>Ga0209345_10005200_pt1 | contig 12185 bp, 13 predicted proteins | sample Cruoilmetagenom7_FD_187294 | JGI IMG/M metagenome (GOLD analysis project Ga0209345, IMG submission 187294) | Oil polluted marine microbial communities from Coal Oil Point, Santa Barbara, California, USA - Sample 7 (SPAdes) (version 2) | ecosystem: Environmental > Aquatic > Marine > Oil seeps ...
GTAAAATTGTAAAAGAAGCACGATACTACGGCGTAAAATTGGTGACAAGGTTAAATTCGAACTTTGTCGTAAAGCGTTTCGGTACTAAATATAGAAAGGAAGACGTATTATCACTTGGAACACCAATTATCCTTCAAACTTCAAGAGTGGGTGAATGAGGCGGCGATACGCCTCATTTTACCAAAAAAGATAGTAATTATGGGCATATTTTTATGTTGTCCTTGGTGTATAATTTCATACAGTATATGAGGTTTTATCTGGGTTAAATGAGCTTTAAAGATGTTTTAGAGGAACTATCTGCTTATTTATCCTATAAAAATCCACTAAAATGTGTGTTTAAGATGGAAAAGACGTTAAATCTTGTTTTAGGTGAGATTTGATATAAGGGGTTAGATAAAATGGATATCTGGTTCAAGGGTTGTATGGGAGTAACAAAGGGAGCTACGGGCTGATACGAGAAAACGGGGTTGCGGGTGGGTGAGTTCTAACCACCCACATTCTTAAAATACACAATACAACTACTATAACTTCACCACCAACCATATAATCAGGCTACGTTTCCACAGGCTCTTTTGTGCTGTTCTGTTTCTCGGCGAGGTACATACCAAGTCCTAAGAAAAGACCTATTATTGTGCCAAAGGTTATGTAAGCACTTGTACCTCCAACCCCAGAGAGGAGTGGAATATCTTTTATCTTTTCAAATCCATGTATTATAGTAAAAACTGCAAGGACAATCAAATATCCAAATCCAAAACCAAATCCACCTGATATGGCCATACGCCAGATTTTCTTTCTATTCCATAAAGCAATACCATAAAATGCTCCCGTTATTAATCCTCCAAGCATGAAACTGATAAATAAATAAATAAATCCTTTTAATATTGACTAAGGTATGAAAAATAAACCCCAAGCTACAATTAATGCAAATGGATATAATAAGACAAACGACATTATAAATCCTATTGGAATTCCAATCAAACCCAACAAAGCAAGATATAACGTCTTTTTGCTATTTTTAGAGAGAATGCCAAGTGATACACCACCAATCGCACCGAAAATTGACATTTCTAAAAGGTTGGGGAGTGCAGAACCAGTAACAGGATAAAAATTATTAGGGAAAAGACCACCAATCCCAAACCCAACCGCACCTACCAGCATATACTTGAGCATCTCAATGCGGTCTTCTCTCATACCCTGCAACATCTCCGTCCAATATTCACTCATATCCTATGACCACCTGTTTTTAATGGGTAGGTTTTCCTATATGATTACACCCTAAAATAACTTCCCCATCAACCATATAATCAGGCTAAGTTTCCACAGGCTCTTTTGTGCTGTTCTGTTTCTCGGCGAGGTACATCCCAAGTCCAAAAAAAGCTCCTGCTGTGGCAGATATCAAGAAATAAGTTATCATAAACCCGGCACCGGAATTATAAGCCTCAATATCTTTAATTTGGCAATAACCCAAAACCTATCTCAGCAAACGCCTTATAATTTTCATATCCTTCAGAACGATGATGCTTGCAACAAGTCCGATTATTAGGTTGAAGTGATATGTCACAAGTCGGAAGACGACTACGAAGACACCTACCGGAACACCCTCTATAAATGTAGAGAATATTGCCGTTGAACCAATCTCGGCAATTCCACTCCCACCAGGAGTTATTGGTGCAAGAAGAAGTACTACAAGGAGTATCTGGGCTGCAAAAGAGTAGAGTATGTAGGGCTCAGCACCGATAGCTAGGAGGATCAGTGGGGCGATACACAATTCCAGGAACCAGCGTGCTACAGTCAAACCCGATGCTGCAACCAACCCATACCCGTTTCTTGCCATATTCCACATACTGTTCACAAAAGCGTCTATCTCTTCGTCGATATACGTTCTCAGATTTTTGACAAGTTCACTTTTCCAGATCTTCAGAATGAATCCGAAGGTCCCGTTTGCGATCCTCTTGACAAGATCCGGACGAAACATTATCATCGCTATCACTGAAAAGACACCGAAGAAGAAAATTACAGCTATCACAGGAATTATTATGAGACTACCGCTCAAAACGATATCCCGGAAGATGAATATACCCATTGGAGAGATCAAAACCAGAAATATCACATCGAGGAAACGTTCGGTAAAGACGATTGCAGTTGCATCTCCGAGGCTCAAATTTTCTTCTGTTAACAGGTATATCTTCACCGGTTCACCACCAACCTCCGATGGTGTGATGCCTGCTGCAAAAAGGCTGCACAAGAGGATCTTAAATGATGTAAAAGAAGAGATGAATCCACCAGTGGTCTTGGTGAGTATCTTCATCCGGGTACTCCACATAAACCAAGAACCCAGATGAAAAGCGATAGCAAGAGCAATGTAGCGCAAGTCAATCTCATAGAAGTATGCCATATCTTCGGCATCCATTGTAAGCCATATGACAGCAACTATCGATAACAGGCTTATCGAGATTGTAATCAAAAGAGATCTGTTAACTTCATCCATCTTTACACATTACACCCATCATACTCACTTTATTATATATTCTGTTAAAGGATGATTGATAATTACAATTTTTCTTCTTTATACTTTGCAGCAAGTCCTACATATGAAGCGGCGATCGGCCCATCGATCCAGATGGAATGCTTCTTTGAGACTTCTCCTTTGATCTTCGCCGGAACTCCTACAACAAATGAATCTCTCGGAACCTTCATTCCGTCGGGAACAAGTGCACCTCCGGCGATGATACAATGATCACCGACCTCGACATTATGTAAGAGTGATGAGCCTATCCCGATCAATATGTTATTACCAACCTTCTTAGAATGGATCATCGCACAGTGCCCGATTATCACATTATCTCCGACAGTTACAGGTGTCAGACCCCCATGGATTACCACATTGTCCTCAACATGGGTGTTACTTCCAATTCTGACCGGATTCATATCTCCTCTAATCACTGCCCCTGGCCAGACTGTTGATCTTTCCCCGATCTGAACATCCCCTACAACGTAGGCTCCCTCACTTACGAAAGCCGATTCTGGTATCTTTGGCTTTTTACCATCAAAACTCCTGATCATGATCTACCTCCTCACTGAATACTCTGTTTTAGTATCTGAACTTCAAAAAACATTATAGTATCCCAAAACCCTATAGGACCATGCATGATATCAATGGAATGTAGTTGTAACATACTCCTCAGACATAATAGACGATAGTTAAACCGATCTTTTAATAACCAGTCCCGGTACAGTGGTAGTAAAATAAGTTTGGAGAGCCATATGAAAATCGTAGCAGGTCCGGCGTCCCAGGTTCTCGCATCACGCATTGCAGGGGAACTTGGTTGTGAATTACTCTTGACGGAGTTCAGGGAGTTTCCTGATGGTGAGGTGTACACACGAATTCACGGTGATATCTCAGGTGATGTTGTAATAGTTCAAAGCACGCCTTCGAACACTGATCTCGTATATCTGATGCAACTGATTGATGCCTGTGATGAGGCTTGCCGTATCGATGTTGTGATCCCCTACCTCGGATATGCCAGGCAGGACAAGAGATTCCAATCAGGAGAAGCAGTGAGTTCGAGAGCGGTCGCAAGAACGATGTCTGTCGATCATGTATACACAGTCAACATTCATGATGAGAATGTTCTAGGTTACTTCAACTGTGAGGCATCTGATCTTAATGCTGCACCGGCAATCGGATCCATGATAAAATCCCTCAATCTTGATAGCCCAATAATCATTGCGCCGGATGAAGGGGCGATAGACCTAGTCAGTTCAGTTGCCGGAGATGATTTTGATTATGATGTACTTCATAAGCACAGGATAAGTTCTAGTGAGGTAGAGATTAAGCCCAAGAAGCTTGATATTGCAGGTAGGGATATTGTGATAGTTGATGACATAATATCGACTGGTGGTACAATCGCAGAAGCTACAAAGAGGCTTAAGCCGCAGAATCCCGGTGGTAGAATATACGTTGCATGTGTACATCCTGTATTTGTCGGAAACGCAGTCCTCAGGTTGATGGGCGCAGGTGTTTGTGGAGTATTTGCCACAGACACAATAGAGCATATTCTAGGGAGTACAACGGTGGCAGGGATAGTCGCAAGCGAGTTTAAAGAATAAGAGAAAGGTTTTTATTAAACAAAGTTAACGAGATAACAATGCTTGAGGACGAATATCAGCTCGATTATTTCTTCGAAAATAGATTTGAAAGAAGAAGATGTAAATCGTGCGGTGGCTATTTCTGGACGCGTGATACTGAAAGGGCCACCTGTGGGGATGCCCCATGCGACACTTATTCATTTATAGGAAACCCGGTCTTAAAGGAACTTGACCTTGACTCGATGAGGGAAACATTCCTCTCTTACTTTGAGAGGCAGGATCACCAGAGGGTGAACCGGTACCCCGTTATAGCAAGATGGCGAGGGGATATCTACCTGACGATAGCATCAATTGCTGATTTCCAACCCTGGGTGACCTCAGGAAAGATCCCACCTCCGGCGAATCCACTTACTATTTCTCAGCCATGTATCCGGCTCGAAGATCTTGATTCTGTTGGAAAGAGCGGTAGACACCTGACGACGTTTGAGATGATGGCACACCATGCTTTCAACACTTCAGATGACGAGATCTACTGGAAAGACACGACCCTTGAATACTGCGAGGGACTCTTAAAAGAACTTCAGGCAGACCTTGATGCAGTGACTTATAAAGAAGTTCTATGGTCCGGCGGGGGAAATGCTGGCCCATGTGTGGAAGTGCTGATCGGCGGTCTGGAGATTGCAACGCTTGTTTTCATGAATCTCGAGTACTCACCAAAAGGCGATGTGATGGGTAAAGGTGGGCCATACGCCAAGATGGACAGATATATTGTAGATACCGGTTACGGTCTGGAGAGGTTTGTATGGGCTTCAAAAGGTTCACCAACTGTCTACGATGCAATATTTCCAGAAGTGGTAAATGAACTTATGGGTATGGCTGGTATCGATCATTCTCTGGATGATGACGAATACGCCAACATACTCTCACAGAATGCGAAACTGTCAGGGATGATTGATGTAAATGATGATCTCATGGCGTTGAGAAAAAAGGTGGCTGCCCATATAGGAATATCCGTAGACAGGCTCAAATCGATCATCGAACCTGTAGAGGCAGTTTACGCTGTTGCAGATCATACCCGGTGCCTGGCATTCATGTTTGGGGATGGGATAATTCCATCGAATGTTAAAGCAGGTTATCTGGCTCGACTGGTTCTAAGGCGTGCACTGAGAATGATGAAGAGTCTTGAAATGCAGACCCCGTTATCAGAGATAGTATCCCTTCAGATCGACCATCTAGATGCTTATCCTGAGTTCAAAAAAAATCTAGATACTATAGTCGAGATACTTGATATTGAAGAGGAGAGATACGCCCAAACCATAACTCGTGGTACCAGGATCGTTGAGAAGATCTCAAATGAGTACAAGAAGAAGAACGAGAGTATCTCACTTGACGATATTATCGGACTTTATGACACCCAGGGGATGCCACCTGAACTCTGTAGAGAAGTTGCAGAGAGTATAGGTGTGGATGTTGAGATACCTGATAACTTCTACTCGCTTGTTGCGGAATCCCATGGTAAAGAGGAGGAAGAGAAGAAGGTAGATATATACCAAGAGAGGGTGAAGGATCTTCCTAAGACAAGAAAACTCTTTTACGAGGATCAAAAACTGACTCAATTTGAGGCTGTTGTTCTCGATACATTCGACGATTTCATAATACTCGACCAGACTTTGTTCTATCCGGAGGGCGGTGGCCAGCCTGAGGACGAAGGGGTCATCTCCACACAGGACGAGGTGGCCCACATAAGTGAAGTGAAAGATGTTGATGGTGTGGTTCTTCACAAGGCAGACATTCTGATACCCAGAGGTGAACTTGTAGGCGGTAGGATCAACTACGATAGGAGGATGAACCTTTCCAGACATCACACTGCGACACACATAGTACATGAGGCATCTAAAAGAGTTCTCGGTGAGCACATATGGCAAGCAGGAGCACAGAAAGGACTTGATAAATCCAGGCTCGATATTTCACACTTCAAACGTATCACTACCGATGAACTGAATGCTATTGAGCTTGTGGCAAACCAGATAGTCATGAGCAATATGAAGGTTGAAGTTTCGGTCCTTGATAGAAATGAAGCTGAAGCCGAATATGGTTTTGTACTATACCAGGGTGGGATTCCCACGGGAGATAAGATCAGAGTCCTGAAGATCGATAGCAACGTTCAGGCCTGTGCAGGTACACACTGTGAGACCACTGGTGAAGTAGGTATGATCAAGATGCTCAGAACCGAGAGGGTCCAGGATGGCATCGAAAGGCTGGAGTACTCTGCTGGTGAGGCTGCTGTTAAGCAGATGCAAGAGATGGATAAGCTCTTGACAGACGCTTCTGACAATCTCAAAGTACCACCTGAGATCTTACCTGACAGTACAAGTAGGTTCTTCAACGAGTGGAAGGAACTGAGAAAGGAGAACACTAAACTCAAAGAGAACCTTTCACAGCTACGCGCAGAATCTCTGAGGTGTGATGCAGTTGATATCGGTGGCCTCAGTGTCATCGCAAGGAATATCGAAGGGGCAGGTATTAATGAACTGAGAAAATCCGTGACATGTCTTGCTGATGAGAACATTATCGGAATCAATGCAAGTGATATTGGTGGAAGTGTGATTATTATAGCTTCAGTTCCAAGTAGTGCAGTAGGCATGGGTATAAATGCTGCCACAATAGTGAAGGAAGCCTCAAAAGTCCTCGGCGGAGGTGGCGGTGGAAAACCGGATCTTGCCCAGGGCGGCGGACCAAAAGTGGATAAGATAGAGGAAGCACTAAAGAAGAGTGTGGAAGTGATCAGAAGTTTAATAAGTGAGAGTTGAGGTAAGCAGATACTGATGCAAAAGAAGTGTCATTGACAGAAGACATATTCATACATCTTCACCCATACTCAACCTGACTAAGATAAATTTACGACTTATTGGAACGTATCATAAAAAAAGGTCTTAGGGGTTTTACACTTGATGGAACTAAAGTATGGTGAAGGAAGATGCAAACTTCATTTAAGTGCCCTCACGATGGGTGAAGATTACGTCATAAATTTATACGGCGAGGGACCCCATGTTGGGGCTGTCGGTGTGGGTAACTACGACCAAAACAGCAATAGAGCTTCATCATCCGTGATAACATTAAGCGGCCATCGGGATGATAGGGTAGCAAAGGAAGGTGCCGAGCGCATCTCGAAGAAGACGAAGAGATCCACTGTCATCACCGTGGGAGTTCATCTGGAAAATATAACAGAGGGTGAGATAAGTACGATCTTAAAAAACTCTAAGCATATAATAGATATCTTTTTAGAGAAGATCGAGGAGTAAGGTTTTTCAATGAGGCTAGTTGTTGGGTTGTCGGGTGCAAGTGGCGTGCAGTATGGGATACGACTACTAGAGGTGTTGAAGGATCGGGCCGATGTCGATCTGGTCATATCGAGCGGTGCAAAAGAGATTATACGCATTGAAACAGGGATGGATATTGAATCCATCTATGATCTTGCATCTAGTGTCTATGAGAATGATGATATGAAAGCCCCAATCTCCAGCGGGTCCAACAAATTTGAAGGAGAGGTCATTGTGCCTTGTTCCATGAAGACACTGGGTTGTATCGCAAATGGCATCTCGGATAAACTCATCTCACGGGTTGCCGATGTCTGTTTAAAGGAGGGAAAGATCTTGATTCTTGTCCCAAGAGAGACACCACTGAGTCTGATACACTGTGAGAACCTACTCAAGGTTAAGAGGGCTGGAGCAGTCGTTATGCCTGCATCCCCCGGATTCTATACAAAACCGTCAGATATCTCGGATCTGATAGATTTTATGGTTGGTCGAGTGCTGGACAGCATGGGTATAGAACATGACCTGTCAAGAAGATGGGATGGAGATATGAGTGTCGAGTGAAGGGATGAGCCTTGAGGGACTCTGGAGAATTCTTGACGCCGAGAGAAGATCAGCCGGGCTGCAGAATATAACCCCTACATTCTATGAGGACGCCAGTAAATATATCAAAGAACTGGAGATGGAGTTGAGTAAGACCAGCCCTGAAGATCCGAAGGCGATTATTCTTATCGATGAGCTTAAAACCGCACGTATGCGAATTGAGAATATATTCACCAAAAGGATCGGTAAGATCATAAACCTCGCATCATCGAAGGTCTGCGGCCTCTCAAAGGTTCCGAATGGATTTGTTGCAAGTGAGAAGGAGATTTTTGATAGGACAGTTGGGATCATAGAGGAAGCAAAGGCCGGCGTTCTTGAACCAGCGCTCAGTTGTTCGGAGATGACGGATTTTGAGGCAGCCATCGGACCTCGAAAGGATGTAAAAGATGTCGGCAAAGGGGTTCAGAGTGTTTCCCATATATTGGACGGCTTCTCTGTGTTAAGGGTTCTGAAGAATATACCGACGTTCGTAGGATCGGATGGGCGGAATTACACACTAGGTGAAGAAGATGTTGTTGTCTTGCCAAAATCAAATGCAGACATTCTGTGTGTAAAAGGAGCTGCTTTAAAAATACCTAACTAATAGGTAACAGCAGATTCGTCACTGGTATCATCTCCAAGGGTGACCGGAGGTTCTGGCGAGCGTGATTGGTTTGAGGAATTTTTATTGATTATATCTTTGAGAATTTCCCCATCTCTTAGGTGGATCGTTCTATCCGTCTCATTGCCAACATTTTGATCATGAGTAACGATGACAAGTGTCACCCCCTCTTCAATGTTCATATCCCTCATCAGCTGCATAACTTCTTTCCCATTCTTGGTATCTAAATTCCCAGTAGGTTCGTCGGCCAAAATAATATCGGGATTGTTTATGAATGCTCTTGCAATAGCGACTCTCTGCTGTTCGCCTCCACTTAGCTTGTTTGGAGTGTGGTGGATCCGACCTCCAAGACCAACCAAATCAATCAATTCCTTCGCATATTCTCTCTTTTCATCCGATATACCTTTGGGGGCCAAAGGCACAAAGACGTTCTCGATAACATTAAGCGTGGGTATTAGATTGAAGCTCTGGAATACGAAACCGATCTTATCTCTTCTCACGTTACACAGGCCACTGTAACTAAGTTCTGAGATATCAACATCGTCTATGTATATCTTACCCGAGGTGGGCCTATCCAGTCCGCCGAGTAGATGCAGAACCGTACTTTTTCCACTGCCTGAAGGCCCCATTATGCTCATAAACTCACCTTTTTTTACCTGGAGATTGATATCCTTCGCACCGATTACCTCCGTATCACCCATATTGTAGATCTTGGTTAAATTATCTACTTTTATCATTTCATTTGTCATTTACCCCTCCCTAAACGCCTCAAGTGGATTCATACTTGCGGCCCTCCATGCAGGGTAGATCCCACCACCTACACCAACTACAATTCCAAAGAACGAAGCAGAAATAAATAACTGGGCGTTCAAGACTATCGCAGTTCCGGGAAAGAGTGCACTCATGCCAGATAGCCCTAAGACCCCCAAACCTATTCCGCCAGCTGTACCCAGGATAGATATTACAACAGACTCGATCATGATCAGTTTAATAACATCAATCTTTTGCCAGCCCGTTGCCATAAGAACACCGATCTCTTTTGTCCGCTCAACTACTGACATTATCATTGTATTGATTATACCAATAAACCCAATAGCTGCGGAAAAAACCATCATCATTAAGAACATAAGACCCATCTTATCAGAGAAATCATCTATCGTCTTCATCATCTGTTTATTAATGCCGACGTCAGCATCAGGGAGTAATACCCTCAACTTTCTGATAGCATCATCTTCCTTCTCCGGTACTATGTCCAAAGCCACCATCGATATCTGTGATGAGGTCATTCCGTTTATTGCCCGAGCTTCATCCAGGCTTATGATGATGTTGTTGTTCGTCATCGTTGAATCACTGTCATAGATCCCTATGATATCAAAATCATATTTCTCTGCACTCTCTATGGTGCCATCTTGATCTTTATCATATGTAACAACTATCCTGTCACCAATTCCCTTTTCAGATTTTTCTTCAAGACCGGCCCCGATCACACAGACTCCATGAGTTCCTTTTCTGATCATAGTCCCACTGACTATGCTTGACATATAATCTTTGATCTCCTTCTCCATCTTGGGATCAACACCAATCAGATAAACACCACTCATCATCTCCTGAAAATCAGCAGGCATTGCTTCCATTCCTGCAGGAATAATTTCTACATCCTCCACCTTAACGAAGATGTAAATTCTCGATGCAACACTTTTTACGCCATTCACTCTCTCGGCTTTATCGATCACGCTCTTATCCAAGACGCTGGCTGAACGGTCAAAGCCACCCCCTCCGCCATTGCTCTTCTGAGTTATCTCGATACTTCCGGACATGGTCTTTTTGAAGTCATCCATCATCGCATCGGATGACTGCGAAAAAGAGACCATAACGATCACAAGCATTATCCCCATAGTAACTCCGAGGGCTGCAAGGATCGTTCTAGACTTACGCCTTAGTATATTTTTATATGCGATGAAGTACATGATCACCCTATATTATGCGCAAAAACATATTCTCCTTTTGAACACCGGTTGCAATCATCTTCTTCCACCTTTATTAGGCGGGTCGTTATTGCGGCTCTTTTTACTATAATAAAAGGCCATGACCGTCATAATTGGCACCATCAGAACCAAGACGATGCCTATTGTCGAAAGGTTGGACCCTGAAATAGAGGGGGAACCGCCCTCACGAGATGATCCGATCAATTGCGCCTTGACCGTTACATCACCCTTTTCAATGAATGAGTATTCTCCGGTTTCATCCATATAGTTGATGTGGAATACTACCGGTATCACCTCAGGAGCGCCCTCTGAAACGACAATCTCGAAGAGTGCAGAATCATCTTCATCAGGTGCTATTGACCCAACATAATCACTCTTTGTTCCGGTGATATATTCATTCTTTGCCAATAGAACACGCACTGACTTCGCATCATTTTTTCCTGCATTCTCAACCGTAACCATGAGTATGGATAACTCACCAGGCACAACGTCCATTGGATCGGTCCTAATATCCGGAACACTTAGATCGGCTTTAGAAGATACAATGATCCCGATATACTCTGAAGTTGGGCGACCGTTTTTCCTATTGATCGTGATAGGCAGGTTGTAAACTCCCTTTTCCGCTCCGCTATCCGCAGATATCTTGAGTCTAATCTCTCTACTAAAACCTGGTAATAGGTCTCCGACGAAGAATCTTGTTCCGGAACCCGTCACTACGAATGGCGGTGGAGCCTCATCGCCACCACCCATCATAGATGGCATTCCACCCGCAGAACCTGCCATGCCACCACCGAGGAAGCTACTCAAGCCACCAAGATCCGAACCTGGCGCTGCCCCACCTGATTCAGTCTCCGGAATTGGATTTACCTCCAAAAAGACATCATCCGCCGTATCAGTTCCGACATTTTTTATTGTAACAGCAAGTTCTTTTGTACTTCCCGGTGCAACAATGTTATTTGAAGTCTCCGATATGATCAGATATGGCGGTTCTCCAGTAATCTGCACAGTGAAAGTGGTGAGTGTTTGGCCACCGGCACCCCCACCATCATTTGCAACATTGATATTAAAGTTGTATATACCATCATCTGCATCAGGGGAAGCATAGATCGTGAATATAGCCCTTCCGGTCTCGTGACGATCGAGATTCCCGAGCCCCACCGAACCATCCAAAATACCTATTGCTGACTGAGCTTCTGCCGACTGTTCCAGAGTCAAAACCAAATTTGAAATTGTTTCCGCACCATCATTGGTTACGTCAATCCACAGATCAGTTTTATCTCCAGGTGACAGAGGCATCTTGTCAAAATCAACTTCGGTTGCACTCAAAGCAGATGCATTTGGCACCATTGTAATCAGTGCCAATAACATTACTAGTATCAATAAATTTCTTTTCATCATGTTTAATCCTCTGGATTCGTTAGAATTTTTATAACCTTCCTTTTTAGGTTTATTTACTTAAATAACCTTCCAAATATAACTTGTATATATAATGAATTTATATGTCAATGGCGACTTAATAGCTCTATGACAGATATATAAGGGTATAATGCCGGACATATATATAATAGGTATGGCAGTGAAATAATTTTAGAT
>Ga0209345_10005202_pt1 | contig 12180 bp, 9 predicted proteins | sample Cruoilmetagenom7_FD_187294 | JGI IMG/M metagenome (GOLD analysis project Ga0209345, IMG submission 187294) | Oil polluted marine microbial communities from Coal Oil Point, Santa Barbara, California, USA - Sample 7 (SPAdes) (version 2) | ecosystem: Environmental > Aquatic > Marine > Oil seeps ...
GTATATAATTAATAATATATAATTATTATAACTGAAGGAACCTCTAGTAATCCTTGAAGGGACCACGTGGTTCGGCTTTTTCCATATCTGCCTGCCATTTATGGAATTTGTTACTTACTTCCACAAATTTATCAGGCATAATATCAGTTAAATCAGTTTCCTCAGAAACGTCTTTTGATAGGTCATAAAAACCCCTCTCGTTGATATTATCGACCAGTTTCCAATTTCCTACTCGTGCTGCAAATTTATCCCTGGCCTCCCAGTACATTTCCTGGCGCTCTAGGTTCTTATCTTCTCCTGTAAGCAGTGGCATTATATCGAATCCGTCCAGTATGATGTGTTCTGGTTTATTTATTCCAGTAACAGATAAAATGGTGGGAAATATCTCCATGGAACTGAGGAAGTTATCGATTACCTGATCACCCGAAATCCTGGCCGGCCATTTTATAATGCAGGGAACTCGGATACCACCTTCAAAAAAGTTACTCTTTCCTCCCCTGAGCGGGTAATTGTCACTGCTTCCACTTCCTCCGTTATCTGAGAAAAATATGATAAGTGTATTCTCTTCTTTTCCCGCATCTGCTATTACCTGTAATATATTGCCGATGGCATTGTCCATATCGGTGATGGAGGCCATGTTTCCCTGTCGTTTATAATTACCTTCTTCAAATTCTTCAGGATACATATCAAGATATTCCTGGGTAGCCTGCACCGGGTATCTGGGATCCTCCTTATGCTGGTTTGATCCATAATGGGGAGCATTGAAAGGAAGGTAAAGGAAAAATGGTTTATCGATATTTACATTTAGAAAATTAATTGCCTCCCTTTCTAAAAGATCTGTACAGTAGGTCCCCTTGTCTTTGATGGTAGGTTCATTGTCGTCATACATCGATGGCACTCCGTAACGTTCATGTGTGAAGTAATCAATACCGGTATTCACAAATCCGTAGTAGCGGTCGAATCCCTGCTGCAGAGGGAGATATCGCCGCAACTGTCCCATATCCCATTTTCCGAAACAACCGTTAATATACCCGGCCTCTTTCAGGATCTCGGAGATCAATACCTCCCGCAAATCGGTACCAAGAACCCGTTCGGGTGAAATGCTGTATTCATAATCAGTGTAGAGATGTCCGTCATTAATCCTGTCGTTCCGGAATAGATCATAAGTCCCATTTCGCTGAGGATATCGTCCCGTAAGCAGGCTTGCTCTTGAAGGGGTGCAAAAGGAACAGGTAACATAAAAGTTTGTTAATCGGGTTCCTTCGCTGGCGATTTTATCCAGTGTCGGTGTTTTCACATCTCTTGCACCGTAGCATCCCAGATCGTGATAACCCTGGTCGTCAGATACAATCAAGACAATATTTGGGCGTTCTGAGTTATTGTTTTCATTTGTCCCGTGTTGTTCCTGTTTATTTGTACAGCCCAATCCTATTAGCAGGAAAAGAGCCAGCCATAGAGTAAATCTTTTCATGAGGAGATTTTATGGTTTTTTAAAAATATTGTCCTCTATCAAATTGTCCGGAGCATCATCGATGATAATATGCTGACCATTTTCGGCAGCTATGGTGTTTGACAGGATTTTATTATTCACTGGAGGATATATCTGCCTGTAGACTGTACCTAAAACAGCATGCTTTTTGGGATTGCTGACAGGTCTTGTATTTCCTTTGTTATTACCGACTTTAATGCCGCATATCCTGGGAGAATTAATGGTGTTGTTCTCAATAATACAATGGGAAACAGCCGTATAAAATGCCGGTTCATATTCCACCCCGGAACCGTACTGTAATGAGATACCAATCTCTGTGTTATTAATTACATTACTGTGAATATGATGACGGGTACCATTTACTCTTACACCCATATTTCCAGCCTGAAACGCGTTTCCATAAATTTGACATTCGTGGCCCCCACGCATTACGATGGCGCCTTCACAGTTTTCAAACCGGTTGTTCCTGTAAATATTACCGGAGGACTTGTTGCTGATTATTTCCGATTCGCCATTGCAGCGGATGAATTGATTTTCTTCTACCGTCACGCCAGGTTTTACCATTCCAAAAGTCACCTGATCCTGTCCAACCTGGATTGTTTCTGCACCGTTTCCGTATTTATTCCGGGGGATGTTTTTGAAAGTATTTTGTCCAATGAGCGTTCCTGTCGGATATGTCTCTCCTATTCGAACGGAAACCAGCTGTCCGTTCGCGATATTATCGAAAGTGCAATTAACGATCTGGTTATTGCTTCCATTTCCACAAACCGATAACATATGGTTAAATTGCTTCATGGCAGTATTGTCCTTAAATGAACAGTTACTGATACTGGAATTATAGCATGAATCCAGCACAACGATTGGATATCTGAATGTGGTATTGCTGAATTCAATATTGGTAAGCACAATATGTTGCCCTTTTATGCGGAAGAAAGGATTTCCTGTAATGGTGTCGCTGAAAACCGTAAGGTCCTTTTTTGACCCTGAGATGACTATTGGATTGTCTTCCGTACCTGATAAATCTAAGCTTGCTTCCCAATTTTTGAATGTTCCGGCTGACAGGAATATCGTATCCCCGGCGTTTGCCGTTCTCAGCGCATTATTTAATGTTTCTATATCAGAGATATCCCTGCCGGAATGCATTGTGCACCCCATAAGGACAATGAAAGAAACTGATATAAAATATGCCTTTAGATTCATAATCAAAGGCCGGACAAGTTGACCTGCTAACGGCAACTCTAAAAATAGTGATTATTAAATTCTAAATTGGCAAGAATTGAAATTGATGTAGATACTTACTATTGAAGATTTTCCATATGGTATTCTTCTTCAACGCGGATTATTATTAGGGTTGATTCATCGACAGATACCAATTTCCAGGTATAATCTGAAGTACCTCCCCAGTAATCAACAGTGATTTCAATGATGGAGTCATTTTCAGACCAGATACCGTTATAATCTGCGTATGTGATGGGAGGGGTCCCACAGAACCCGGCGTTTTTTCTCTCAATGAATGTTTTATCCTCTTTGAGTGAAAAACTATATTCATTATCTACCAATCCTTCTGCTCTATCAAATGTTACGATTGAATCATTGTACTGCGGGTTGAACCAGCTTCCGATCAAATGATCCTTGCTGGGAGCTGAGTTTTCATTGTTTTTCTCACAGGCAATTAATGATAGGACAAGCAGGAGGATTATTAATCGGGCTGGCGTCATCATACTGCGTTTGTTTATTAATAGACGCATTAACTATCTTAGAAGTTGCGTATGCAATCTATTTGTAATGCTTCAACTCAACTTTATCCCCATCAATAACTGCGTAGGTGAAGTTTTCGATCCAGTCGCCCAGGTATAGCATTTTACTTTTCTCATTCAGGTCGAGGACCAGGGGCAGGTGGCGGTGGCCGAAGATGAAATAGTCGAAGTGTTCCTGCTCAAGCTTCTCGCGGGCGTAACGGACCAGGTATTCCTTGTCATCACCCAGCCATTCAGTAGATACGCCTTTGTCTGAGCGGCTTTTTTTGGACCAGCGATGGGCCAGGCCGGTGGCCAGGTTGGGATGCAGGAGGTGGCCATACATCCATTGGAGGATCTTACTGGTGAACATACCTTTAAGGATTTTATAGCCCAGCTGCCCGGGTCCCAATCCATCCCCATGGGCAATAAGGAATTTCTTGCCGCCATATTCCCTGGTGACAGGATGCCTGTATACTTTTACCCCAATTTCCTGGGGCAGGTAATCAAACACCCAGACATCATGATTACCGGTGAAGAGATTGACAGTAACACCAGTATCTGTGATCTCGGCAATTTTACCGAGGAAGCGGGTGAATCCACGCGGTATAACTTTTTTATATTCAAACCAGTAATCAAAAACATCCCCGAGAAGGTAAATTTCCGATGCATCCCTGTATACCTCTTCCAGCCACTTAACGATCAATTTCTCCCTCTCCATGCTTTCCTGCTGTGGAAACATGCCCAGGTGAAGGTCGGAAATGAAGTATATTTTCTTCTGTTCAGCCAATTGCTACGATGGTCGGTTCAAAAGTCTCTGTATATTCCTGTCCAGGTCAATCCGGTTGAAGTTTTTCCCGACGATCTGTCCCTTCCTGTCAATCAGAAATACAACCGGCAGTTCTTCAAGATTATAAATCGGTGCCACTTTGGATTCAGGATAACTTAATTCGCTTACGTTGACCCAGGGAAGTTCGTCGAACTCTATGGCATTAACCCATTCCTGCCTGGCACTGTCAAACGAAACCTGGTATAGTTCAAGTCCCCTGGAATGATAAGTATTATAAATCCCTTTCAGCGGTAAATTATGCGATACACTTGCCTGGTCCCAGGATGCCCAGAAAGAAAGTAATATCACATTTCCCCTGAGGGAAGACAGTGCTATGGTGTCACCATTGGGATCAGGCAGCCTGATATCCGGAAATGTATTTTCGGCGATCTCAACGACTTCCCTCCACCGCTGGTTATAAAGGTTCTCTTCCAGGTTGGCAGCATCCATTTTCAGTGCCTTTACATGCTCGGAGCCCGGCCAGATGGTGTCGAGGGACTGGCTGGTGATTTTGACCAGTTGAATATCCCTGTTCTCGCTGAGGACAAAGTTATTTTCGTCAATTTTCTGATACAATGCATAAATGGATGCCATGGAGGACATGTGTTCCAGGATGAATTGGATGCTGTATCTTCGCTGTGCTTCAATAATTTCATCATAAGATGCTGACAGTTCCTGGTTAAATTCTTCTCCGGCATCTGGATTTTTCTGCAGGACCTTTTGAATGGAATCTATCCGCCGTTTTGTCTTTGCGAGTTTTCTGTTCATCTCCAGAAGGTAGCTGGATTCAGCTGAACCCTCAATCTCATATCCGTTCACAAAATTTTGCATATCAGCCAAAATTTCAGCCGAGGTACCTGGGGTAAGCAGCAGGGGAATGATCTGTTGGTTACCGGTATGCAGATTGTAAAATGTCGGGTGTTCAATTTTGTCCTTAAGTTTGAAGCTTCCATCTTTTTTTACACTAACGGAATCGATCTTACGGATCTCACCAATTCCCTGTTCATCAAGATAGATCATACATGTGTCACTGTTTTCAATAAAGACTGTGATCTCAACCTTTGAGCCTTTTGAGCAGGACAACAGCAATAATAAGGGCAATAGCCAGGAGAATTTTCTCATTGCTTAAGGATTAAATATTTGTTTCAGTTCTTGTTCTAACATGTCTCCGCGCAGATTCTGGGCAATGATCCTTCCTCTCCTGTCAAGCAGGTAACTCATGGGTATGCCCTGGATATTGTATACGGGCACGACAATGGAATTCCAGAATCTCAGATCACTTACATGGATCCAGTGGAGCCCGTCTTGCTCAATACCCTGTAACCAGGCATCGCGGGTCTTATCAAGTGAGACCTGGTAGATCTCAAATCCTTCGTCATGGTATTTCTTATAGACCTTAACGAGGTTAGGGTTTTCCCTGCGGCAGGGTGGACACCAGGAGGCCCAGAAATCCAGTAAAACATAATTTCCCCTGAGGGATGAGAGAAGGATGGTATCTCCATCTGGACTGGGCAGGGCGATTTCCGGGGCCAATGATCCTGTTTCGAGCCGGGCAGCAGACATTGATTCAACCATCTTTTTCTGTTTCAATTCACCTACCTGCCGGTGCAGATCCTGGACTGCATCTGATTCCGGATATAAAATGCCCAGTGAAGAGTCGACCATGGAAAAATATTGATAATCTTTTTCAGGGTCCAATACATAGAACCTGGGACCGATCTGCTGGTACAGGGCCATCAGGCTGGCCTGTGAGTGCAGGTTGTCTTCAATGAATGCGAAGGTGTATTCACGATGAGATTCAAGGATACCGTCGTACACGACATCGAGTCCCTCTTTAATCTCGGTGAAATTCGGACTATGAACACTGTCCGTAAATACCCTGTTCAACTGGTATATCCGGGCCAATACCTTGTTCTGCTCCTCCGTCAACTCACGGATCAACCTGGAATCTTCTGAACCTGCCACAGTATACGTACTTGTTAGTGCCTGGGCATCTCCTTCTATGGTGATTTTATCACCTTTGCCTGCCAGGATATAAATAAAGCTCTCCGGCTGGGTATGAATGGCATAAAACCTGTTTTCCGGAGATATTCCATTCAGTTCAAAGCCACCAGCCTCATCAATCAGGGTGGAATCGACAGGGATCATCTCCGTGCTGGTCATCTCCTTGAGAAAGATCATCATTCCCTCCCCCTTATCAAGGTTTCCTGAGACCCTGAATGTACTTTTTTCACCATTGCAGGATAAAAGAAGGACAAGGAAACCTGTTAACCAAATATTTTTACCCATACTTATTTACGTTTATCCAATTCTTGAATGATCAACTTATTTGCCAATGAAGGATCAGCCTTTCCCCTGGTGGATTTCATGACTTCTCCCATAAACATTCCCACCAGGCCTTTCTTGCCATTGTTATATTCACTGACTTTTTCCGGATATTTATCCAGGGCTGACTGGACATGCTTTATTATGGCATCCGAGTCTGACTCCTGTATAAGATCCAACTGTCCTGCCAGTGTTTTGGGATTGGCGTCTGGATTCCGGATTAATTCCGGAAATATCTTCTGCTGGGCGGCTGTATAGCTGACTTTGCCCTCAGAGGCCAGGGCCAGCAAGGATGCAAGTTTTTCAGGAGACAGGGGGAAATTTTCTATCCGGGCATGATTGTCATTCAACCAAAATTTAACCGGTCCCAGGATCCAGTTGGCAGCCGTCTTTGCTTCCCCGGTATGTTCAACAAGTGCTTCAAAATACCTTGACAGGTTTGGTGATTCAACCAGGACACCAGCATCCTGTTCAGATAATTTATGTTCAGTAGTGAACCGCAAGAGTAGCTCCTGTGGAAGTGCTGGCATGTTTGTACGGATCTCTGAAACCCATTTTTGGTCAATGACAAGGGGATTCAAATCCGGTTCAGGGAAATACCTGTAATCATCTGCCTCTTCCTTGCTTCGAAGCGGGAATGTAAGATTTTTCTGGTCATCATAACTCACGGTTTGCTGAACCACCTTCCCTCCCTCATTGAGTAATGCTATCTGTCTCTTAATTTCATATTCAATCGCCTTCCTGACATTCGACATGCTGTTAAGGTTCTTGATCTCTGTACGGGTTCCCAGTTTAGTATCGCTTTTTTTCTTTACAGATACATTGGCATCACATCTAAGGCTGCCTTCTTCCATATTACCGTCACAGATGTCCAGGTACCTGACCAATCTTCTGACTTCTCCAAGATATAGTTGGGCTTCCTCTCCGCTACGCAGATCTGGTTCACTCACGATTTCGAGTAATGGGACTCCTGCCCTGTTCAGGTCTATCAGGCTGGCGTTTGGTTCCTGGTCGTGGAGGCTTTTGCCGGCATCTTCTTCTATGTGGATACGGGTTAGCTGGATCTTTTTATTTCCGGAAGGCAAACGGATATGGATATGCCCCCCCTCGCAAATGGGACCCTCATGCTGGGATATCTGGTAACCTTTGGGCAGGTCAGAATAAAAGTAATTCTTGCGTGCAAAGGACAGGGATGGTGCAATCTCAGCATGGGTGGCTAAACCAAGCCTGATGGCATATTCTACTACCTTACCATTGAGTCTTGGGAGGCTACCCGGATGTCCAAGTGAAATAACCGATGTATGTTGGTTTGGTTCAGCGCCAAACTGGTTGGGATCAGAACAGAACAATTTACTCTCTGTACTCAACTGGGCATGTACTTCCAGGCCGATTACTGCCTCGTATGAATTTGCTTTTTTCACCAATCCTGCGAAGATACATATTTCTAAATCCACATCGTGAAAAAAAATTAATGAAAAATATAGCAAAAAGACTATCCGGGCATTGTAATATTAATTGAAATTCAGATATTTGTTAGCTTTTTTTGATAGTTCGGAAGCAATTTATTAACTTGTTGAATAATAGGGATTTGTAGAATCATACAAAAACGATGAGCTATATTAAATTTGATAAAAGTCAGCTGATTAACCTGGAGTATTCCCTTGACAGGGAAATTATCCGGTCAAACCGGGCCGGATCCTATGCCAGCATGACCATTGTGGGATGTAATACCAGGAAATACCACGGCCTGCTGGTTTGTCCCCTTGAACAGTTCAAAGGTGAAAAGCATGTACTGCTCTCATCACTGGATGCAACTATTGTTGAGAAAGACCAGGAATTTAACCTTGGGATCCATAAATACGAGGGGGATAATTTTGTGCCGAAAGGGCATAAGTATGTCCGGGATTTCGAAGCTGAGACCATTGCCCGCACTACATACCGTGTGGGGAGTGTAGTTTTGGTCAGGACAAGTCTCCTGGTGGAGAAAGAACAACAGATCCTGATGAAATTCCAACTGTTGGAAAGCCAGGGGCCGATAAAGATGAGATTCCGTCCCTTCCTTGCCTTCAGGAATGCCCATAACCTGAGTAAGTCAAACCTGTTTGCCAATACGAAGATAAGGAAGACATCCAATGGCGTGGTCTCAAAGCTGTACGAAGGATACCCCAGCCTGTATATGCAATTCTCAAAGAAGCCTGAATATGTCCATGTTCCGGATTGGTATTATAACATTGAATACATGCAGGAAATGAGGAGGGGATATGCCTACAAGGAAGACCTTTTCGTGCCTGGCTATTTTGAACTGGCTATGAAGGAGGGAGAGACCATCATCTTTTCGGCGAGCACCAGGGAAGCAGCTACAGCAAGCCTCAAGAGAAAATACACCAATGAGTTGTCCAACCGGATCCCACGCACAAGTTTTTATAATAGCCTGGTAAATTCTGCACAGCAGTTCATTGTAAGAAAAGATCGTAAAACAGAGGTTATCGCAGGATTTCCATGGTTCGGCACATGGGGGCGTGATACCTTCATCGCTTTACCTGGCCTGACCATTGCCGTTCGTGATCCGGAATCTTTTATCTCTGTGGCGGATACCATGGTGAGACGGTTAAAAGATGGATTATTCCCGAATATGGGCACCGACGATGATCCGGCGTTTAATTCAGTCGATGCACCGCTCTGGTTCATCTGGTCATTGCAGCAATTTCACAACTATGATCCGGCATATGATATATGGGGAAGATATGGCAAGCATATCAAGCATATACTGCACCATTTCAGGACAGGCACCATGTTCAATATCCATATGCAGAAAAATGGCCTGATCCATGCCGGCGAAGAATTTAAAGCCCTCACCTGGATGGATGCGGTAGTATATGACAGTCCGGTTACACAGCGGGATGGAACTCCGGTTGAGATATCAGCACTCTGGTATAGTGCTATTTGTTTTGCCCTGGAACTGGCAGAAAAAGCAGGGGAGAAAAAATTCATTGATGAATGGGAGGATATACCTGGCCTGATTGAAGAATCATTTGTTCCCGTATTCTGGCATGAGGAAGGTGGCTACCTGGCTGATTGCGTAAAGAATGGGGTACAGGATATTTCTGTCAGGCCCAACCAGATTTTAGCGGCTGCGATGGATCATTCCCCCCTCAGTGCAGAGATGAAAAAATCAATACTCGATGTTGTAGAGGGAGAATTATTGACCCCCAAAGGATTACGTACCCTATCACCAAAAAACCCTCAGTACAAGGGAGTTTATGAAGGGAAGCAGGAGATAAGGGATGAGGCTTATCATCAGGGAACGGTCTGGCCATGGCTGCTTGAACATTTTTGTGCCACTTATCTGAAGATCCACAAAAGTACCGGCCTGTCCCTGGTGAAAAAACTATATTACAGTTTTGAGGAAGACATGAATATGAATGGTATAGGTTCTGTCTCCGAAATATATGATGGTGATCCTCCACATAAGGGCAGGGGTGCCATATCACAGGCCTGGAGCGTGGCTGCCCTGTTACGCATCAGGAGGATGATCAAAAATTATAGTAAAGAATTTGAATAAACCTTCCAGCCTATGAAAGTATTAATGTTCGGTTGGGAATTTCCTCCCCATATATCTGGAGGCCTTGGCACAGCTTGTTATGGCCTGACAAATGGCTTATCATATTTCGATGATATGGAGATCCTGTTTGTTGTACCGAAAGCATTTGGTGATGAGGATCAGTCCAAACTACGTCTGATCGGTGCAAACGATGTCGCACTCAGTGAACAGAACGTCCATTACCAGGATCTTATGGAAAAGATCAGGTTTTTGGAGGTTAATTCCAACATTATTCCATATACAGATCCTGAGGAATATTTTAAGCTGATGGAGCAGGACAATAGCGAAAGGAAGCAGTTTGTCCATACGCATTTCAGCGGTAAGTTAGAGTTCACCGGGGGATATGGTGCCAATTTATACCAGGAGATCGCCAATTATGCAGCCGTAGCTACTGACATTGCAACTAACCAGGATTTTGATGTCATCCATTCACATGACTGGCTTACCTATCCTGCCGGGATGGCGGCCAAAGAAGTGAGCGGCAAGCCACTTGTGATACATGTTCATGCGACTGATTTTGACCGGAGTGGAGGGAATGTGAACCCAGGTGTTTATGAGATGGAAAAGAGGGGCATGGAAGCTGCTGATAAGATTATTGCGGTCAGCAATCTGACCCGGAATACGGTGATCCATAATTACGGGATAGATGAAAACAAGGTGGTGACCGTCTACAATGCTGTAGACCCGGTGGTTCAGAAGGAAAACATCATCGTTAAGAAGGGTTTTGATGAGAAGATCGTCACTTTCCTGGGCAGGATAACCCTGCAAAAGGGACCGGAATACTTTATAGAGGTGGCTAAAAAGGTGCTACAGAAAATGGATAATGTCCGTTTTGTGATGGCTGGCAGTGGTGATATGATGATCAAGATGATCTGGCATGCCACCCATCTTCGTATCATGGATAAATTTCATTTTACAGGATTTCTGAGGGGGGACGATGTTTACAGGATGTTTTCCCTGACTGATGTTTATGTGATGCCTTCCGTCTCTGAACCTTTTGGGATTTCCCCGCTGGAGGCCATGCAATCCAATGTCCCTGTCATCATATCCCACCAGTCCGGTGTTGCTGAAATCCTGAAACATGCTGTAAAGGTTGATTTCTGGGATATAGATGCCATGGCAGATGCCATCTATGGCATTCTTAATTACGAAGCTTTGTCAAAAACTTTTAAGAAACATGGGAAAGAAGAGGTCGAAAATCTGAAGTGGGAAAATTCGGCCAAAAAGGTCAGGGAAGTTTATTCCGCATTATTGTAAAAAATTAAACAGAGTATAATGAGAACAATTTGTCTGTATTTCCAGGTTCATCAACCTTTCCGTTTCAGGAGATACCGTTTTTTTGATATCGGTAATGAACATTATTATTATGATGATTATTCCAATGAAAGTATCCTCAGGAAGGTGGCGGAGAAATGTTACCTCCCGACCAATAAAATATTGCTTGACCTGATCCGGAAATTTGATGGAAAGTTCAAAGTAGCAATGTCCATTTCAGGTATGGCGATGGACCAGATGGAACTTTATGCCCCGGAAGTATTGGAGAGTTTCAAGAAACTGGCAAAAACAGGTTGTGTGGAATTCCTTGCAGAGACCAATGCCCACTCCCTGGTGTCCCTGAAGGATGAAGATGAATTCAGATCCCAGGTGGAAGAACATGTTGGAAAAATCGAGAAGCATTTTGGACAGACCCCGACAGTTTTCAGAAATACAGAACTTATATACTCCGATGAGATTGGTGCCATGGTGGCCCGTATGGGTTACGAGGCCATAATGACAGAAGGGGCAAAACATGTTCTTGGATGGAAGAGCCCGAATTACCTGTACTGCAATGCAATAAATCCCAAATTAAAGGTTTTACTTAAGAATTTTAAGCTGAGTGATGATATTGCATTCCGCTTTTCCAATAAAGGATGGGATGAATATCCTTTAACTACAGAGAAATACGTTACGTGGTTAAATCAAATTGGTAAGGATGAGGAGACGGTTAACCTGTTCATGGATTATGAAACTTTCGGTGAGCACCAATGGGAGGAAACCGGCATCTTTGAATTCCTGAAAGTTTTGCCTGAGGCTGTATTTGCCAATACAGATTTTACCTTCAGTAAGCCATCCGAGGTTGCCAACAATCTGCAGGTCGTCTCTGCAGTGCAGGTCCCCCATCCCATCTCATGGGCAGATGAAGAGAGAGACCTGACCGCCT
>Ga0209345_10005205_pt1 | contig 12171 bp, 10 predicted proteins | sample Cruoilmetagenom7_FD_187294 | JGI IMG/M metagenome (GOLD analysis project Ga0209345, IMG submission 187294) | Oil polluted marine microbial communities from Coal Oil Point, Santa Barbara, California, USA - Sample 7 (SPAdes) (version 2) | ecosystem: Environmental > Aquatic > Marine > Oil seeps ...
CGGCGGCCCATGCGGCCACGCTGGACACCGGCACGCTCGCCGTGCTGGCGGGCGGCGTCGATGTCCTCTACCCGGCGGAAAACGCGGGCCTCGCGCATGACATCACGGCACAAGGCCTGCGGATCAGCGAGCAACCCATGGGTCTTGTCCCGCAGGCGCGGCATTTCCCACGCCGCAACCGGATCATCTCGGGCCTCGCGCAGGCCGTGGTGGTGGTCGAGGCTGCCGCGAAATCCGGCAGCCTGATCACGGCGCGCTGCGCGCTGGATCAGGGGCGCGACGTGATGGCGGTGCCGGGTCATCCGTTCGATGCGCGCTCTTCGGGCTGCAATATGCTGATCCGGGACGGCGCACGCCTTGTCCGCAACGCCGCCGATGTGATCGAGGCGCTGACGCCCGCGGTTACTGCTCCCAGGTCGAAAGAAGGGACAACCCCGGCGGCGCAGCCCATGCAGGACAGCCGTTCGCTGCGTGAAACGGCAGCTCTTCACGGGCTGATCCTTGACCGACTGGGCCCCTCGCCCCTGGCCGAGGACCAGTTGATCCGCGATCTGGACAGCCCGGCGCATCAGGTGGCACCGGCCCTTGTGACGCTGGAACTGGAGGGACGGATCCAGCGCCAGCCCGGCGGGCTCTTGTCGCGCATCCAGTAGCGCGCAGGCCGTCACGCAAAGACCCGCCCAACGCGGAAAGATCCGCCCTGACAGGGACATCCGAATGGTCCTGTGACGGCGCTTTGGTCCGGTGCGGCACGGGACAGCGCGGACGTTTCCGCAGGTCGCCCCACCTCGGACCCCGCATTGACAAAGCCCCCTTTCACCCCACATGGTCCGCCGCCATGGTCACCCGGCAACCGTCCGGGATCCGCCAGTGAGCGAGTCGAAAGGAAGCTTGATGCCCGTTGTTGTTGTGGAATCCCCGGCCAAGGCCAAGACAATCAACAAGTATCTGGGATCCGACTACACGGTTCTGGCCTCCTACGGCCATGTGCGCGACCTGCCTGCCAAGGATGGTTCGGTCGACACGGAACATGGTTTCGACATGACATGGGAAGTCGGCGCCGACAGCCGCAAGCATGTGAAGGCCATCGCCGATGCACTGGCCAAGGACAACGCCCTGATCCTGGCGACCGACCCCGACCGCGAGGGCGAGGCGATCAGCTGGCACCTGGAAGAGACCCTGCGCCAGCGCAAGGCCATCAAGAAGGACACACCCGTCAGCCGCGTCGTGTTCAACGCCATCACCAAGGCCGCCGTGACCGAGGCGATGAAACATCCCCGGCAGGTCGATGCGCCGCTGGTCGAGGCTTATCTCGCCCGCCGCGCGCTGGATTACCTTGTCGGCTTCAACCTCTCGCCCGTGCTTTGGCGCAAGCTGCCCGGATCGCGCAGCGCCGGACGGGTGCAATCGGTCTGTCTGCGCCTGATCGTCGAGCGCGAGATGGAGATCGAGGCGTTCCGCGCCCGTGAGTACTGGTCTGTCAGCGCCCGTCTGGTCACGCCGCGCGGTCAGGAATTTGAGGCGCGGCTGACCCAGTTGGCCGGCAAGAAGCTTGACCGCTATGATCTGGAGAATGCCACGCAGGCCGAAATGGCCGTGCAGGCGGTAACCTCGCGCGATCTGAGCGTGATCTCGGTCGAGGCGAAACCGGCCTCGCGCAACCCTTCGGCCCCGTTCATGACGTCGACCCTGCAACAGGAGGCCAGCCGCAAATACGGCATGGGCGCGCGGCAGTGCATGAACGCGGCCCAGCGTCTCTATGAGGCGGGGCACATCACCTACATGCGGACCGACGGCATCGACATGGCACCCGAGGCCGTGACGGCGGCCCGCGACGCGATCAAGGACCGCTATGGCGCGGAATATGTGCCCGCCAGCCCGCGCATCTACAAGAACAAGGCCAAGAACGCGCAAGAAGCGCATGAGTGCATCCGGCCCACGGAACTGTCGCGCGATGCCGAAAGCCTGCGGATCAGCGACGCCGATCAGCGCAAGCTCTATGACCTGATCTGGAAGCGCACCATCGCATGCCAGATGGAGGCCGCGCGGTTCGAGCGCACGACCGTCGATATCGGCAGCAAGGACGGGCAGGTCGAACTGCGCGCCACCGGGCAAGTCGTGCTCTTTGACGGTTTCCTCAAGGTCTATGAGGAAGGCCGCGACGACGTGGCGGATGAGGATGAGCGCCGCCTGCCCCAGATCATGAAGGGCGAAAAGGCCGACAAGCGCGAAATCACGCCCGAGCAGCATTTCACCCAGCCGCCCCCCCGCTATACCGAGGCGACGCTGGTCAAGCGGATGGAAGAGCTGGGCATCGGCCGCCCCTCGACCTATGCCAGCGTCATCACCACGATCCAGGACCGCGACTATGTCCGCAAGGACAAGAACCGCCTGTTCCCCGAGGACAAGGGCCGGATCGTCACCGTGTTCCTGGTGAACTTCTTCCGCAAATACGTGGAATACGACTTCACCGCCGATCTGGAAAACCAGCTCGACGAGGTCAGCGCGGGCGATATGGACTACAAGGATGTGCTGGCGCGGTTCTGGCGAGATTTCTCGGCGGCGATTGCAGAGACGTCCGAGCTTCGCATCACCGAAGTGCTGGATGTGCTGGACGAGGCGCTGGCCCCGCAGCTTTACCCGCCGCGCGAGGACGGGTCCGACCCGCGCACCTGCCCGCTCTGCGGCAAGGGCCAGTTGCACCTGAAGACCTCAAAGACCGGCGGCTTCGTGGGCTGCGGCAACTATCCCGAATGCCGCTATACGCGCCCCTTGAACGGCGATCCCGAGGCGCAGGGCGACCGCGTCCTGGGCGTTGATCAGGGTGACGAGATCAGCCTGCGTTCCGGCCGGTTCGGGCCTTATGTCCAGCGCGGCGAGGCGACCGAAGAGGTCAAGAAGCCGCCCCGCGCCAGCCTGCCCAAGGGCTGGTCACCGGACGACATGGACCTGGAAAAGGCGCTCATGCTCCTGAACCTGCCGCGCGAAATCGGTCCTCACCCCGAGGATGGCGAACTGGTCGAGGCGGGGATCGGGCGCTATGGCCCCTACATCAAGCACGGCAAGGTCTATGCGAATATCAAGGAGGTGGATGACGTCTTCACCATCGGCATGAACCGCGCGGTCGAGGAACTGGCAGCCAAGGCCGCCCGTACGCCGGGGGCCTGGCGCGCAGCGGCCAAGCCGCTGGCCGAACTGGGCGAACATCCCACCGAAGGCGGACCGGTGCAGGTGCTGGACGGCCGTTACGGGCCCTATATCAAATGGGGCAAGATCAACGCGACCCTGCCCAAGGACACCGACCCGGCCGCGCTCACGATGGACGAGGCCGTGGCGCTGATCGCCGAAAAGGCCGCGAAATCCGGCGGCAGGAAAGGCGCTGCCAAGAAACCCGCGGCCAAAGCCAAACCCGCAGCGAAGGCCGCGGCTGCCAAGAAGCCGGCTGCCAAGAAAGCCCCGGCCAAAGCGGCGGCGAAGAAGGCTCCGGCAAAGAAGACGGGCAGCTGAGTCGCGCCTTTGCAACGCGACCGCCGCCTCCTCTGCGGTGCGGCATCTGATTGACTCTTGCCATGACCGGCGGCAAACAAGGCCGCAACAGTGACGCAAGGGAGAGATCATGAAGAAAGTCTATAATTCAGCGGCCGAAGCGCTGGATGGGCTGCTGTTCGACGGCATGTTCATCGCGTCGGGCGGCTTTGGCCTTTGCGGGATCCCCGAACTGCTGATCGCGGCGATCCGCGACAATGGCGTCAAGAACCTGACCGTGGCCTCCAACAACGCGGGCGTGGACGGGTTCGGTCTGGGCCTGCTGCTGGAAAGCCGCCAGGTGAAAAAGATGCTTTCGTCCTATGTGGGCGAGAACGCGGAATTCATGCGCCAGTACCTGAGCGGAGAGCTGGAGCTGGAATTCAACCCCCAGGGCACGCTGGCCGAGCGGATGCGCGCGGGCGGTGCGGGCATCCCCGGGTTCTACACCAAGACCGGCGTGGGCACCGTGATTGCCGAGGGCAAGGAACTGAAGGATTTCGACGGCGAGACCTATGTTCTGGAACGCGGCATCTTCGCCGATCTGGCCATCGTCAAGGCATGGAAGGCCGATGCGACGGGTAACCTGGTGTTCCGCAAGACAGCGCGCAACTTCAACCCGCCCGCCGCCATGTGCGGCAAGGTCTGTGTCGTCGAGGTCGAAGAGATCGTGCCGACCGGCAGCCTCGATCCCGATCACATCCATCTGCCCGGCATCTATGTGCACCGGATCATCCAGGGGCAGCACGAGAAACGCATCGAACAGCGCACAGTGCGTAAGCGGGAGACAGCATAATGCCTTGGGATCGGAACCAGATGGCCGCGCGCGCGGCACAGGAGCTTCAGGACGGCTGGTACGTGAACCTCGGGATCGGGATTCCGACGCTGGTCAGCAACTACATCCCCGAGGGCGTGGAAGTGACCCTGCAATCGGAAAACGGCATGCTGGGCATGGGCCCCTTCCCCATCGAGGGCGAGGAGGATGCGGACCTGATCAACGCGGGCAAGCAGACGATCACGGAACTGCCGCAGACCGCGTTCTTTGACAGCGCCATGTCCTTCGGCATGATCCGGGGCGGCAAGATCGCGATGGCGATCCTGGGCGCGATGGAAGTGTCCGAACAGGGCGATCTGGCGAACTGGATGATCCCCGGCAAGCTGGTCAAGGGCATGGGCGGCGCCATGGATCTGGTCGCGGGCGTCAAGCGCGTGGTGGTGGTCATGGATCACACCAACAAGGCCGGCGAAAGCAAGGTCCTGTCGGAATGTACCCTGCCGCTGACGGGCAAGGCCGTGGTCAACCGCATCATCACCAATCTCGGCGTGCTGGACGTGGTCGAGGGTGGCCTCAAGATCGTCGAGACCGCCGATGGCGTGACCGAAGCAGAGCTGCGCGCCGCAACCTTGGCGAAAATCGTCAACTAAGTCAGCGCCACAGCAAAGACACGAAAGGCCCGCGTCATGAACGCGGGCCTTTTTGCGTTTCTTCTTGCTGTAAATATCCCGGTGCCATGGGTGTGTCAGCCGCGAGGCATGCGCGTGTCAGCCCTCACCCAGGTTGAACACACAGCCATCGGAAATCAGCATTGGCGGCGTCTTGCACAGGTTCCGCGCCACCGCGAACGCCGCCAGCACCTTGGGGACATAGTCGCGGGTCTCGGCATAGGGGGGCACACCGCCATGGCGCTTCACCGCATTTTCGCCAGCATTGTATCCCGCCAGCGCAAGGATCGGATCGCCGTCGAATTCGGCGAGGAGCCAGTCCAGATAGGCGACGCCTCCCTTGATGTTCTGCCCGGCGTTCAGGCTGTCGGCCACACCGAACCGGTCAGCGGTGGCGGGGATCAGCTGCATCAGCCCCACAGCCCCCGCAGAACTGACCGCATCTGCCCGACCGCTTGATTCCACCGCGATCACCGCCAGCACGAGTGCGGGGGACACCCGCGTGCCCACGGTGTTCAGCAAAAGCTCGGCCCGGTGATTACGGGCGATACCCAGCAGGTCGGCCAGTCGCGGCGCGGCGATCTGCTGCCCTGCGTCCGCATTGGCGATATGGATGAGCGCAGGTTCGAGCCGTCCCGGTCCGCTGTCGTCCAGCAGCGGCGAGATCGTCTCCCAGAACCAGCTATAGCGGCCGATGGCCTCATCCGCGTCGGGTGCCGCCGCAGACGGTGCTGCCGGGCGCGCCACAGCCACGGGCTGCGGCTCGATCTGGATGGTGATGCGCGGCGCGGTGCTGCCAGGTTCGGGCGGTTTCACCCGTTTGAAGGTAAAATCGGGAAAGGCTGCGGCGTCCTGCGCGACCGCAGGGACAGCAAGGGACAGGGTCGCACATAGAATCATGGCCGCGGCAGACCACCTGCCATGGAGAATCGGGCGTAGAAGCGCCCTTCGATCCGTTCTCTGGGACCGCGTCATTGCGGATATGCCTGCCTGTATCGTGGTTATCACGCTCGATTATTGCCGATGAGCATCGCAGAAAAAGGGATTCAAGACCAGCCTCTGATGCGAATCGTGCGCCCACCTGAGGCGCGCCTGCCGCAATCGCCACCCCTCAAAACCCCCGAAATTATGCAAAATTCACTTTTTTATTATTTAAAATCATATAGTTAATACAAAATTTCAGGGTCAATACAGAAAAAGAAAAAACGCACGAATCCCGCCAAACTGTTGCCCCAATCCGCTGGCTATATCTGTTCATACCGAAACGGAGACGGGCCAAGAGAGAGACAGCCCAGCAAGTCACCGGCGCGGTTGTGCAACCAAGCAACTGATCCTTTGGAGGGACACAAAATGATTAACTTCTTCAAGAACTTCAGCAAAGACGAATCCGGCGCAGTGACCGTTGACTGGGTTGTGCTGACCGCAGCCGTCGTTGGCCTGGCCATCGCTGCCTACTCCTCGATCGAGACCGGCGCGTCCAACCTGACCTCGTCGACCAACTCGTTCATGGGCACCCAGACTCCGGGCAGCATGTAATAGCGAAGGCGCAAGCCATTCGTTTGACCGAAAAACTGGCCGCTCCCGCCCTGCCGGGTGCGGCCATTCTCTTACCGACCATCTCGTTATGACCCACAATGTTACCTTCGGGAGATGATCCGGCACGTCTCCATGACATTTTCGCCTGCCGGAAGGAGAAGAACAGATGATCATCTCGACACTCCGCCAGAGGCTTGCAAGGTTCAGCCGCGCAACAGATGGCGCCGTCACCGTCGACTGGGTCGTGTTGTCAGCCCTTGCCGTGACACTGCTGTCTGCAGGATATGGCTCGATGCGCGACGGAGCCGTTGATCTGGCCGATGATACAACGGCGTACATGACCTCGTATCTGGACTGACGCGGCGGCCCCGTGCACCGTTGAGACACGCCCCTAACCCGGGCGCGGTTGACATGTGAAAAACCGGCGATGGTCGCATCGGATCATCGTCATGGTCCGGATCACCGACACGGAATGGTCGAGACGCCTGGACGACATGCCAAATCCCTCGCGTTTCCAAGATTTGGCCATAATCCGGCATTATACTCACGAGCAGACGCAGTTTGAGTTCAGGCATCTTCGATGACCATGAACAGGATACAGGAAAGGTAACATCATGCGAGCAGTCTTTGGCCTTGTGCTCATTGCCGGTGTCGGCTTGGCCGGTTTCGCCGTGATGATGGCGAAGAAACAGTTTGACGCCTACCAGATGCAGCTCGCCGAAGCGCAAAGCCTGCAGGGCCAGGCCGTTCCCACGGTCGAGGTTTTCGTGGCCCAGAAGACGCTGAACTATGGCGATCCGCTGACCACCGAAGATCTGCGCGCTGTGAAATGGCCTGCCGACGCCATTCCCGAAGGCACCTTCATGGCGATGACCGAGATCTTTCCCGAGAACAACAACGCCCCCCGTTTCGTCCTGCGCACGATCGAGAAGGACGAGGCGATCATGGCCAGCAAGATCAGCCTGCCCGGCGAAGATGCGGGCCTCAACTCGCGGATCGAACGTGGGATGCGCGCCTTTGCGATCAAGGTCGACGTTGCCTCGGGCGTGTCGGGCTTCCTGCGTCCCGGCGACCGGGTTGACGTTTACTGGACCGGATCGGTGGATCAGGACATCAGCGGCGGCACCCGCGGCGAGATCACCAAGCTGATAGAGGCCAATGTCCGCCTGATCGCTGTTGACCAGAGCGCTGATGGCACGAACTCCGAGGCGGCCATCGCCCGCACCGTGACCGTCGCGGCGCGCCCCGATCAGGTGGCTGGCCTGGCGCAGGCACAATCCACGGGCCGTCTGTCGCTGTCGCTGGTCGGCGCCAATGATGACACGGTCGCCGAGGCCATCGAGGTGGACCAGCGCCGCCTGCTGGGCCTGGTCAGCGCACCGATTGCCGAGGCTGTCGTCGTCGAACAGGAAGAGGTTTGCACCACCCGCGTCCGTCGCGGCGCCGAAGTGGTCGAGCTGCAGATCCCCTGCACGAACTGACATTCAGACTGTGTGGGCGGGGCCGCTAGCCGCGCCATCCACAGACCGAAGACCCGGATCAAGGGGCAAGTTCCAGATGGGGCTTGCCCCTTTATCATTGGAAGATCGCCAGAGAACCGCTGAAAGCCGGGCTGATTTTTCCTTACTGTTGCGATTTATCCACATAAAGCTGAGGGCTGAACCTATTGATTCTTGCAATAAATCCCGAAATCGACCATCTTGCTTTCAAAGGTGGGCACCAAAGACCCGCAAACAGAGGCGTGATCGGAAAGGCAGGTCACATGAAAACGGACAGATTTATCAAGGCCGCCCTGCTGGGGCTGGCCTTGGGGTTCGGCCAGATTGCGGTCGCGCCCATAGGTCATGCGGAAACGGTGCGCGTCCTTCAGGAAGGCCGTTCGGCAAGTCTTGCCGTGCCGATGAACCGCGCAGTGGTGGTCGAAAGCGAAGTTCCCTTCGCGGAACTGTCGATCGCGAACCCGGCGATTGCCGATATCTCGTCGCTGTCGGAACGCACGATCTATGTTCTTGGCAAATCGCCGGGAACAACGACGCTGACCCTGCTGGATGCCAGCGGGCAGCTTATCACCAATGTGGACGTGCGCGTTGCAGCGGATGTCAGCGAATTCAAGGAACGCCTGGGGCAGATCCTGCCCGGCGAAAAGATCGAGGTGCGCACCGCGAATGACGGGATCGTCCTGTCAGGCACCGTGTCCAGCGCCCAACGTCTGCAACGAGCACTCGACCTGGCCGAACGCTATGCTCCGGACCGGGTGTCGAACCTGATGACCGTGGGCGGTGTGCAGCAGGTCATGCTCAAGGTGCGCTTTGCCGAAATGCAGCGCAGCGTGTCCAAGTCCCTCAGCGCCTCGCTTGCGCTGAATGGCAGCGCGTTCAGCAATGACCTTGGTCTTTCGGGTGGCAGCAACACGCTCAACAACCTGGGCGCGCAGGGTAATGCCCTGTCAGGCGGTATCCCGGGCGTCAACACGAACAATGGCGCGATGCTTCTGGGCTTTGGCGCAGGCGCTGTCGAGGTGGGCATCCTGCTGGAAGCGCTGGAAACCAAGGGGGTCGTGCGCACGCTGGCCGAACCGAACCTTGTTGCCCTGTCCGGGCAGGAAGCCAAGTTCCTGGCGGGCGGCGAATACCCTGTGCCGATCTCGCAGGAGGGCGGCACGATCACGGTCGAGTTCAAGCCCTTCGGTGTCGAACTGAACTTCGTCCCCCGCGTGGTGGATGGTGACCTGATCAACCTTGAAATGATGGCAGCGGTCTCGTCGCTCGATCCGTCGAATGGTATCGAACTCAATGCCTTCCGGATCGACGCCTTCCAGCGGCGCGAAACATCGACCACGGTCGAGTTGCGGGACGGCGAAAGCTTTGCCGTGGCCGGTCTGCTGCAGGATGACTTCCGCGACACCGCCGGTCAGGTGCCATGGTTGGGCGATGTGCCTGTCCTTGGCGCCCTGTTCCGCAGCGCCGATTTCCGCCGTGCGCAGTCCGAACTGGTGATCATCGTGACGGCCCATCTTGTCACGCCGACGCGCGGCGAGGCTCTGGCCCTGCCCACAGACAGGATCCGCCCGCCGACCGAGCGTGACCTGTTCCTGTTCGGCCGTGTGGCGCGTGAAGGCCAACCTGCCCTGCGCGGTGCCGCAGGAGAGGTTGCCAAACAGGATTTCAACGGCTCTTATGGCTATGTGATGGACTGATCGGATGCAACGGAACATGTACAAGACCTTCGCACTCATCGGCGTGTTGGCAACAGGTGCCTGTTCCAGCGTTGATCCGATCTATCGCAACTTCAACAGCGAAGCAGGCGCGACCATCGACAGCGGCTCCTTCGGCAACTCCACCATGAACAACACGATGGCGATGACGAACCGTAGTGGTTTCGTGATCGACATGTCGCGGCGCTTCTCGCAGGAAGTGTCGCCGATGGTGAACTTTGCCTTCAACTCGGCCGAACTGGATGCCGGCGCGCGCGACACGCTGCGCGAGCAGGCCAACTGGATCCGGCAGTTCCCCGAGGTGCGGTTCCGCGTCTACGGGCACACCGATCTGGTCGGCTCGACCGCTTATAACCGGTCGTTGGGCTTGCGCCGCGCGCAGGCCGTTGTCGGTTATCTGGCCAGCCAGGGCATCAGCCGGTCGCGGCTCGAGGCTGTCGTCTCGTTTGGCGAAACCCAGCCCCTGATCGTGACCGAGGGTCGCGAGCGTCGCAACCGTCGCACCGTGACTGAAGTGTCTGGTGTGGTCGAGAAGCGTCCCGGTGAACTGGACGGCAAGTATGCCCAGATCATTTATCGCGAATACGTCAACAGCGCAGCCCCGTTGAGCACGCTGTCCGGCCTGAACAATAGCGTAACCGCCTCGGAATAATCGGGCGCGGCCCTGGGGCTGCCCCCGACTCTGACCGGGTCTTGTCCCGACAATTGGCGCATGTGTTGCAGGTTTTCATGGGGTTGCGCCATCAGGTGACTTTGTGGCGTCACCGTTGCCCCCCCTGCCCCCACGGCCGCAGCAAGCGCTGCCGCACACCGACCACGGCCCCTCTGATCGTCCAATGATACCGTACAATTACGATCTTTTGGCCCTAATGTTGCCCATATTTTCCGCGACCTTACCCTCAATGGGATAGCTTTGTCCGGCAGGTGCCGGGCACGGGTGGTCGGATGCCGGAACAGGAATGAACCCACCAGAGGTTCAAATTGCTCCTGCCTTGCCAGACGACGGCCCCCGAGGTCAAAGGACATGAGGCAAGATGAGTAGCAGTGTGCATCACTCTCCGGAACCGGCACCGATCGTGGCCTGCACGATCAGCCGCGACGTGCAGAATTTCGACTTGCTGATCGAGGACATGGAAGCCGTCCTCGGTGAGAACTGGGGCGATCTTGGTTTCGGCGAGGCGCTGGCCTTCTTTGCGCAGCCCGACGCGGATGCCCTTGAATTCGTGGCCATCGCCATGGATCAGGAGGATGAGGACAACCTTGTCCTGCTGGGAGAGATCATCCATCAGGCGCGCAGCCGGAACATCCGCGTGATCCTGATCGCGGAAGATGTGAGCCCGGCTGCCCTGCACCAGTTGCTGCGGCAGGGGGCCGACGAGTTCGTGCCCTATCCGCTGCCGGAAAACGAGCTGGAGGCCGCCATCCAGCGCATCCGCCAGCCCGAACCTGCCCCTGTTCTGGCCGCCCCCGAGGCAGGCTCTGCCCCGGCCACGCGCAAATCGGCCCACGACCGCGAAGGTGTGGTCATGGCCGTGCAGGGACTGGCAGGCGGCGTGGGTGCCACCACATTTGCAGTCAACCTGGCCTGGGAGCTGTGCAACGTCGCCAAGAAGGGCAAGCCCGACCCGCGCGTCTGCATCCTTGATCTGGACCTGCAATACGGCTCGGTCTCGACCTTCCTGGACCTGCCCCGCCGCGAGGCCGTGTTCGAACTTCTGTCCGACACCGAAGCCATGGACGGCGACAGCTTCACTGCGGCCATGGTCCCCTTCGAGGAGAAGCTGCATGTCCTGACATCGCCCGCCGACATGCTGCCACTGGATCTGGTCACATCCGAGGACATCAACCGGATCATCGCCATTGCGCGTCAACATTTCGATTACGTGGTGATCGACATGCCCCGCACGCTGGTGCAATGGACCGAAGCGGTGCTGAATGGCGCGCATATCTATTTCGCGCTGCTGGAGCTGGACATGCGTTCGGCCCAGAACGCGCTGCGCCTGAAGCGTGCCCTTCAGGCCGAGGATCTGCCCTTCCAGAAGTTGCGTTTCGGTCTCAACCGCGCGCCCGGCTTCACCGATCTGAGCGGCAAGAGCCGGGTCAAGCGTATGGCTGAAAGTCTGGGTATCTCGATCGACCTGCTGCTGCCCGATGGGGGCAAACAGGTCACGCAGGGCGCCGATCACGGCATGCCGCTGGCGCTGAGTTCAGCCAAGAACCCGCTGCGCAAGGAAATCGCGAAACTGGCCCTGTCGCTGCATCAGCTTGGCCAGTCTGAGGTCGAAGCGGCCTGAACCGGCCCCAAGGGATAAGCACATGTTTTCACGCTACAAAAAGCCAGGTGACAAGGCGCCGTCCAGCAAGACGGCGACACCTGCCGCCAAGCCTGTGCTGCAACCGGCAACGCGCCCGATTGACGCCAGCAATCCGTCGATGCGGCGGGCCCAAGATCG
>Ga0209345_10005206_pt1 | contig 12170 bp, 10 predicted proteins | sample Cruoilmetagenom7_FD_187294 | JGI IMG/M metagenome (GOLD analysis project Ga0209345, IMG submission 187294) | Oil polluted marine microbial communities from Coal Oil Point, Santa Barbara, California, USA - Sample 7 (SPAdes) (version 2) | ecosystem: Environmental > Aquatic > Marine > Oil seeps ...
ACTGGGATGAAGTACCAATGGATACCTAGCCCTAACAAGCGCATGTTGTCGGACTGGTTTTCCGCTGCGCTCCAAACCAGCCGCAAATGCGGGCGTTATCTGTGATTAAAAGCTCTTGATCTTAGTTTTCAACTTTCAATTTTCAATTTTCAATTAAACCAACCTAATCTACGGACAAAAATCTTTTTTAAGGATAAAATATAAGCATGGCAAAAATTAAACTTCAGTATACTTGTACACATTGTGCGGCGGTTCATAATAAATGGGCGGGGCAGTGTGGTGATTGTGGCGATTGGAATTGTTTGGAGGAGTCGGTGGTTCAGGCGGCAGCACCTGCACAGAAATCTTCACGTTTTTCTACTTATGCGGGTGATGTTGGCGGTAAGAAGATTCAAAAACTGGGTAATGTAAAGTTTCAGAAAAATATTCGTACTTCTACCAAAATAAAAGAACTCGATCGTGTGCTTGGAGGCGGTTTGGTTACGGGTTCTGTGGTGTTAATTGGTGGTGATCCAGGTATTGGTAAATCAACTTTGATGTTGCAAGTCACAGCAACTATGCCAGAAAACATCAAAACCTTGTATGTGACAGGTGAAGAATCATTATCTCAAATTTCTATGCGGGCTACACGTTTGGAGTTAGATGCAGCTGATTTAGAGTGCATGGCAGAAACTTCGGTGGAACAAATTATTGGCTCTGCTTTGGTGCATAAACCTAATTTGATGGTGATTGATTCTATTCAAACACTTTATACAGAAAACCTAACCTCGATTCCTGGTTCTATTTCACAAGTCAAAGAATGTGCTGCGCAATTGGTACGGTTTGCTAAACAGAATAATACTTCTATTATCTTTGTTGGTCATGTCACTAAAGAAGGTGGAATTGCTGGCCCTAGAGTTTTAGAGCATATGGTTGATACGGTTTTGTATTTTGAAAGTGATGGCAATAGCCGTTATCGTGTACTACGTGCTTTAAAAAATCGTTTTGGTGCGGTAAATGAAATTGGCGTTTTTGCGATGACTGATAAAGGTGTACAGGAAGTTGAGAATCCTTCTGCCATTTTTTTATCAGAACACAGCGAGCCTCAAGCAGGTAGTGTTGTGATGGTCACACGCGAAGGCACTCGCCCATTATTGGTTGAAGTTCAAGCGTTGGCAGATCAAAGCCCATTAGGAAATCCACGACGCTTAACGGTAGGATTAGATCACAATAGATTGGCAATGTTATTAGCAGTTTTGCACCGTATGTGTCAATTGGCTATTCATGATCATGATATTTTTATGAATGTGGTTGGTGGTATGAAAGTCACAGAAACGGCAGCTGACTTGGCCATTATTATGGCAGTGGTTTCGAGTTTTAGAAATCGTTATTTGCCCAAAGGAACTATCGTATTTGGAGAAGTTGGGTTAACTGGTGAAATTCGTCCAGTGTTTAATGGTGAAGATCGATTAAAAGAAGCGGCTAATCATGGATTTAAACATGCTATTGTGCCTAAAGGAAATATTGGTGCATGGACTAAAGGCTTAAATATTAAAGTCACAGGTGTGGATAATATCAATCAAATTTTGGATTATATCTAATGTTTGAAACAATCAAAAATGAAAAATTAGTGTTGTCAAGGTTTAAACTTACTGATAGCGAACAGATATTTGATGCACTTATTGCATCAAGAAAAGAAATTTCACCGTGGCTATCATGGCTGACACCTACTTACAGCCTCAAAAGTGCCAAAGATTTTGTTACATTGCAGATTGACAACTGGAATAAAAACATCGAATATACATACTCAGTAAAAAATAAAAAAGGAGATTTCTTAGGTGTTGTCAGTCTCCAAATGTTTGACACTCAGAATGATGTTGCCAGTATTGGTTATTGGATGAACACACAGTTTACAAATAAAGGATACTGTACAGAGGCATTAAAACTTTTAATTTCTCAAGCTTTTATACCTTTAAATCTAATACGTGTTGAAATAATTGTCGCTATTGAAAATAAAGCGAGTCAACAAGTTGCAATAAAATCAGGTGCTACTTTTGAAGCAATATTGAAAAATAGGCTTAGAATTAAAGGTGTAGCCAGTGATGCTAAGATTTACACCTTTACAAATGCAAATCAAATAACCTAATGGTTCTAATGGTTCAGCTATAAATTATTATTTTTTTACGACTTTAATTAATACTTTATTAACTATATTTTCATCAACGCTGAGTATGGTGATTTGATAGTTTCCTAACTGAATACCTGTTTGTTTTTGAGGTAAGTTTCCAAGTTGTTCGGTAATTAAGCCACTAAGCGTGCTTGCACCTTCTAATGATAAATCCCATTGCATGCGACGATTCAAAGATCTTATTTGAATACGTCCATCTATTATAAACTCGTCCTCTGATTTTTTAATGATTGAACGGCCACGATTTTGTGGTTCTGAAGTAAAATCGCCTACAATTTCTTCTAATATATCATCAATTGTTATTAGTCCTTGTATGTCTCCATATTCATCAACGACTAAACCTAAACGTCGTTCCTTTTTTTGAAATTCTTTAAGCTGAATAATTAAATTAGCGCCTTCTGGAACAAAATAAGGTTTCCTCAAAACCGAACGTAGTCCTTTTAAGTCTAATGTGTTTTGGGATAACTTCGGTAATATTGTGCGTATATGTAAAATTCCGATGACATTATTTAGATCCTCTTTGTAAACGGGAAGACGTGTTAAATAAGTTCCAACTAATTGTTTTAAAACATCATTCCAATCATCGCTGATATCAATGCCAACAACTTCAGGACGTGGAACCATAATGTCATCCACATCAATATGTTCTAGGTCTAACACGTTGATCATCATTTTTTGTTTGGTATCAGGTTTTATGTTTTCATTCTCAATCATCATCGTGCGTAACTCTTCACGAGAGAGCGCTTGTTCGGCCACATCTTTGGGAACACCTAATAGTCTGAGGATACCATTTGTTAGCATATTAGTAACCCACACAAGTGGATACATAACTTTTAACAAAGGGGTTAATATATAAGCCGCAGGAAAAGCGATTCTTTCTGGGTGTAATGCTGCATATGTTTTTGGTGTGACTTCAGCAAATATTAAAACAAGCAATGTGAGAATCACAGTACCATAAGCTGCTGCTGCTTCAGGGCTAATGGCATGATCAGTGGCAATTTTTAAGGCAGCAAATGTTGTGATTGTTGAGGCGGCAATGTTGATGAAATTATTGCCAATCAAAATCAGGCCAATCAATCTATCAGGTTCTTGTAAAAGCTTTAAGGCCAATCGTGCAGATTTACTGGATTTAGCATTATTCTTTAAACGAATACGGTTTAATGTCATTAAAGCGGTTTCGGAACTCGAGAAAAAAGCAGAAAGAAACAATAAAACAACTAAAATAGACAATAAAAAACTCAGGGGTACTTCGTTCAAATTATCCACTCCAATACAACTTTGCTCCCTAAATACCCAATAGCAAGTAGCATCGCTCCTGAAATTGTTATGATAATAAGTTTTTCACCACGCCAGCCCTTTGTCATTCTTCCTAAAATCAATATACCATATAGCATCCAAGCTAACAGTGAAAATACCACCTTATGTCCTAAATGTTGCCCCATAAAGTCATCAATAAAAATGACGCCAGATAGCAAAGATGTTGAGAGAATAAGCCAACCTAGAAATATTAAGTTAAAGAGCTTTTTCTCTTCATCAATGATTGATAATAGGCTTGAACCAGCTTCAAATTTTGACTTTTTTAGTTTTGAAATATGTACCATTAAAGAAATAGCAAATAAAGAAGCTACCATCAAGATGGAATACGCCAACATAGATAGGCTGATATGCAGATCAAGCTGCCATGAAAACTCTTTATAGTGATGATAATCTAAAATTGGATTGAAATCTAATAAGCTAAAAATTAATAGAACGAAAACGAGTAAAGGAACTTTTACCCATTTACTTTGTAGTTTGAATAGCAAGACAATTAATACACTCAACCAAGAGACCAATAGTATTGAATTTACAATGTGTAATTTCCAACCGTTTTCATCAAATATACTGTTAAAACAGATGACTGCATGAAAAATCCAAGCTAAATAGGCAAAATAATTAGCATATTTGAAGTCAGGTTTAGACGCGACCCACATCACATATAATAGTGCAGAAGCAATTATAATGAATAGCATAGGATAATAATTTGTGATTTACTCATATCAAGTATTATAATGAACAGTTCGTAAAATACCAAGTGAAAAGAAAAGCTCATGTTTGATAATTTAAAAGACAATCTAGCAAAATCCATACAAAAAATAAAAGGACAAGCCACTTTAACCGAAGATAATATTAAAGAGGCTATGCGTGAGGTAAGAATTGCCTTGTTAGAAGCCGATGTTGCTTTGCCTGTTGTAAAATCATTTATTGAGCAAGTGAAAACACGTGCATTAGGTGAAGATGTATTAACCAGTTTAAAGCCTGATCAAGTTCTGATTAAAATTGTCAAAGAAGAATTAACTAATACACTGGGTTCTGAAAATGAAGCGTTAAATTTATCAGCACAGCCACCAGCAGTCATATTAATGGCGGGTTTACAAGGGGCTGGTAAAACCACTTCTACAGCTAAATTAGCTAAATATTTAATCGAAAGAGAAAAGAAAAAAGTAATGGTTGTTAGTGCCGATGTCTATCGTCCAGCAGCTATTGAACAACTGCAAACTGTTGCCGACCAAGTTGGTGCAAGTTTCTTTCCCTCTTCAGTAATTGATGATCCTATTTCTATTGGTAAAAATGCCATATCAGCAGCAAAAAAAGGTTTTTATGATGTATTAATTGTGGATACAGCAGGTCGTTTAGCTGTTGATGAATCTATGATGCAAGAGATTAAAGGCATGCAAAAAAGCCTAAATCCTATTGAAACTTTATTTGTAGTAGATGCCATGACGGGTCAAGATGCTGCCAATACGGCTAAAGCTTTTTCAGAAATCTTAGAATTAACAGGTGTTATATTAACTAAGCTAGATGGTGATGCACGTGGTGGTGCAGCTTTGTCGGTTAGAGACATTGTTGGAAAACCTATTAAATTTATGGGTGTTGGCGAAAAAATGGAAGCTTTAGAGCCTTTCCATCCAGAACGTATTGCTTCAAGTATTTTGGGAATGGGTGATGTTCTCTCACTTGTTGAAGAAATTGAAAGAAAAGTTGATAAAAAGAAAGCCGACAGAATGGCTCAAAAAATTCAAAAAGGAGCAAGATTTACACTTTTTGATTTTAGGGAACAACTTGTACAAATGAATGACATGGGTGGCATGTCATCAATGATGGATAAATTACCAGGTATGGGAAATTTACCTGATGCTGTTAAAAACCAAGTTAATGATAAATCATCGGATAAAATGATTGCCATCATTAATTCTATGACTAAAAAAGAACGAAAATTCCCACAATTAATCAAAGGCTCGCGTAAACGCCGCATAGCAATCGGTTCAGGAAATGAAATTCAAGATGTCACACGCATGTTGAAGCAATTCACTCAAATGCAGAAAATGATGAAAAAATTCAGTGGCAAAGGCATGATGAAAATGATGGGTAAACTATCAGGTAAAATGCCAGGTGGTATGCCTTTTTAATTACTTAAATAATATTCCCGCTTTTGCGGGAATATATTTGTAATGAATTCAGGTTACTGATTTTGGATAAGAGCCCAGAACTTTTAATTGGGTTGTAATTCTTTCTAGTTGTCTTAATGATTGGGCTAAATTTTCATCTTCACTATGACCATCTACGTCAATAAAAAAGACATAATCCCATTTGCCTTTCTTTGAAGGTCGTGATTCGATTCGAGTCATACTCACACCACAATCATTCATGGGTTGTAAAATGTGGAAGAGAGCACCGGGTTGATCTTTTGCAGCAACCATTAATGAAGTTTTATCATCGCCACTGGTTGTAAGTATTTGTTTACCAATGACGATAAATCTAGTTGAATTATCTGTCCTATCTTCTATTTCTTTGTGATGCAACTCTAATCCATACATATGTGCAGCGCTTTCTCCAGCAATTGCAGCAGAATGTTCTGTATATTGAGCACGTTTTGCGGCTTCGGCATTAGAGCTAACAGCAATGCACTCAGCGTGAGGCATATTTTCTTTTAACCAACCTCTGCATTGTGCAAGAGATTGTCGGTGAGAAAAAATCGTCGTGATTTTATTAATGTCTTTTGTTTTGCTCATTAAATTATGGTGAATAGGTAAATCTAATTCGCCGCATATTTTTAATGGGGAAGATAAAAACATATCTAAAGTATTATTTACCGCTCCTTCTGTTGAATTTTCTACAGGAACTATGCCGAAATCTGCAATACCAGCTTCAACTTCTGAAAAAACATTATCAATGCTAGTTACGGGCATGGCTGAAACAGAATGACCAAAATATTTATAGGTAGCCATTTCAGAAAAGGTTCCGGCTGGGCCTAAGTAAGCAATATTTAATGGTTTTTGTTGGGCTAAACAAGCTGACATGATTTCACGAAATAATCGAACTAATGTTTCATCTTTAAGTGGTCCTTGATTGCGTTTTTTAACAGCACGCAGTACTTGAGCTTCTCGTTCTGGCCGATAAAAAGCACCACCTGATTTTGATTTGGCTTTTGTTTTTGCAACAAATGAGGCAATGCCAGCACGTTTTGATATTAGTTCTTGTATGGATGTATCGATACTGTCAATTTCATCTCTAAGTTTCGATAAGTCAACTGTGTTGTCTTTTATTTCTTTACCCATGTTTTTTCTCAAATGATTTCATGAATTCAATTAATGCATTAACACCCGAAATCGGCATGGCATTGTATAAACTTGCTCGCATTCCTCCAACAGCTCGATGGCCTTTGATGGCTTTTATTCCTGCAGCATCTGCTTGGCTAATAAATGTTTCATTGAGGTTTTCATCACCAAGTAAAAATGTGACATTAACTTTAGAGCGATTATCAATTTCCACATTATTCCGATAAAAGTCGCTGGCATCGATATAGTCGTACAATTTTGCAGATTTTTGGTTGTTTCTAGCTGCAATAGCTTCTAATCCACCTGTATTCTTCATCCATTTTAAAATCAAGTTCATTACATACCATGGAAATGTTGGTGGGGTGTTCCACAAAGAATCATGTTTTGAATAAGTACGGTAATCCATCATTAAAGGAAGTCCGCTCGGTGCTTTGCCCAACAAAGATTTTTTAATAATCACAATCGTAATTCCTGCAATACCTAAATTTTTCTGAGCACTGGCATAAATGAGATCGTATTTTTTGACATCAATTGGCCTAGTCATTAAATCAGATGTCATGTCACAAAACAGAGGAACACCATTAGTCTCTGGGATTGAATGCCATTCAACGCCTTCTAAAGTTTCATTAGTTGTATAGTGGAAGAAGTCATAACTATCATCCAATTGCGTCATATCATGATTGGGGATTTTAGTATAAATTTCATCTTGAATATAAGGCACTAACGGTCTAGCATTACAAAATTTCTGCGCTTCAAGAATGGCCGATTTACCCCAGTGTCCATGTACGAAATACATGGCTTTTCCAGTTAGACTTGAAAAATTCATTGGCATCATAGAATATTGTAATCTAGCACCGCCTGGGCACATCAAAATGTCATATTCATCAGGAACATCAAGAATTTCGCGTATTAATAATTCTGTTTCTTTTACAAGATTTCTGAACAATGGCCCTCTGTGAGAAACCTCCATTACTGAGGAGCCTGTACCTTGCCAATTAGGTATATCCTCGATGATTTGTTTTTTAACAGATTCGGGCAACATTGCTGGCCCTGGCGCGAAATTGTATGTTTTTTGGTCTAAATTATTCATAATGTGATAAATTTGTGAAAGATTTAATAATTAATTATGTTCTAATGAACAATACTTTTTGGATAATAACATGAAATTTCGAAATAACATTAAAGAGAATGAAGTCACAGATGAAAAATTATATAAATCTCGCCGGAGCTTTATTAAATCAGCATCGATTATAACAACAGGAACCTTGCTAGGGCAATCACCTGTTAATGCATTTGAAATTGGCAAACATGAAAGCACCAATAAATATAATATAAAAAATGAAGAAATAACAGCCAAAAAGTATGCTGAAACATATAATAATTTTTATGAATTTAGCACCAATAAAGATGGGCCAGCAGAACTGGCACACACTCTAAAAACGGAACCTTGGAAAGTTGAAATTTCTGGTCATGCAAAGAAAACAGGTGTATTTGATTTAGAGGATATATTAAAGAAACAAACATTAGAAGAAAGAATCTATCGTTTTCGTTGTGTTGAAGCATGGTCAATGGTTATACCTTGGTTAGGATTTACGTTAGCTGATTTAATTAAACAATTTGAACCAACTTCAAAAGCCAAATATGTGTATTTTGAAACACTCAATGACCGTAATCAAATGGCAGGGCAGTATAGAAATACCATTCCTTGGCCCTACCGTGAAGGGTTGCGAATGGACGAGGCTATGAATGAATTATCTTTCATGGCAGTTGGTATGTATGGTAATAAACTTCCAAATCAAAACGGCGCACCTTTGCGTTTAGTCGTGCCATGGAAATATGGGTTTAAAAATATTAAATCTATTGTCAAAATTTCTTTTGTAGAAAAACAACCGGTTAACTCTTGGCAGCAAATTGCAGCTAGTGAGTACGGTTTTTATGCCAATGTTAACCCTGAAGTCGATCACCCAAGATGGTCACAAGCCAGTGAACGCCGAATTGGAGGAGGTTTTTCATTGTTTAACCCAAGAATAGATACATTGAAATATAATGGCTATGGTGATTATGTTGCAGATATGTATAAAGGTTTAGATTTGAGAAAAAATTTTTAGAGTTTATGGCTTTATATGTTCTATCTGACCTTTTGATAAATTAATGGCTTTTTTAACACATGATTCAATATTTTTGGTTAATAGACTCAAAACAATAACAGCGCCTTGATCATTAAAATCTTCAGAGATAATATCTGCTTTTAATGAAGTTGCTAAGTTGTGAATAGCTTGAATATATTGGAAAGGGACTTTCAGTATGACTTCTGACATTTCTTGCATAATTTCAAAATCAGCAGCTTGCAAGCAACGACTAGTTCCTCCACCGTATGCGCGCATTAAACCACCAGTTCCAAGTTTGATGCCGCCATAGTGTCTAATGACAAGGGCAGCTGTATTGTCAAATCCTTGTCCTTCAATAGCGTTAAGCATAGGTTTTCCTGCCGTTCCTGAGGGTTCTCCATCATCATTAAAACGATATATTTGCCCAATCTTATATGCCCAACAATTATGGGTGACATCAGCTTGTGAATATTCTTGTAGAAATTCTTTAACGGCTTCAATTGATGTAACAGGCGCAACTATCGCGATGAATGTACTTTTTTTAATGACTTCTTCAGTGGTATGAATTGTGGTTAGCTGATTCAACATACAATAACCCAAAGGTACAGGGGCTTTAGCCCTGCTTGTATGTGAAGATTGCGGAATTGAAGCACCGATTCCAAGTAGTTTTTATTTGTCATGTGTGGATATTATACTTGAAACAATTTTACCTGTTCCAACTATTGTTTCTAATTCATCTCCAACTACTGCTTGGGTAGAATCAGTGATTACTGTTTGGTTGTTTTTGTTTAAGGTTATGCTATATCCTCTTGATAATGTTGCTAAAGGGCTTAGTGTGTTTAATCGATTGGATAAATTTTGTAGGTCTGTTAACCCTTTTTCTAATTTAACAGATGTATGGTTTGAGATGTTATTCATCATTAAATTTATATCCGCTTTTTTAGTGCTGATTTTGAAATCGTAATGCATTAAGTTACTTTGTTTGAGTGAAAGCTGATTGGATTTTGTTTGAATACTTTGCTCTACCAATGTGTGTAATTTATCAAGTTGAGAAGCTAACCGACTTTGTTCTTGCTTAATCGCATTCTTTGGATGAGATTTTTCTAATTTATGATAAGCAAGATCAATTTGTTGTTTATGTGCGTTTATTTTGTTTTGAATCAGCTGATTCAATACGGATTGATTGTGCTCTAATTTTAATTTGGTATTGGCAATATCTGGAGTCAGTAGTTCTGCAGCAGCAGTAGGAGTAATGGCAGAAACATCGGCTACTAAATCGGATATTGATGTGTCTCTCTCATGTCCGACTGCTGATACACAAGCTGTGGTTAAATTAAACAAAGTTTGTGCAATAGATACATCATTAAAAGTCCATAAGTCTTCTTCAGAACCGCCTCCACGTGTTAATAATACGACATCATGATTGTTGATATCAGCTGTGAGTAGGGCGTCAATGATTTCTTCAACAGCGCGTTCGCCTTGCACTGAAGCATGATAAATTGTAACTTCCAACAATGGATTACGGCGCTTGATAACATTTAGAATATCGGTGATTGCTGCTGAAGATTTTGAAGTGATAATACCAAGTGAGCTAATAACGTGTGGCAAATTTTGCTTTTTATCAGGACTAAAATAACCTAAAGCTTCCAGTTTAACTTTTAATTCGGCAAATGCTTTGGCCATATCACCAATACCTGATGATTCAACCCGTTCAACTTTTAACTGAAAAGTCCCGCGTTCTTCGTATAAAGTCGCTTGCCCTAATACTAATAGACTATCGCCATTTTTGATTTTTATCTGTTTAAAATTATATTGTTTAAAAAAAGTACATTTGATTGAGGATTTGTGGTCTTTAAGAGAAAAGTAAGCATGCCCCGAAGGCGCCATATATAAATCACTGACTTCACCTGTTAACCAAATGTTTCCAATATGATTTTCTATGGTTTGACGCGCTAAATTATTTAACCTACTAGGGGATAATGCATTATCTGGAGATTTTCCTAAATTAACGGATATCAATGCTTAATTCTCAGGTGGGTTATGTTAGAATGCGGCGAATTTTTCAAATTCAGGCTAAATATCATGCGTATTATCTCAGATGCTCTTACTTTTGACGATGTTTTGTTGGTTCCAGCTTATTCTAACATTTTACCTAAAGATGTCGACTTATCAACCCGTTTAACCAAAAAAATCAAGCTTAATATTCCTTTGATTTCTGCTGCTATGGATACAGTAACTGAAGCTAAATTAGCCATTGCCATGGCTCAATTAGGTGGAATTGGTGTGATTCATAAAAACATGTCAATTAAAGATCAAGCTTACGAAGTTAGCCTAGTAAAGAAATACGAATCAGGTGTAATAAAAGATCCCATTACAGTTACACCCGATACAAGCATTGCCGAAGTTTTAGAAATAACCCGTAAAAATAGAATCTCAGGTGTACCTGTTGTTGATGATTCGGGTCTTGTCGGTATTGTCACAAGTCGCGATCTACGTTTTGAACGTGTACTAACAGATCCTGTGTATAATATTATGACACGTAAAGAAAACTTAATAACAGTAAAAGAAGGCGCGAATACAGAAGAAGTCAAACAACTGCTGCATAAACACCGCATTGAAAAAGTGTTAGTGGTTAATGATGATTTCGAACTTAAAGGATTGATTACTGTAAAAGATATGCAAAAATCTAAAGAACATCCTAATGCGGTAAAAGATGAACAAGAGCAATTAATAGTTGCAGCAGCAGTTGGAGCAGGCGGTGACACTGAAGAAAGATGCAAAGCATTAGTTGAAGCAGGTGTTGATGTATTAGTTGTTGATACAGCACATGGACACTCACAAGGTGTATTAGATCGCGTTAAATGGGTAAGAGATAGTTTTCCAGATGTGCAAATTGTTGCCGGTAATATCACAACAGGTGATGCTGCGTTAGCCTTAGTTAAAGCCGGTGCGGATTGCGTAAAAGTTGGTGTTGGACCAGGTTCTATTTGTACTACACGCATTGTAGCTGGTGTTGGTGTGCCACAAATTACAGCGATTGATAATGTTGCTCAAGCACTTAAAGGAACAGGTATTCCATTAATTGCAGATGGTGGAATAAGATACTCTGGTGATGTGGCCAAAGCCGTAGCATCAGGTGCCAGTGTTATTATGGCTGGTGGATTATTTGCAGGTACAGAAGAATCGCCAGGTAATGTTGAACTATACCAAGGCCGAAGTTATAAATCTTACCGTGGCATGGGATCATTAGGAGCAATGGATAAAGGCTCTAAAGACCGTTATTTCCAAGATGATGTGACA
>Ga0209345_10005207_pt1 | contig 12169 bp, 34 predicted proteins | sample Cruoilmetagenom7_FD_187294 | JGI IMG/M metagenome (GOLD analysis project Ga0209345, IMG submission 187294) | Oil polluted marine microbial communities from Coal Oil Point, Santa Barbara, California, USA - Sample 7 (SPAdes) (version 2) | ecosystem: Environmental > Aquatic > Marine > Oil seeps ...
TACACGGACAAGGTAGGGTATGAAGCTCTACGCCATTCCAATTATATTGAACTTTTGTTACAGTTAGCTTCTCCCCACAACTACAATACACATCTATACATGTTTTTACTTCGGCCATTATACCCCCATCTCCATTCTCTCCTTAGTTAATCTCTGTACCTCTGTTTTTAGAGTTTCCGCTAAATGCCACAACTCATCAAGGTCTTCTAATATTATATTCATATAATTCATCTCAATATCAATAACAACATTTTCAGCTGAATAATTAAGTTTCCACATTATATCTTTGAGCTGTTTATAGTCTCCCATTACTTTACCATCTCCTTTCTCAACCGTCGCACCTCAACTACCAAATCCACTGACAACCCCGCAATCTCTTGCAAAGATTCTAGTGCTCCAACCTCATCTAAGGCCTCTGCTCTGATATATGCGCTAGCAACTGCTAATGTTATTTCACTTTCTATATCTTCAAGCTTAGTAAAGTCCATCATTGTCCCTCCTCCTCATCAAGCTCTTCCTTAATACCCGCAATCACCGCATCAGGCACACTATACCCCTCTTCCTTAAACTCCTTAACTCGATCGTAGAAATCTTCCAAGCCTACATCGCAAAAGGTTTGGCCATCATTTGTGTGAGTCATATACCCATACGCACCTTCGTAACAGTACAGATCACATTTAGGATACTCTTTTGTCCAACGGCAATAGCTCATCTAGGTTACTTCCTCCTCAATCTCATCAACCTGATCAATCCACGCATAGTATTTTAATGCCCGGTAAGCTTCTTCAAGCTCAAGCTTCATTTCAGTAAGCTTTATTTCTAATCTCTCAATTTGGGCCAATCCACATTGACAAGGAGTGATATGCAGTTCAGTAGGATGACAATCAACATCCTCTATATTTAGAGACTGGCCACAAGTGCATCGCACAAATACATCTACTTTTATCAATGCCAATTCTTTCCTCCTCTTCTACCCATAACAAAAACAGTATCGAGCATATCTAGTCTTTGCTTCTCCATGCAGTGGGCACAAGGCTCATAACTAGGTGCTAACTTACCCGCATAATTCACATAATGGCCATCATATTTCAATTGTGTGCCACAAGTGCAATATGCTATTGTATCTTCACATCCGGCCATATTATATCAACCCCCGCAACCAAATATAAAACAACACAGCGCCCACACTTAATAGAACCCCAAGCAATGTCAATATTGAAACACTCAAAATAATTGTCCTCAATTGCATTATCCTATCAACCCCCTCACCATAATTTGGCCCACATCTACCCACCATTCACATGCTACCCATACCCCAGCACCTAACAACACACCCACAATAAACCCCAATGGCCATAATACTGCCTGTCCTAAAAACCAACGCTTTGTAAACACTATTCTACTACCTCCTTAGCCTCATCCCTTGCATTACAAGCATCAATGTACTGCCTACATGCTACTAATTCTTGCTTAAATGCTGCATCTGCTGCCTCCTGTGCAAGTGTATGAAGAGCAGAAGCCTTCTTGTAATTATCCAAAGCAGCAGCATAAACTTCATCAATAGTATTCATTATCCTTCAATTCCTCCTATTCTAATATACTTGAGTTCTTCACTCACATTATCTGAAACATATCCCAATACGGGATTTGCAGCCCTTCGGTGTGTCTTCTCTAACAACATATTATACTCAAGTGCCTCCTCCATTGTATATATATCACTATCAACTACTACAGTATCGCCACAATCCTCTACAATATAAGGCTCAAGCAGTGTCCATTGTGCTTCCAGCATAGACGTATCATCTACAGAAGAAGTCCAGATACCTAAGCTTATAATAAGTAGAAAAAAAGTAGTTACACTTAGTACAATGATTACAGATTCTTTACCACCTTCACACATTTATGACCTCTATTCCTTTCTATTAATAATAACTCAGTAAGCTGTGTATCTGAAGGCCATACAGTATGCCATATTTGATGTAACTTTTCAAGTGGCTCAACCTCATGCACTTCTTGAAACACACACCACTCTAAGTTGGTCCCTTCAAACAATAGTCTAGTCTGCATTTTTTCCTGGTAGCTGGTCCATATCATCTATAACCTCCATGACTCCTCTGCGCTTAGTGTCTCAAGCTGCTCCAAGAATAACCCGGCATAATACATACGATCTTCATCAGTCTTGGCACCTTCCCAATTTACATAATAAGTTGAGTAGCAACCACCAAATCGCTTATAAATTGGGCAGTTCAGACAGTGGCCACCTTGCTTCTTCCTCATCCCATACTCACAAAAAGAACAAGCATGTTTCATCATCCCATGTATCTTCCATCCGGGCCACTCATGCTTGGGCCTGCCTGTAGCTTTGCACCATGCCCACTCCTCAAGCCCAATCTGCAATGTCAGTTTCTTTGTTAGTCTCATGATATCTCATACCTCCTTGTCTAAGATGTCCTTATGTCCAACCCTGCTTTATAACCTTCATCATATCCCGCATCATGTCCTTTATCATACCCAACACCATGACCTTTAGTAAACCCAACATCCTCCCCCCGCTTAAAACCTTCATCATGTCCAGCTTTATGCTCTTCATAACTTGCTTCATCCCTAGCCTTATCCAAACAATCTTCACATGGCTCAACAGTCACAGCGCATCCCCGTATTTTTGTCTGACGACAAAGTCCATACCCGCACGAGCACCATACTTCAATTTCTATACTAGGCATTATCCTACTTACCTCCCTTACTCCACTATCTCACAAACCAACATGTCTTCTCTTATATTAAACACCACATTTACAGGATATACCAAAACCGACTTATCCAACCATTCAGTCTCCCCATCAAATGTCAACACAAGCATGTCTATGCCGTTATTATCTGTCACTTCTATGCCTGTCTTAATATACAAGGAATGATACCCTTCCAACACAAAGCATTCTCCTGCTTCTATCTTACACAACAACACCTTTACCTTACTATTCTTAATTCTATGATTTAACGCCATCTCTACTTACCTCCTTATTTACTATTATAGATTCATCAAAATCTCTGTACCCTTGCTTATGCCCATCCCTTTTTCCTTCCTCGTAAGCACGTTCCTTGGCAGCTTCCAGAGCATCCTCCTGCCCTTCCTTAAATCCTTGCTTGTACCCTTGTTGGTAGGCCTCATATGTTTCTCTATACTTCATATATAACATCACCCTTCCATCTCGCTTACTATCATAAGCTATCCATAGTGGCCGTCTCTCGCCTACTACAGTCACATTACGCCATTCATATCGACGACGCTCTACACCTTGAACAACAACATCCCTTATTTCATATGCTATTATCACAAAATCACAAGATACCGTACCATACGCATACATAATAGCATCATTGAAGTTTTCAAACAAATGAAAACCAGTGTAATATTTTTCCTGCATATCCATAACATAAGTAAGCACCTTCTCTGCATACTGCCACCCATCATTATTAATCGGACGATGGTATTGGTACATAGGGGATAAAACATTCCCGGACAAACGCATTATCCCATACAATACATCAACTTCTCTCGCTTCATCAGACAACATACATAAACACATTACCCTACCTCCTTACCTACCCTACCCCATCTTACCTTACCACCATACCCAAGTCAATAAACATCATACCCAACCTAGTAAATATGCTAACTCTCACCATTCTCTAACCACCCATTATAAAGATACCTTCTCAGACTGCTATTATACAGCTTATCGTAGTCCTCTACCTCATGCGTCTCTTCAAATATGTCGGGCTCCATCCCAAAGTACTCTACCTGTCCCGTCGCAAACATCCGCTCATGATAATTATTCCACATCATTATCTACTACCTCCTAATTCAAATAGATGTAATTGTATATCACCTTTGCACAACGTAGTACCCACATAAATAGCCCCCATTTCAACTCCAGGACACCATGTTGTGTTTAAAAATTCCCCGGTATGTACCATATTAAAACTCCTTACTTCTTTATCCTTTGCAGCAAGGTCAACTAACACCCAAATATACAACACTCCTCGCTGTTCCTCAAAGTGCAGTATTCTAGCTCCCTCTTCAATAGTCAAATCAAATGTATCTGTCATAGGTATCTCATATTTATATACTACTAACATTACTATACCTCCCTCTCTAAACCTTATGAATCCTTCCGCCCATACCTTCAACCCAATTCACATCTTCTTTAGTGGCTCCTCTGACTACGATTGGTTCCATTATCCGGCCGAACTCAGCTCTAGCCCACTTCTTAGCAAGCTCAATATTATGTGCGTCTACTATAGTCTCATACCCATATCCAAGTTCTACTACAAACCTCATATTATTATACCTCCTTATGTATCTACCTTGTCAAACACTCGGCCAGCTGATCAACATACCAGGCTACTAAAATATCAATTGCTTCATCATTAGGATATAGGTTTAGCTCTATCTCCATGCCCAAGCTACCACTAAAAATTATCCAATACCTACCTTCATCTTCCTTAATAGCCACATCACAATATTTTGTTTTATGTTGTATCATATTACCTTAGTCCTTCTGCAAACCCCACCATCACCATGTTAGCAGCAACCACAATATACCCCAAGATTCCGGCCACAATTATCCACTTTAACTTATCCATACCCTGATGCCTCCTAATTAATAGTAACATATACCAACAGCGTCAACGGTAATAACATGTCTCTCTCGTGAACCATTACTGCCATCCGTAACATATACAAGACACTCATCATCACCATTCTCATTCACCCTGCAAGTCACTCTCACTCCAACATCCCACCCTCTAGTATGCGATGTGATACTACTTGCCTTTGTGCCTAACCCTGTGGACTCACCTCTGCTACCTTTTATATCTGCATAAAATCTAGCCATTATGACACCTCCTTATTTAATCTTCCATCCCATACAATCTCACTTGCTTTCCTTGCATGAACCACAGTTATACACCTTGTACCATCAATACCCTGTACCTCTATCCCTTGCCATTCAAAGCTGACCACAATACCATAATTTGGATGATTATTCTTTTTCAAGAATCTAGTGGCATCATCCAAACTCTCATACATATGGAATCCAGAGTAATATGGTTGAAAATGCCTATTTATCCGTGTTCTAGTCGCATATTCCCAACCATCAGAATCAACATTAAAAAGCATACCTTTTCTTATCCAACGTTGCACTTGGCCATTAGGTAGAACTTCAAATTGACTATACAATCTTTCTGTTATTGCCCTTGGCTTTGTTATGTAAGATAAACACATTATGTTACCTCCCTTATTACCTATCTATTCCCCACCCACTCATGAACCTCATACACTGTTATCCAAAGCCTAGCAATAATATACCCTATATGTTTCGCTCCATCTTTACCATCAATATACATTTTATCCGCATGACTTCGACCTAATGCACGTAATAATGTCTTTCTTGGTGGATTGTCTCCTATGTGATATGTCTGACCATATTGATCTATTCCTATATATCCTCGCATTTCATTACCTCCTTATTACTATTCTATCTCCCATAGATAAGCTAACATTGTATTCACTGCTTCTTGAACATTATCATCTTGCACTTGCAACAAGTCCCAAGCATTTTGCCAGTTTCGAGTAATTGGTGTTGTGTTCAATATCTGTCTAGCCTTTGCAACTGTCATGTTGTGCCTCCTTGTTTTATTCCCAGTTAATACACTGGCCAATGTGTTTAAAACACATACATCCACTGCCAGGCTGCATTGGCATTAACAAAGGAAACTCGCGATAACAAATTTTCTCAGAATTATCATAATAAGCACAATTAATACATCTCTCTCGTTTCATTATGACCATTACCTCCTTACATCATCGCGCTTACTTTAAGTAATAATTTATCCAACTGCTCATAGGTCTTAATATCTGCATTAGCTATAAGATAGTCAAATGCACTCATACATGCCGGAGGAATTGGGATACTCCATAAAAAAGTTGCTTTCATAAGATTACCTCCTTACTTTAACATACACTAGGACTGAAGGGATTCAAACCCTTAATAGACTTTTGATAGAAATAGTGGGAGTTTTATTTTATATCTCTATCCGAGAGTTGTCCTTTCTCATATATTATTCGGCACTGATTACTTCCTAACTCACCATTTCCTACCGGCCAAGTTGGCGCTGTTTGCCAATTCTTATGCCGATCTTTCAAACTTACTCAGACTTCCACCATCACCAAGCAGTATTTGAAAGTGTAATTTTGTGAGGTTTGTTTCATCAATGCTATAGCGTCTGTCTGTTTCGCCACAGTCCTAGTGTATATTACCTCCTATTTAGACAGCTGCTTATAATCTGCAAATCCTTGTTTGTAACCTTCTGTTTTGCCGTTGTTGTAAGCATCAAGTAGGGTACAAGCTCGTGCTGCTTCTTGGCCATCCTTATATCCAAGCTGATATCCTTCTATATATGCCTCAATTGTTTCATTCCTTTGGCCACCAGGTTTTCTCTCATAGTTATCACAAAACATTTTCTATGCCTCCTTATCTATACTTCAGGTCCACCACTGTACTGCCAATGTTCACAAAATCCATAAGCAAAAGATTGTGCTAGTTCTGGTATTTCACACAGTGTACTACGATATGTACAATTCTTACAGCTTCTTTCCACATCCTGCATTCTTGGTTGCCAGAGATTGCAAGGCCTACCTATGCCCACTGAGTATTTGCATTTACCGTTTCTGTTCCAATGGCATGTGCCGCATGAATGTCGCATTCTATAATTTCTCCATCAGCCAACACTCTATCACGTCGTACAAGTAGTCTTTAACATCATTCCTATTCCTACCACCAATCACAATGTTTGGCCCTCTCCACCCAGGAGTAACCTTTATCTCGTGCCCTGTCCATCCATCATAAAACCCACCTTCATTCATGTGATGATACTCGCATCTAAACACAAGCTTTTGTCTTGTGCTAGCCGCCAGCATTAACTGCATACCATTATCTATTCCGCTACCACTAGGTGCACCTTCCATTGCTTCATCCAATGTTTGCTTATGCCACTCAGCCCTTTCATTATTTTCACAAGTCCTTAAAGCACATACCATAGATGCTATATACTGATATCTATACATCACTTACCTCCTTATATCATTCCATAAATTGAATCAAGCACTGTATTTATTGCTTCCCTAAGCATTGTTTCTTCCTCTGGTATAACCCTGAGATATTCATACAAATCTATTGCACTATGCCAGTTCCTTGTGTATGGATTGCTGTTCAATATCCGTTCGGCCGATGTAAGTGTCATAGTTTACCTCCTTATCTATTGTTCAATAGAATAAAACATGCAAAACAAGCTAGTCATATCTAGTTCATCAAGTGATTGTCCTCTTAAGTAGTCGAATATTGGAGATGTGCCCACAATAACTTCATCTTCTGTTATGAGACTCCCTATGTGTCCTGTTCCAGTGTCAAACATTGTCCAACGCTCTCTGTTCATTATGCCTCCTACTTGCTGCTTTCCCAAGCATTACAAACCCCATTTATACTTAATTTCATATTTCTTCCATACTCATCTTGCATCAAACACCACGACCCTTCACGAAGCAAACAATTCTCACATGATTTTAGTTTGGGCATCCAAATTGGATAAGACGTTAGCATAGTAGCTTCTTCTAAATACCTTCTATTCATCTCCTTAGCCTGTTTTGCTACTTGTTGTTTCCAGTAATCCCAACGTTCTATAGTATACTCTTCAACTACATCTCGATAAATTATATCTGGTTTTCCATAGATTGCCCGAACAGTTAACACATTAACCCAATTACCCCACGTATCCTTTTCATGATCACGAACACCTATGTATTGTTTGTTTTTGAAATACCGTGTTATGTTTCGCACTGTTTACCTCCTTTGTGATAATTAAAACTATTCTATTGTTAATGTTCCGGCTTGGGCCACTCTGTCTCTTGACCCCCTAAGCTCTAGCGATGGTCTCTACATTTGGCCTTGACTCATCTCGCTCTCAACACATACAATATAGCATGCCACGGTAACAGAATGAGGATATAAAATGAACAGATGAGTTAATGATGGATAACTTTTGAGATAATGTGGGGTGCTCAGTAGTGAATTATGAGTATGGTTGATCAGTTCTTAATACATGACCAAACTACTCATCTTTAAACATGACTACTTTACTCAACATTAATCATGACCAGTTCACTCATCTATAAGTATGAGCTTGCATTACTCCATTGATACTACAGAATAACTATATGTTTACAATATCAATGGGGCGGTTAATCTCTATATATATATAATACTGTTTTTTGGACACTCTCCCAGCAAACAGCATTTTTGACATCTGCTTTGCCGGAATTAGATTTGGCCTTCTTTGCTGTGGGCATCAATAACTAAATCAATCTGAAAATCTGATGTCAATATTCAGGCCGATGAATCAGCGGATCAACTGAGCAGCAGGACCGAAACCATTGTCATTTCCTTAGCCCACCACCCCGACCTAGAGTATAGCATATTTTTCAGCAAAAGTCAATTACCGAGCATAGCTAAGTTTGTGAATATTTTGATTGTTATATGAATTATTTTTCACATATGCATTCACAATTTATGTTAATCTTCAGGACTACAACTTTACACTTATCTCATTTTACATGAATATTTGGTTATGCTATTTTATCATTTGTTTGTGACTTTATTTTCACGGAAATGCAAAAGGGGTTGACAAATGCTTAAAAGTGTGGTATAATATAAAGAGTAAGAATTCTTAATCTTTCTTGTTCTTAATCTTATTCTTTTCTTGTTCTTAATATATTAATATTACTTAAGCTTTATGCTTTCTGTATATAAGGCCTAAGAGAGTATAAGTATTATAATCTTAATAAGTATATTATTACAGTATGCGGCAAGGGCCACTTGACAAACGAGACAAAGTGTGGTATAATTAGAGCATGAGTAAAAGATGTAAAAAGTGTCATGCAATGCTTGATGAAAATTTCTATTCAGAAGAGGCCTTATTGATTTATAGGCCAAACTACCGTAGGAATTTCTGTTGTGAAGATCACGAACTTGAGTTTAAATTGAATTGGGTGAAGGAATGGTTTGCGTCATAACTGGAGCACCAGGCATGGAGGCCTTCTTGGAAGAGGCCATAGAGAGAAGTGGCTTTGAGATTGATGGAGTTGTCACTGATCATTCTGGCTGTGTGGCCAAAAGAGCAGAGGCATGGGCCAGATCACAAGGCCTGCCACTATTCACTTTTAAGAATCGTGTGAAAGGAATTCGCAAACTGGAAGACAAAGTGGCCGATTATGAACACAAACAGAGATTGCTTTATGAGGGTGAATGCCTCTTGGCCTTATGGGATACCAAGAATTTAAGTGTGGCCAGATTGATTTGTATGGCTGCTGACAAGAAAATGCCAATGCATATTTATGCGAGGAAACTGAATGATTGACCCACTAGATCACATTTATGATAATGCAGGCAAGCTGCGCAAGAAGGCTGATTATGATTGTGAACAACTTTTAACAGAATGGGGTGTGACTTTGGAGGATCATGATGAAAGCACCTAATTATTTTGGAGGAATTGATTGTGATAGCCACCAGGTGAGCCTGGTTATTTTGGATGATAAGGGCTGCTATGTGACTGGCCTGGAAGTTGTGGCCACACCAATATCTGACTGGCGATCCCGCATTATGAGACTGGGTGAAGAGCTGAATAGACAGCTAAAGACCATGCCCATGAAAGGAGCAACTGTCGGCATTGAGAGTGCTCTGGTTGGGCCAAACAAAAATACCACAATGATGCTGGTTTCCATGGGAGCAATGGCCAGTTGGATTGTGAAAGACCATGGTGCTATTATAGTGCCTGTTTATCCGGTTACATGGCAGAGAGCCATTTTGGGCCATATTTCAAAGGGCAAAGAAGAGATTAAACAGTGGGCACTTCAGACTGTGCCTGGCACTGACCTTGAACATCCAAGTCACTATTATGATGCCACTGCCATTGCTTGGTATGCACGCATGAAAGCTAACGAGACTAAATCTACTGCCAAACCAGCCAAGAGAAGGACACGTGGCTCGTAAAGGTGGCTGGGCTGTTTCACAGCGTCAGTTGGATTGGCTGCTGAGTGGCTGTCCTGAAGGCCAAATTCCCAGGACTACATTGCAGGAATGGATGGCTGATCCTCAGTTTGTCTTGCTGGCAGAGAAGATGAAATTGGCCTCCACAAAGCGTGGGCCAAATCTGCGTGAAAAAGCATTAAATGTGCTTGAAGAGTCTCTTGGTTCAGCTGAGGCAGATGAGCGTCTGAAAGCTGTGAGATTGGTTAATAGCATGTGGCCTGAAGATGCCATTGATGAAATTTTGGTCAAGCCATGGAAGGAACTCAGCACTAAGAAGCTTGCAAAGGACAAGGCCAAACTGATCAAGGAAGAGATTGAAGAGCTTGAATCCAAAAAGAAAGAACAGATACCAGTCCCATCTGTGGGCTTGACACAGTATGGCAAAGAGATGGGCTGTGGCCCCAATATGACATCTGAGATTGATTTAGAAGAGCATGAACTTGATAGGGACATGCCAGGAGACGAATGGGAAAACGAATAACCCTTGATCTTTCTGAGTTTTTTGAGCCACATCCAGCACAGGCCCACATTTTGAAAAGTAAGGCCAAATGGATTTTTGTGCATTGTGGACGACGTTTTGGAAAAGGTCGTGGTGCTGTGAACTGGCTTGTTGATAAATATTTGGAGTTGCTGGAGAAGCCACGTCCGGCCAGCCTTGTGCCACCAATACAAATTTGGGTTATGGCCCCATCAGTTTCAGCCGGAGGTGTGGCTGATCAAGTGTGGATGGAGATTAAACAATTCATGCCAAAGCCTTTGGTCAAGCGTGTTATTGATTCTGAATACACAATGATACTGCGCGGTGGTGGTGTGCTCAATGTGGTGAGTTCAGACAAACGAGCTGTTCACCAAGCCCTTGGACTTGATATTTTATGGATTACGGAGGCTGATAAAATGGAGCAAGAAGTTTGGCTAGATGTTGTACCAATGTTACGATCACCATATCGTGCTGGATATGCCTATGTGGAGTCGGCCAGGGTGTGCCCTTGGTTCTCAAAGTTGCTTGAGCAGGGCATGAAACCCAATAAGCAGATTGAGAGTTTCAGATTCACTTCCTACACCAACCCACATATTAAGTGGGAGGATTTGGACTGGGACAGAGACAACACCATGGATGATGCCACATTCCGCAAGACCTATATGGCAGAGGATAGTGGCATACCAGAAGCAGCCTTTCCCCGCTGGAAGCTTCGAGTACAGGGGGATTATTATGAGGAGACACCCCCCAAGGCCACACACATTTACCAGATTGGAGTCGATCTTGGTAAAGAGGCCTCGTGGACTGTGATTTCTGTGTTTGACCTGGTAACTCGTGAAATTGTTTATATTGATCGCTACCAAACTTCCTGGGAGGACACCAGGAAAAACATTGGTGAAGTTGGCCGGAGATACTTACACAGTCCTGTCTATGTTGATGCCACAGGCAAAGGGGAGCCTGTTTTTGAAGAGTTGGAGAAAGAGTTTGATGACCTCACATTTATTCCAGTGAAGTTTGATGCTAAGACACGTTATCAATTACTGGCCCAACTTGCACTGGCTATTGAGCGTGGGACTATTAGATATCCGGCCTACCAGCCATTGATGAACGAACTCAGTTGGATGAAGAGATTTTCTAAGCACCCATTTGATGCTTTTGAAGTTCCAAGGCACAAATCTGATGATTGCATTTTTAGCATTGCCTTGGCGTACTCGTCAGATGAAGTTGATTCTCTTGACATACCACATGCCACAAGTCGTATGGGTTATGGCCGACCAAAGTTAAGGAGATAAATGCAAGCACCAACAGATGCTCAGAGTTTAAAGGATTTGTATCTGCAAATGCAGGAATACTACTTGACGGCCCATGCACAGTTTGAAGCTGATGATAAATATTACAATCGTGAGTTTCAAATTGAGGTGGCTGACGGCACTGTGGTTAGAATTCCTCCAACTGCTCAGTGTGCTGTTGATGATGCTGCTGCACAGGTTGACACCACGTCTATTAATATTACTGTGCCCGTTAGGGCAGGCACCTATGAGGAGAT
>Ga0209345_10005208_pt1 | contig 12165 bp, 6 predicted proteins | sample Cruoilmetagenom7_FD_187294 | JGI IMG/M metagenome (GOLD analysis project Ga0209345, IMG submission 187294) | Oil polluted marine microbial communities from Coal Oil Point, Santa Barbara, California, USA - Sample 7 (SPAdes) (version 2) | ecosystem: Environmental > Aquatic > Marine > Oil seeps ...
TGTATGAAAAATTAATTTAGCATTTATTCTTTTTCCTACGATTTCTATGTTGTTTTCAGAAATGTCTGAATTAAGATCTGATTTATTAGCTAGTAAAATTATTGGAACCTCAGCACAATATTTTTTCATATCTGGGCTCCAAAATTGTACTATTTGTTCAAAAGTATTTCTTCTCGCAAGATCTCCAACAATTAAAGCACCTTGAGTTCCTCTATAATATAAATGCCTCATTTTTGTCCATTTTTCTTGGCCGGCTATATCCCATATTTGAATAGAGACTTTTTTATCTGAGTTTAAATCGAACTTCTTAATAAACATGTTCGTACCTATTGATGCTCGATAATCTTTAGTAAAGTGACCAGAAACGAACTTTTTTACTAAACTCGTCTTACCGACTCCAGCTTCTCCAATTATTATTACTTTAATACGATAAACCATATTAATTAAAGAATTTGTTTTCGAACCTATATATATTTCTAGCATTAATTCAAATTACCCAGAAGTATTAAATTAAATGTAATAAAAAAAGTTAATAAAAATTGCTCTATACTAGTCTTTCCTATTCCAGAATCCCCGATAATTATGATTTCTTTAAGAATCTATTTTCAAACAAAGAATTGCAGTTTTTAATTCTACTTCTCATAAATTACTTAACACCAAAATTTTAAGGTTTTTTCAACTCTTATTTTTTCAAATTTAAAGATTCAAAAATTTAACTTAATATAAAATAAAGATAGAAGCTTTAACTTGAGAAATGAAGATGGAATAAGGACTTTTGGTAAGTTAAGAGATGAATATGGGGCAAAAAGAGTTAATCCTTCTTATGTTGGACTCGTTTAAACTAATAGAAACTATATTAAAAAAATGAGATTTTTTTTGTTCTTTATATAGATATGCTAAAATTAGATAGTAAGAAATTATTTAGGTTTTAAAAGGTAAATACTATGTTAAATAATCCAGAGGATCCATATTTAGAATTAGAATCAGAGGAGCTTTTCCTTGAATGGTATAAAATTGAGGGTGTAAGAAATATAACTGAACTTTCACGTCAAGTTCGAACCCTCTTAAACTATAAGACTGAAACTATAAAATATAGATTTCGATCCAATGAAAATACTTCAATAAACCAAACAAATACAAAATTTCTCAATCTTAAACAGAAGTTTGAGTCTTTAACGCTAAAATTTATTATCCTTCTTAGAGGTATTAAAGAAACAGCAAGAACACTTGAAGAAGGAATCCAATCTCTATTATTTCACTCTGAAAAATCACGCTTAAAAATGTTAGAAGAAATTACTGACCAAATTTTTGTACAAATCCATTATTTTTCGGAAGAAAACCTTCACGATCATCCGGTCTTTCTTAGATTATTGGTTAAACTAACGCAAGAAGCCTGTTTGGTAAAAAAATGTATAATTACGCAATCTTCTAAATTCTTTGAGGAGCTTGGTAAAAATTATTTCAATTTAGAAAAGGAACTAAATATTTTAATTCCTTATAAAAAACCCGAAGAGAAGATTATGAAAGAAAAACTGTATATTGAGGTATTTACCTCATGAAAGCATATAATAAGGTGACCAGAAAGACTTTAGGGGAGGATCGTATCGCAATTTGTCCAAAGTTTGGATGCGAGTCAATTACACGAGTGAAACCTCTTAAATTTGGTTTTCTTGGTTTTGGTAAATATCCAAAATGTAAGAAACACCACATTCCTCTAGTCTATGTTGATGAAAGAATCGGGGATTTCGTTGATGCTGCACTTGCTTGCCTGTTTGACAGGGCGAGACTTCTTCCAAACGATTTACTCAAGATTATAAGCACGAAATTCCCTATGGACTTGAAAACATTTCTACAAGGCTGGATTTATTGTATCACAGTCGGAAGGGGGGCTCGTATTGTTTCACATTATATGGATTCCATTTCCAATGTTTACCTTAAACAACTAACCAAGAAACAAATTAAAAATCTTAAAAAAGAATCTCAATCAAATATTAATAGGATATCTCAAGCAATAAAGAATGGAATGAATGAAATCACGAATCAATATACACGACTTCTCAAGCACCTTCGAACTCATTCCGAGGTTCTTATAGAGCCTGATCAACTCAAACCACTTTCTAATGATCTTAGGAAAGTTCTACTTGCTTGGCAAAAAATCACTCTAAAAGAGAGTGTGATATTGCATACAGTAGAAAGCAAATGTGAAATCCCACTTGCAGAAACAAAAACTTACTATGACCAAATCCTCAATGTTGGTGTATGTAGGTGCCTTCTTGGATATTCTCCTGAAAGTAGAGAAGTCCAGAAAAGTGGATTGACCGCTTTTGATAGATTTTCTGCTTATTATGATTTTTACTTGGAAGAATTAACTGAGAAATTTACAAAATCTGATATTGAAGGGCTTATCCAAATTAACAATAATATTCAAGAGTCTATCAATAAAGACATCAAAATACCTGAACTCCTAAAAAAGAAATATCATTTTCTATTAAACCCTAAATTGATAACTGCTTTTAATCAATACATTAAGCATTCTAAGAATTTAGGAGAGAATAAATCTCCCAATTTTGGAACTCGATATATTACTAAAGATTTTAAGAATTGGCTTGATAACAAAGAAAATTCCCAAGAATTACAAAAAATTTGTAATTCTATCATAAAAAGAAATGAAATCAAAAATTTCATTATTGACTTAATTCAAACGACTAATCTAAATCAAACGTAGATAGTAGAGGTTTTGAACAACCTTGGGTTATCGTTTAATCTTGAGACAATTAAGAATGTTGCACTAAAGTATATTTATCAAGAGAATATGAAATTGTATTCTAAGAGATTTCCAAGAGGTCTACATAGAAGGGAAAGAATAGTAATAACTAAGTCTGTTTCTAAAGATTATGACATTCCTGGAGTTAAAACCCCTCAAATTTTTATATATGATAATAAATTTAGATTATCAATTAATTTTATTAAAACATTAAGTGAAATTACCTATAACCTACTATTAAGGTCTGGTTTAAAAGATAAACAGGATATTTTCAAAGAAAATATTGTTATTGAAAAAAAAGTAAAAAATTATATCAAGATTAGTAATATATTAGACCATTCCCCTATAAATAATCCTAGATTCAAACAATTTCTTGATAAAACAATAAAAGACTTTACTGTTATTATAAGAAGTCTAGTGATATATAACGAAAAATCTAAGGGAGAACTATTCAAACTAAAAAGTTTTGCTCAGGAGTTGATAAAGAGAAATTATAATTTAGAATCAGCTTTGTTTACATTAAGATCAAAAATCTTACCAGAGATTATAGACCATTTGAACCATATCTTCACAGATTTTAATTTAAAAAAGGCAAGCAAAAGAACATTGGAGCAAGATGAAATAGGAAAAGTATGTGGGTATTGTGGAATAAAAAAAGCATGGAGCGAATTTCAAAAAATATCTAAGGGAGGATACCTATCTAAATGTAAAAAATGCACAAGTGTATATGGTGAAATTTTAAAATATAAAAAAAAATTACGGTTATTATTTGAACTGCAAAATGGTAGATTTAAGGGTAAATGTTCCACATCTAATTGTCCAACGGATTTTTTACTCCTCCCAGCTTTTGATTTTCATCATCCTTATAGGAAAAATAATTCTTGGATTAAATTGTTAAAAAAAAAATATCAAACCCTTAAGGTTTTATTGGAAGAAGATGGCGTTTTTCCTCTCTGTAAAAATTGTCATGCTTCAAAACAGCAGAGTATTCTTTTAGATTATAAAAATTTAATTCTGAGTCAGTATTTGTTTAGAAATAAATCAGGTAAACAAAAAAATACAAAAGAAATAAACAATATGATTGATGAAGCCATTTTAAACTATCCTAACCTTAAAGATAAATTAGAAAAAGATTCTCAATATATAGGACATGTAAAATATATGATCAAGTCGTGGATTCGAAAACGTGCAATCGTAGAACAGCTTTATGGAGGTAATTGTAATAATTGTGGTGAAACCAATCTTAGTTCCTTAACTTTTCACCATATAAATCCTGAAAAGAAAAAGGATATTTCTAGTGGAGCTTTTAGAAAGCTTTCAATTAAGCAATTAGCAGATAAAATGATTCAAGAAGAATGTATATGTTTATGTGCGAATTGTCACGCGATGATTGAAGCGACTATATTTAGAGAACATTCTGAAGAGATATTCGTTGATATGGGAAAAAAAGATATATACGTTAAAAGAATTAACTACTTTTACGAAAATTTGACAAAAAATATTCAAAAAGAACACAAAAGAATAATAAAACCTTCTCAAAAATTTTCTGTAATTGATTATTTGGAATAAATTGGATAAATCTTTAGAAACAATCAGATTTTTAATTATTTAATTAAATAGATTTTGAAGATATTTGTATATCCAAAAGTTTATTGGAAAATATTCTATACGGCTCTCATCTGTTAAAAAAATAGAAAGTTTTTTATAATATAATAAAAAATCATTATTCAATAGTTTAAAAAATGGTTAAAATGAAAACAGGGATAGTATACGATCCAGTATACCTTGACCACCGGATTGGTTCACATGTTGAAAGTCACGAAAGACTGATTGGTATCATGAATCTTCTTAAAGATAAAAAGGTGTTGGAAGATCCTAATTTCGAACTAATTCAACCTAGAAAGGCCACTACCGAACAAATTAAATATGTCCATCAAAAGAGCTTAATTAACGAAGTTAAAGAAGTTAGCGAATTAGCTCAAGTTACTGGACATATTCAACAGCTAGATATGGATACAGCAGCGTCTGCTAAGACTTATGAAGCTTCTTTATATAGCGTTGGAGGGCTTTTAAATGGAATTGATGAAATTTTTGAGGGTAAGGTAAATAACGTATTCGCGGCAGTTAGACCCCCCGGACATCACTCAAACGCATATAAATGTTCAGGTTTTTGTATATTCAACAACATTGCTATCGCTACAGAGTATCTATTTAGAGAAAAAAATATTAAAAGAGTTGCTATAATTGATTGGGATTGTCACCATGGAAATGGAACTCAAGATATTTTTTATAGTGGCTCTGAAAATGGAGATGTCGTAATATTTAACTCTCACCAAGACGGTAGAACGTTATATCCTGGCAGTGGATTTGTAAATGACATAGGATCTGGTGAAGGTGAAGGAAAAATAATAAATTTTCCTATGCCTCCAAGAGCTGCCGAAGATATTATAATGTTGTATTTTGAAGAAATAGTAAACCCAATATGTCGAGAATTTAAACCAGAATTTATCTTGATTTCTGCTGGATTCGACACTCATTGGACAGATAGATTGACCAATATGGGATGGACAATTCAAGGCCCCGCAACTTATCTAAAAAGCATAAAGACTATGGCAGAAGAATATGCAAATGGAAGAATTTTAATAACATTAGAAGGGGGATACGAGATCGATAAACAAGCAAAAGCGGTATATAATTGTTTGCAAGTTCTTAATAATAATGATGACTTAATTGAAGAAAAACCTAGACAATCTAGTGAAGAAGTTTTAAATTATGCAAATAACAAATTAATACCAGAATTAAAAGAACATTTAAATCCCTTTTGGAATTGCTTTTAATTTTTAAAGTTCCCTTTAAAAAATATTACACCTTGGTGTTATAATTTAAACTAAAATTTTTAAACTAAATCCACCATTAAAGTTACAAACTATAGTAATTTTTATAATTAAACAATAAGAGAAGATAATTATGTCGGAAGAATATGAAAGAGATGACGAAGATGATTCTAAACCACGTGCCCCTCCTCCCGTTCGACCCCCATCTATGTCCCCTCCACCATCAGTACCTCCACCATCAGTACCTCCACCATCAGTACCTCCACCATCAGTACCTCCACCAACAATAACGCCACCACCGATAACACCGCCACCGATAGCGCCCCTTACGCCACCTCCCCTCCCTACCCCTTTGCTTGAACCTTCCATATATCAATCAGAAACTATTACTCCTAGTGGTCCTTCACAGGCAGATTATAACATGGTAATGACTCAAGTTCAAGAGAAAGACAGAACACTCAATGAACTACAAAATCAGATAAATGAAGTTAATGCACAATATGCTAATTTAAATGCACAATTTTTAGATAAAGATAATCAAGTAAAACAAATAACTGGACAAGTTCAATCTCTTCAAACAACAATAGAAAGTTTTCAGAGTCAAATTACACAGTTAAACAATGAGAAAGCTCAACTACAAGCTCACATTCCTCAATTACAAAATCAACTTCAACAAGTTCAACAAGAAAATATGACCCTACAACAACAAATTGGCCCATTACAAGCCCAAATTAACAAATTACATGAAGAAATCGCTTATAAAGAAAAAAGAATTCAAGAATTGAAGGAGCCCAAAGCTGTCATGCCATCAAGTTTAGCTCAAGGGATTACTTCACAAACTCCAACTTACGGTAGCAGCCCTTCTTTTGGACTTTCAACCGATCCTACACCAATTTCAACCCCCACCCCAACACCAACTCCTAGTATCAGCCCAGGACTAGGATCGGGAAGGAGAATTTGCCCTAATTGTGGAGCTACTGGATTTGCCATTAAGGAGGTTGAAGATAAATCAAAAATAATAAGTTACATTCCTAAACCGATTTTTGCTAAGAAATCTATCTGCACCAAATGTGGTTTTGAATTTTAAATTATTTTTATTTTTCAACTTTTTTATGTAAATTTAAACAAAATCTACATTCAATATTTTCTTTTATATGGTTTTATTAATCAATATTTCATATAAATTTGAATTATTAGGAAAATTATTTATATCATTATTTTAATTAATATTGCAAACTTAATATGGAAAAGTTAAGGGTAAAATAGAGCAAGTATGTCAGAATTTCGTGAGGATTTATTAGTTTCTACCATTAATAAAAAAAGATTAGTTAAAATCATTCTTACAGCTGTTTTATTGGTTACCGCATTTGCATTTTCAACCGTCTTTTTCAGCATGCTCTGGGGGTCCCAAAGACCCGATCCTAGCGAGAGATTGTCCGAAGCACAAGATGAAGATGCCCTATTAATGCTTCCTCCTTTCCCTTACAATCTATCTGATTTTCAAGATATGTTTTCTAATCTTAATTTAACCCAAGACCAACTAAATGAAATTATCGATCAGTTACAGGATTTGTTAGATGCTGATATAGAAGACTTAGATTTGAATGATTTTGCATATTTGCTCTTAGCTATGATGTTTTCTGATGTAGAAGTATTTAGAGTCTATGATTATAGTGATTTTAATAGCATGACAAATAAATTATGGAAATATGAATGTTATGATGAATTTATTGGTGATGGTTGGCGATCAACTTCTACTAAAAAGATTCAAGATTTTTACTCTTATTCTGATTATGGTTCTAAATATGGATATTTGGATATGCTATCGATCCAAATGCCTTTATCTCCAGCTTTAGGCATGAATTCTTTAAATATACCCACTCTTTTTCCAACACCCTTTATTATGGATGGGAGCGTTAATGCGCCAAATTTAATATCAGGATCACCTGTTTTAAATATAGGCTCTTTTAACTGTACTTCTTTGGATTTAAGTTTTGAGAGTACAGATGATGTAAATATGGCTTATGAAATGTTTGGTTTAGACCTACCGAGTGATGATACGATTAATAATTCAGCAGTTATAGTAACTAACCCATCTTCACATTATTTAGAAATTTTAAGTAATTTTACACAATTACCCACTGATAGAAACACTTATATTAACCAAAATCCGTTCTTTAAAGCTCATTATGATAATTTATTTAATATAATAAATGATCAAGATAACGATTTCACGATAGCTAACAAAATAAGGAATTATTTTTTAATGTATTTTACTTTCGGGACAACTGCGAGGAATAATGATCCTCCAGGAGATACAGAAGATATCGTTTATTGGTTTTCAGAACATCAGGAAGGTTTATGGTCTGACATTGCAACAGCATTTTCTATATTTTGCCGAGTCTTTAATGTCGCAAGTCGTTTTGTTAATGGGTTTAATAGTGAGGGTATAGAAGAAATTCCAGGTGAAAATTCATTTGCAATCAAATATCGAAATATTTATAGTTGGGTTGAAATTTATGTTCCTACAGATATTTATGGAAATGGTAATTGGGTTCAAATAGATATTCCACTTCCCATGGGTGGTGTTAGTGAGTATAGTATAACTGTCAACTCAAATTTTGCAGTAGGCCCAAGAGGAGAAGTTGCTAATATTACTGCTACTTTAATTTCGGATATACTACCCGTTGATAATAGAAGAATCGATTTTTATGATGCAACAATGGAACAACCTATTGGAATTGCTTATACTGATATTAATGGAAAAGCATCAATCCTAATAAATATAGATGATTCTCAAGTTGTTGGTCCTCACATCATAACTGCCTCCTACCAAACAACTAATAATTACACGTATTATTCAGTTATTGGGGATATCCAAGTAAATCTAAATAATGTTAATCCCCCAGAGGTTAATCGTTCTATAGATCCAACAACAAATATTCAAGCTAATCTATATGACCCAATAGCCAACCAATCCGTTAAGCAAGCAGAACTAAAACTTCTTTTATTAGAGAAAGGAACCAATACTGAAATTTCTTTTAATCCATTTAATCCTACTTATATAACGACAGATAACTATGGAGATTTTAATGATTTTGTTGACGTAGACCCATCAGTTCCAATTGGAGAATACGATTTAAGAGTTGATTTTAATGGTACATGGTTTCATCCACTTATTCCTTTTCCTCTTTTTTTAAATAACATCAACGATTCAAGTAATAGGCTTGATTTTAATGTAACAGAAGAATTAAATTTTAATTTATTATTTTATCTTAATAATACACTAACTAATTATCCTGGTCCTATTAATCCTAGTAATTTAGTTTATGCAAAACGCGGAGATACACTTAATCTGTCTGTTTTTGTGAGGTCTCAAGTTGATGGTTCACCGCTTTCTGGTGAATTAATTGAATTTTATGATTACACTGATAATAATTTTCTTGGTTCTAATAATACAGATTCAAATGGTTATGCATCAATACTGATTCCTAATATTCAAAATTCAAAAAAACCTGGTCCACAATTGTTATATGCTCAGCTGGGAAGTAAATATACTTATTCTTACTACATAGTGAATGAAACTGTCGATTTTGATATTATATCTGGACCCGATCCACGTGAAATCGACAGAATAAATGAAGATTTTGATCTTTCTTGTCTTTTAATAGATCCTTTTAATATTGTCCCTATAGATAATCCTGAGATTTTCTTAAGGATGTTTAAAGGCGCGATAGATTATTCATATCTTTTAAATCCTAATAACCCTTCATTTTTTGAAACTACAGGAATATTTAATATTAATAATATGAGAGTGCAACCCAGTACTGATGCTGGTAATTATACATTAAGACTTGATTTCGATGGTGACTTTCATTTAATGAATAATCCTTATCCACAAAACTTTTTTATATCTGACTTAAGCACTTCTAAGAGTCTATTAAATCAACTGAAAGTTATTGATCCTGAAAATGTTAATATAAGTCTTGCTGTAGAAGGGCAACCGACAGTACCCTTCTATGATGATTCTTATCCACCCCAACGATATGGATCTGGAGAAGAAATTAATCTTCAAGTTCAAGTCAACCACACAATGTCATTAATAGGAAATTTTGTAAGACTTTATGATGATTTTAATAATACACTTTTAAAAGAATATATTTTTACTGGTTTAGAAATACCATACGGATTCGTACAATTTAATATCTCAAGTGATACCCGTCATGCTGGACTAAATAAATTCAGAGTTCAATACGCTACATACAGTACTATCAATACGACTTATGTAATAATAAATAAAACTGTAAATCTTTTTGCCAATTCAAATAAGAAATCAGTCTTAAGAGGAGGTACCAACTTTAAAGTTTCAGGTACAGTTCAAGAAAGTGGAGAACTTTTAAGAGGATTAAGGCTTAATATGATATTATATAATAGCACGCATGATGATGTTTCGATATTTTTAATTGGATCTCAAATTCTCACAATTGATGATGTTGGTTATTATGAATTTGTTAATTCAATTGATATTTCTTGTCCACAAGGAGAATATTACATCAATATTACTTTTACTGGCGGAATAAACGCTCTGGGTATCTGGATGGATGATTTTATGGTCCATAATAGTAGTTTACCAATACTATTGAACATTACTGCTGGAGTAGAAATTATTCAAGATACTTATTATACACAATATGAAAGTCTTTATCCTGATATTTGGGCTGATCATGATACTCTCTATGTAATCGGAAATTTAACATGGGACAATGGAACAGCCTTAGCAGGGATGATTGTAAATTTAACTGTAAAAAGATTAGATGGAAGTATAGTAACTTACAATGATACTGTGATCACAGATCAATATGGAGGATTTAATGTATCTCTTTATATATATCCTATCGAAAATTGGCCCACAAATAGAGTTGATTCTGAAATATGGGTGTATTTTGATCCAATCGTTAATGACATTAATTATGTAGAGCAATCTGAAGAAAAATATCTATAATATTAAAAAAGGGATTATTTTAATAAAAGAATAAGAATAAATTTTTATTATGCTAAAAATTGAGAAGAGTTTGAAAGTTATTTCAATTATAATTTATTTTATTGTTTTTATCTCTGCCACCTTCACAGGATTCACTATTATAGATAGAAAGAGTGATGTAGAACAATCAACTATTTATGATGATCACTATCCTAAAAAATCCTCTTTAATAGGAGTAATAAATTTAACAAATTATGAGATAAATAACACTCGTCATTACCATAATTCCATCATTCCTATTCAAGGTAAAATTTATGAACCAATTCCACCACCTCCTCCATATAACAACTTTTCAAATGTTAATGTTTCAATTGTTGTTGATGGTATTTTAGATAACAATTTCACAGCAATATCTAATTCATTTGGAGAATTTCAAATTAATTATCAAATTCCTTACACCTTAGATGTCTATACAAGTCATAAAATTGAGGTAGTAACGACTGACGATTTTGGTGGGGACGACATTATTTCAAATAATTTTTTTAATATTAATGTTAGTGCAACATCATTTTTTAATGTGAATTACTTAGCTTCTCCCTATATTCCTGGAGAAGCTTTTAGTGTGGATGGATACTTAAGGGATGATGCTGGTAGCGGTATTCCTGATGCTCAAATTAATTATCAATGGTATAATGATTCAAATATATGGCCGATTAATTCTTTTTTTACAAATTTAATTGATGGTTCATTTATTGAAGGATTGATAATTCCAACTGATGCCTTTTCTGATGCAATAAATTTAAATTTAAGCTATTCTGGTTATTATCCTTATATTAGTGATACCAAAAAAGTGATATCACAAATAAAACTTTTTAGAAATATAACATGTATTTGGAATACTATTGCTAATGCAACATATGGAGATCAAATCACAATTTCGGGACAAATTGTTTCAAAATCAAATAGTACCTTCAAAATATTTGATAGAACTATTAGGATTTTTTATGATGGAAACTATATTAGTACTGTGACTACAGATATTAATGGAGAATTTTTAGATAATTTCACAATTCCAAGTGGAATCGGAAATAGACCTATAAAAATTGATTTAATGAATACAGCAGGTTTAGTTCTTTATAGTGAGACTTATATCAATATAACTGCACTTATTACCCCCCCTCCTACACCTAACCCAACACCCGTTCCCTTTTTAGCTTTTTTTATGGTTTTCATCCCGATTTTAATTGTAGTTATAGGTGGATTAATTGGATATGGTATTTATTACTATAAAAAACAAGATAAACTCTCAAAAGTTGTAAATTTACCTCTTGATAGCAAAATAACAAATCTGAAAATTCTTAAGGATACAGGAAGATTAGAGGAATCTTTATCCTATCTTTTTAACGCAATTTATATGGATTTAATAAATGCTAAGTTTGGAAGAACCCGAAGTGATAATGAAACCATAAGAGATTTTGCTATAATTTCTGTTAAAAATTTAAAGTTATCTCCAACCACAATTTATCCCTTTATACAAAAAGTTGAGGAAATTATTTATGCTAAACCGTTTCAAATTACAGATAAAG
>Ga0209345_10005210_pt1 | contig 12164 bp, 12 predicted proteins | sample Cruoilmetagenom7_FD_187294 | JGI IMG/M metagenome (GOLD analysis project Ga0209345, IMG submission 187294) | Oil polluted marine microbial communities from Coal Oil Point, Santa Barbara, California, USA - Sample 7 (SPAdes) (version 2) | ecosystem: Environmental > Aquatic > Marine > Oil seeps ...
AATCTGTTGAAAGTCCGCTTCCTAAATTACCTTCCTCAGGTTCGTACTTGCAGTGAATGGCCGCTCTCCGCCTTTTGTGTCGATCGACACGAACGGCCCTTAGCTGACCTCCAGCCGGTTATTGCGATGCTGCGGTGCAGCCCGTCGAAGCGGCCATTGATACTCTCCGCAACATTTCTCATCTTACCAATGGCGGTTTAGCGGACTTTGCAGACGTTCTACCCAATGGTCCAAAAAAGCCCGCTTTTGCAGACGTGCTAGAACTGTCGTTCTCTCCAGTGATCGATAAGTATGAGATTTGCCAAAAGCATAAGTCATGAGACACTGCTATATGTCGCCCCACGAAATCACCATCTCTTGTTTGTCTCGTTCCATCAAGGTGACCAGTTTTCGGGACCGTTCTTCAAAAACAGCAGATCGACGCGAAATGTCGAGCCACGTTGTGTATACTTTGTCGGCACTCTCATGGGCCGAAAGCACCTCGACGGCTCGAGCCAGAGCATCTTCTGCCCACTCTAGGGTAAGCGTCGAACGAATAAACTCGGTGCTGGCGGGTGCGGCAGCCTTCGTCAGCAGGTGATGGGTCTCAAACAAGGAAGGAGGGCCACCTCCCTTTTGTGTAGTCCAAGGTTTGAAGTATGGGTTGTCGCCTTCGTCATAAATTAAGGCTGATAACCATTGAACCGCACACACGGCCATCTCAGGCATTTTGAATTTCCACCATTCCTTCCAGACTTGTTCCGCCACTGGAAACTGCCAGATCAAAGTTGCATGAAGACCAATCCAATCGTACGGGCTGGCTCCGCTTCCTTGAAACGACAGCGATTTTTCGCGTTGCATGCGAGCCAACAGCACTTGAACGAAGAAATCTGTCATTGCTCTATATTGTTTGGCGTTGAAGAATTCAGGATGGATTGGGCGATATGCCAATGCTTCCCACATGCCCTCAAAATGCCAATTGCCTTTGAAGCGCTTAGGGTCGGGAATTTTAAGTTCTTGTCTTGCCCACGCTTCGAGCGCTTTCGGAAGCGCGAAAGCGAGAAGGTCTTCCTGAACTTCCATATACTGGTAGTCGAGAAAGAAGTCGCAGAAGTCAAAGAGATCGGTCGGCTCCGTCGTTTTCACAATCCGTTCGCAGTGACCTCGAAAGTAGTCGAATGGCTCTTGCCAAATCTCAGCCGGAGCCTTGGGCCTCTTTAGTTCCGTTAGCAGTTCTGTTGGTTCGCATGTCTCCTGCACCACTTCTTTTCCGCCCATGAATCTCCTGCGCCTCGCTCTCAATGAAATCCGTCCATTTTTATCAGTTTCCAAACGCGAAGAAAAGGTGGGCGCTTCAGCCTCCGCATATGCTAAGAGGTTGAGTTGCGCCGTTAAGACGATTTCGGAAGAAGACCCTAAGTCACGTAGCAGCATTCGGCAAAATGGGCTCAGAGCGGTCATCTGACATAATTTATCAGGAATTATGCCCAAAAATATGCATCAAGGTCGGCTAAGCGGGACAAAACTGTCATTCGCCGAGTCTGCACCAACTTCCGCTTAAGTATTAGACCGCTTCGATTGCTGAGATGAACTTCTCAATCTCGGCATTGGTGTTGAAGTAGTGAACCGAGGCTCTGGTCAAGGCGGAGAGATTCCGTGGCTCAAGATCAAGTCGTGCGTATGACATCGCAGAGACCGACACATTAATCCCTGATTGTCGAAGTTCATCGGTTATCGACGCAGGGTCCTTTCCGTCTTTGGTGAAGGTCACGATTCCGCATTTCTTCTGTCCGAGATCATGGACTTCAACACCGGACACAGATGACAACGCATCACGCAGATTGTGTGCGAGGCCTTCAACGCGAGTCTCGATGTTTTCAAGCCCAATGTTGCGCGCATATTTCACAGCTTCCATCAAGCCGACGCGCCCCGCGACGTAGCTTTCCCAGTTCTCGAACCGCTTTGCTCCTGCGGCAAACTCGAAGCGGTTTGACTCGGTCCAGGTCGCTGACTGCAAATCAATAAAGGGTGGGTCGATCTTGTCGATGATGCCCTTGCGCACATAAAGGAAGCCGGTGCCGCGCGGCCCCCGCAGGTATTTGCGCCCGGTGCCCGAAAGTACATCGCAGCCAATTTCGGCAACATCTACGACAATCTGTCCGACGGACTGGCAGGCGTCCAAGAGATACAGAACGCCATGTTTCTTCGCTATCTTTCCGACTTCGGCAGCAGGGTTCACAAGCCCTCCTTGGGTCGGCACATGGGTAATGGCGATCAGCTTGGTGTCCGCCCCGATCATTTGGTCTAGGGCAGCCACATCAATCTGGCCTGAACCATCGGATGGAACGAGGTCAATTTCGAACCCGAGGCGGCGTGATTGCTGTAAGAGCGCGAGATAGTTCGATGCGTATTCCGATCCGTGGGTAATAACCCGATCACCTCTCTTAAGGTCTAGCCCGTAGAAAGCCATATCCCATGCGCGCGTTGCATTCTCGACATAGGCGATTTCATCAGGTTCACAGTTCAGGAGCGCGGCAAACTCCGTGTAGAAAGCGGCGATGTCGTCTTGTGCGCGGCGCTCGGCCTCATATCCGCCGACCTCATTCTCGTCCTTCAGGACGTTCTGCAAGGCCTCAAACACTGGCCGTGGCATGAGCGAGGAACCCGCACTGTTAAAGTGCAAAACGGTTTCGCAGCTCGGTGTATCGCGTCTGACTTTCTCAATATCAATCATCGGTATTTCTCCCTTTAGAATTGTCCTAAACCCCATTGCTGTTGCTCTTGCTTTCGTCATTTTGCCCACCAAAAACCTTTGTTGAATGGTTTGTTGGACGTGAGGTTTTCAAGTGCGCGCCCGGCAAGACCTGCGTCGGCTTTCAGCCAGACCATGCGATCCAGAAACCAGAGCTTTGCCCCCATTGCCAGAGTCAGCCCTGCGATGACCCAAGCAAAGCCTAGTTGCCAAAGCCCATACGCAAGAATGAGTGATCCGATCACGGCAGCGCAGGTCAGGATCGGAGTGATTGTCATGAGGGCAATCGCGTGCCACCTCAAAATGCGTCGTCCATTCAGGTCCATGGGTCTACCCTTTCTTGAGTTTTGCGGATCCGGAAATCTGCTTTGCTTGGGTTGTCGATAGGTTCAGCGGGTGGGTCTCCGGTGCGACTGCTGGTCTGTGTTCCGTTTCGCACCAGCGCTTCAATCCACGGTTCTCTTTCATCAAAGCAATCCAAATCAATGGCGCGAGAACGGCCGCAAGTAATGTCGCAACCGGCCCAATTAGTTTGACCCTGAGCGTGCATTGGGTTCCGCCATCATGGCTTTCCACCAAATGGGTGGCCCGCATGCGAAAGGCCTTGCCGGAAGTTTCCCACACAAAGTAACGGCCGTCTTCGATGGCTGTTACGGTCCAGATTGCGCGTGATTGCATTGGTTGTTTGATGCTGGCCTGACTGCCGTTCCCGAAATTCAACTTGTCGAGCCGACGCGCGGTTTGCACGGTGGGGGCCCAGTTGGGCCAATTATCGATATCAATCGTCGCCGCCCATACCTGTTGGGCGGGACAGTCAATGAAAGTGCTGTGTGTTATCTGCATGGAGAGGTTTCCTTTAGAGTAGGCTCAACGCGGAGTGCTAGACGATCCGAAGTTCGTTTCACGGAGGTCACGCTGGTTTCTGAGGTCGAAAGAAGCGCGACATGGACCAGTTTCCTCGTGCCGTCGTTTGTGCGAGGCGCGCCAAGGTGAGAACGGTTGTCACCGCCATGCCAACCAAAAGGCCGGTCCAAACGCCGGTAATCCCCATCTGCTCCACCTCGCAAAGGTAGATGCCCAACGGTGCGCCGATGATCCAGTTACCGGCGATGGTGAACAACATGGGTGCACGGGTGTCCTTGCGCCCGCGCAAAAGGCCAGCCGCTGCCAGACTTGGGCACTCAAAAAACTCGATGACGGCGAGCAACAGCAACAATCCGGCGGCAAGGCTGGCAGCCGCACTGATCTGACCTTCGCCAATGAACGCCGTCGCAAGTGGATCGGCACCCGCAGCCAAGCAGGCAAATAACAGAACGCCACCAGCGAGGCCCAGCCACATGCTGGACCGAATGACGGCGCGTTGTAGCGCAGGATCGGCTAGAGTTTCCGCCCGTGCCATGCGCACCATCGCCGCTTGAAGCAGTGCCATGGGGATCGCATAGGCAACGCCAGCGACCCGCAGCACAAGAACATGCGCAGCGGCATCCGCGGCCCCCAATGTGGCAGCGTAGAGTGTCGCGCCGAGGTAGACGCCAACCTCAGCGACGGCCATGACGCCGATTGGTAGCCCGACCCGCAGGACCGCGAACAGCTCAGCCCAGTCGAAACGAATGGATTTTGACGTCGTGGCTTTGATCCGGCCAATGAGTGCAAGTACGATGAGGCTTGCTGTCGCGACAAGGAAGGACGACACGCCCGCTCCGGTAATGCCTAGCTCGGGGATCGGACCGGCACCCGTCATGAACAGATAGTTGAACAACGCGTTCAGGGGCAGCATCGCAAGCGTGACACAAAGAAAGACGCGCGGCCGTTCTGCGGCTGTCAGCATTGTTCGATAAAGGACCACCCCGAGCATGGGGAGTATGGTCAGCGCCATTGCCTGCGTGTAGCCCCGCCCCTGATCGAGCAGCGCGGGTTGAAGCCCCATGGGGCGCAACCAATCTGGTGAGGTCCAAACAATTGGCACAAGCACGACAGCGATGAATAGAACGCAAACCTGACCGATCCGCTGTAGCCTGATCTGCGCCTCTACGTCGGCGCGCACGACGGCTGCCGTGTAGAAAGGGGCGAGACCGCTGAGAATACCAGCCCCGAAATAATAGAGGATAGAGTTTAGATCGCTGCCGACGGCAACGGATGCCAAAGCCTCGGCACCAAACAGGCGCGCGACCATGGCCGCATCAGTCACGCTCATCCCCATAGAAACCAGTGCGATTGCTGCGATAGGAGTGGCGAGACGCAGGAGCGCCCGCGTTTCAGAAAATCTGGCCGTGCTTCTTGCAGCATCGGGGGTGTTCGCGTGTGAGGTGTTGGAGGCTTGCATGATTAATTCCAAAAAGGGGGCTGCGCCGGTGGCGCAGAAGCAAAGTGCTTGTGAATGCGGTAATGGCAGTCGGCGGACAGATGCGTGCGCCGACTGCTAGGTCTATGAACGTCCGTGAGTGGTAGTGAGGCGTTCCGCCAGCTAGGACGCGTCCGGCAACTGGCCAAGTTCGATTTGCAAGCGCACCCCGTAGCCGTCACTCATGCCAAGCATGACCTGACTGATCTCCGCTGGTGCGTATGAATAATCACCTGTGCCACCTGTGATCGCGCGGGTTACAGAGACATCGACATCCGCCAACTCAGGCCCGTGAGAAATCAAGAGATCGCCGTCATTGAACTGGATGATCTGGCGCGTGATGACCATAGTGCCTGTTTCAGTGCGCATGCCATCCCCGACCATGAAGCCGTCGCAGGTCCAGATGCCGATCACCTTGTCTGGAAAGGCAGGGCTTCCGTCTGCCATGGTGCCTTCGACATCACCGTCCAGTGTGCCTGCAGGATAAACATAGCCTTGGGTAATGAAGGGGTTGCCGTAAGACGGCATGCCATCTTCGAACACCGGCGCGTCGGCGAAGACAAATCGACTGATGTCCTCGGCCACGTCAAAGGACGTCAGCATGCCGTCCGCCTGCGCGGAGTACGCAGTTGAAGCCAACACGGCGGCCAGAATGAATTTGAGGGGTTTCATTGGGTATTCCTTTTGTTAGTTGAATCAAGTTTTGGTTTGCTGCTGTGCCGCTTGGCACGTCGCTCAGTTACGGTCCGCGTTTGAGACGTGCCGGAATTATTTGGAAAGGGCGCTGTGAAGGGTCGGCTATCGGATCAAGGTGTCGTTATAGACTCGAGGTGTGGCCAGATATTCGTAGCCAATGTCGCGCAAGAGATGTTTGGGAAGCTCGCTGAGAGACTTCATATCTTGGCGATGCTGTCGTTTGATCTTGAACATCCGGATTCGATGGCGCAAGGCCGCGAGAAAACCGGCAGGTGCATCGATGCGGGACTTCAATTTCTGTTCCATGATGTATTCCTTTGACGTTTGATGGGTGCACAGATGCGCCCCGGTTGATTTGGTCAGTCGTGAAAATTCACGGGTTGCTTCGAGAATTTGGGCGGGCGCGGCAGAAGCATCGGAACGCGACGCCGATAGGCTGCATAGTCGTCACCGAATTCACGCAAGAGGGCGCGTTCTTCGAATTGCAGACCGATCAAGATGTAGGCGAACATCACGCCCGCAAAGAGCAATCCCCCAACCGTCATCTCTGGCACCGCAAAGACGGCGAGCAGAATTCCGAGCTGCAAAGGGTGGCGCACGATCCGATAAGGCAAAGGCGTGCGAAAGCGGGCATCGGCAGCAGTTGAATTGTTTAGATTGGACCATGCCTGCCGCAATCCGGTGAACTCGAAATGGTCGAGTGCGATTGTGGAGGTCACGACCAACACCAAGCCACCGGCAAACATGGACAGCAGCGCGACTGCGACAAACCCATCGGCGCTCCAGATCACTTGCGGAATGGGTTGCCAGAACACCATGATCACCGCCAACAACACTGATGATTGCAGAACATAGGTGGCGCGTTCTGCGGCCGCTGGAATAATCCGAGTCCATCGACGCTTGAACGCAGGACGCGCCATGACGCTGTGGACCAGACCGAATTGCGAGATCAAATAGATGTTGATCGCAACGGCCTGACCCATAGGCGCGCCGGCGTTCCCCGTTCGGATTGAACCGATATCAAGCAGGAATGCCACAAACCAAAGGACAACTCCCAGGAAAGCAACATAAGATGCAATGGCGTAAACCATGATGAAGATGCGCGACATTGCCATCCCCTTTCTTCGTAATTTCATTGTCTTGGGCCTATCGTTTCGAGGAGAGCCAATCCCACAGATGGAATTTTGGCTGCGCCGGTGGGATGCCCAGCTCGGTCAAAGCCTGGGCGTCCAGGAGCCTCTTGAGCGCCGCAAACTTGTTGCGGGCCGTCCATTTTCCATGGGCTCGGAGGATTGCGTCCCTCAGCAGATGAGCCATTGGGCTTCTCCTTGGGTCAGATGGCATGAACGGCATCGCAAATCTCCGCGACGTGTCGGTGGTCGGTGCCGCAACACCCGCCATAAACGTTCAGGTTGGGCAAAAGGCGGGAGATCTCCGTGTACTGACGGGCAAGTTCACTTGGGTTGCCATCATCCAGTTCGGTGCACTCATCGAGTTCCGCGTGGGACATCCGTGACGCATTGCACCGCAACCCTTGGATACGGTCGACCCAAGCTCCGCCTTGCTCCAACATGTCGCTGAAGTGCTCCGGATGCGCACAGTTGATCATATAATATGCCGGTTTGCGGGAACACCTTGCGTCGACCTCAGCAATCGCGTCAGCCAGCGTCTCGCCGGTGGGTAGGTTCCCATCCGTCTCCAACGTAAAGCTGATCACGCAAGGTAGACCGCGATCACCCGCTGCACGCGCAATTCCAATCGCTTCGGGCGTGTTGGTGATGGTAATTGCGGACACCATATCCACGTTGCAGTCTGCAAATACGCCAACTTGCAGGGCGTGATAGTCCTCCGCCTCGCTTGCGGTCATGATACTTGACGGATCATAGCCATCGCCGCGCGGACCGATCACACCGTTGACAATAATATCTGCGCCTTCACCGAATTCACGGCGAAGCTCGTGAGCAAATGCAACAGCCTCCCGGTTGATCTCTGTGTGATCGCGTTTGGAATAGCCGAGCAGGTCCAGCCAGTCGGGGCTAGATCGCCATGTGTTGGTGTCGAGGATAAACCCCGCTTTGTGCTGACGGGCCGTTTCGATCAGTGGGGCGATGTAGTCCTTCGTCGCAGCGCGACCATCTTCGGTGCGCACCATCGGAAAGTATGCGAAGTGGGGCATATCATAGCCCTTGTGGAACAACATTGAGGTTTCGAAACCAGCTTCCGTTACGAATTTCCGATCGGTCTGGTGGGGCAAGATTGGGCTTTTGGTCGTTGTCATTTCATGATCTCCGGTTTAAATATCTTGAAACTGTTTTGACGGATGACCGTGTGTACCAGCGTTGTAACGAGCGTTGAATTTGGCTAGGATTTCCGTTGAATTTTGAATTTATTGAGAAAAAATGACCGCTCTTTTACATATGTCTCTGCAAGGCGAACTGTCTGTAACTGCCGATGGCGGTGAAATCACATTGCCTTCTTCGCGGAAAGCGCGAGCGTTGCTCGGCTATCTCGCAGCAACTGGGCGACCGATCCGCCGCGAACGACTTTGCGAGTTGTTTTGGGATCTGCCTGACGATCCGCGGGCGTCACTTCGATGGGCTCTGAGCAAGATTCGGAAAGTTGTTGATCGGGACGGCATCAGGCGCATCATTGCTGACCGAGAAAGGGTCACACTTGCGCTGGATGATTTGCACGTTGAGTCGCGACATATCTGGGTCAGGTTGAATGATGATCCCCCGCTTATTCCCGCCCCCGAACTTCGGGACATGGTCGAGCTTTTTGAACGACCCTTTCTGGAGGGCTTGGAAAGCGTCGGAACCGAAATCTTCCAGCAGTGGATTATCTCGGAGCGAGAAAATGTGCGGTTGATGCACCTCAACGTTTTGAGGCGTTTGGCCCTGCATCCAGACCTGTCCCATGAAGAACGCGTGAAATGGGCCCGGCATTGGCAGGAAGAGACTCCCGTTGAAGAAGAAGCCGCGCGCAGTCTGATTAAGGCGCTTGCCAAGTCCGGCCGGCTTGAAGAGGCACGTGCCGCTGACGCCGACTTTCATAAATCTGCAAAAGAGGCGGGACTGCCTGCGGTCGGTACGCTCCTACCAAGTATGCAAGAATTATCAGGCGACGGCACTGACCATGAACGCCCCGCCGAAACCACTCCGCGCCGCATGTTACGCAAGCAGAAGATCGGGTTCTGCCGAGCCCGTGATGGCGCGCGAATTGCTTATGCGACAGTCGGAGAAGGCCCACCTCTGGTCAAGGCTGCCAACTGGCTGAACCACCTTGAGCTTGATTGGAACAGCCCGATCTGGGGGCCCACCTTCGCGGCCTGTGCGAACGGTCGAACCTTTGTGCGCTATGATGAGCGCGGAAACGGGCTTTCAGATTGGAACATGAATGACATTGGCTTTGAAGCCTTTGTGCGTGATCTGGAAACTGTCGTTGATGCGCTTGGACTTGAACGATTTCCACTGTTGGGAATCTCCCAAGGATGCGCTGTTGCAATCGAATATGCGGTGCGCCATCCAGAACGGGTCTCCGGACTGATCCTGATTGGCGGGTACGCGACCGGATGGCGCATTGGCGCCAGTGCCGAAGAACAGGCGCGCCGGGAGGCCGTTCTGACACTCACCCAACACGGTTGGGGGACGCCAAACCCTGCCTATCGGCATATTTTCTCGCAAACGTTCATGCCTGACTCTAGCCCTGAAGATCTAGAATGGTTCGATGAATTCCAACGCCAGACGACCTCTCCCGAGAATGCGGTTCGTTTCCAGGAAGCCTTTGGCCATATCGACGTATGGGACAGTCTTTCCAAAGTAACTGCACCCACGATTGTTTTCCACGCCATTGGCGATCAGCGGATTTCCATTGATCAAGGGCGTGAACTGGCCATCGGCATACCTGGCGCCGAGTTTGTGCCTCTGGAAAGCAAAAACCACATTCTTCTGGGGCATGAACCGGCGTGGTTGACGTGCGTTGAGGAAACTGCTGCGTTCTTGGAAAAGCACGGAATTTAGTAGAGTTGCAGATTACTTTTCACCGCTTGTCCTGACCGATCCTTCTGTTGCTACACGGGAGAGGCTAGGATGAAGCTGGAATAGACGCGCCATAGCCATGAAGGACATTTGATGACATTGTCACGTTAACTGCAATGCGAAACAAGCCGACCAGTTCCCAAAATCATGCAGCAACAATTTCCCGCCACCGTGCATACGCCTGAGCGCGGGTTTGATGAAGAGTTTTGCGGGAAATAAGATGGCGCTGCAAGTTGAAGTGATCGTAGATCGCGTCGTGAACGGACAGAAAACGTTGTATTGACCCGGGCGATTTGAACTCCCCATTCTGCGTTCTCGTCGACGCGTTAGTTGGTGTGAAACCTCCGCCCGATTGTTCAATCGACCGCCAGTAACATGAAGGTGCGCCAAGCTAAGAGTTCGAAGCGCGGCTGAATACAGACGGCGCAATGCCGAACAATGCAACATCCGCGTACGGCGTTACGGTGGCAAGAATATCGCCTACGGAACCGCCGCATTTTATCCAAGATCGTTTCGATTAGTGCTCCCGATACCGGACATAGGTTACCATCGCAGCATCGGTCAATTTGGGCTCAAAGCGGTCATCTGACGCTTTCGGTCGGGATTTTCAGGCTGAATGGCCGCTTTCAGGGTTTGGGTGAGTACGCCGTGCGCCCGCAGCGAATGACTGGAATCCGCCCTTTATGTAGCGATTTCCCGAATAAGACTCGGCCTATTGTTGGCTCTGCCTTGTGTGTTTCAAGGGCGTGAAAAGGACAGCTTATGCTGCACAAAAGGACAGGTTGCTGGTTCAAGTATTATCCACACTGAATGAAAACAATGGATTAGCCGGTGCTAAAAGGACAAACTATGGTGCACAGGACATTGTAAAACCGAAAGATTTTTCGGCGCCGCTATCTCCCTAAAACAATAGCCCCCGGAATGTCTCTTGCAGAGCCACCCCTGTTGCTTTGTTTTATGGTCGCCAGTGGTGCCGCGGTTCGGCCCTGCGGGTGACAATCGCTGGGGCATCGGCTTGGAAGAGCAAGCCTCAATTCATCATCGAGCGCCGCCCTGCCCTGTCATATGACCTTACAGCCGCCCCGGAGGTGGGTTTGTGCCGGTATCTGCGTCTCTCTCGTTGAGGTGAGGTACCATTCGCGGGGTATGGGGCTTCAGCTCGTCGTCTGTGTGGGTGATTCCTGCCCTATAGGTGCTTTTCACGATATTTTCACGACTTGACCCCATCTGATTTGCCTCAATCGCCATTACAAGACAGGTCTCAGAACGTAGCCAAGTTCTCATCCTCATTCAGGTGTTTCTTCTCGATAAAACATAGCTGGCAGTCGGGGGAGATCGCTGCGGCCGGCACGTTTGTTTCCCCTGGCTAAAGCCATTCCTCGCGGAACAAACAAACCTGACGGCCTGCGCTTCAACAGGTAGTTTCCCCTGCCCCTTCGGGTCATTCCTCGCGAGACAAACTACCTGCTGACACCCCTCTTCCTGCCAGCTCGTGCATGTTTATCGAAACACTAAAAAATGAGGATTACACAATGGCTACTCAAACTCTGAAACTGAATGTTAAATCTGGCGAAAAAGACGGCAAAACCTTCTGGGACCAATGCGGCGTGTTGTTCGTTAGCACCAATGACCAGGGCGAAATCACCGCCATCAACGTCAAGCACTCCATGTTCCCCGGCGTCGAAATGGTTGCCTTCCCGAAAAACAACAACGACGAAGAATAACTCGTCACCAATTCACCCAGGAGGGGGCGGCCGAAAGGTCGCCTATTTCTGTGTTCCACACATTCGGGCAGCTCATAGCTCGATGATGAATTGTTCAACGGAGATCCCCGCGAGGGCGCAGGGATCAAGATTGATTTGTTTTTGTCCTGAAGGACATTGCTAGGGGCTTTGCCCCACGCGCCTGCAAGGACAATAGCCAGGGCCGTGTGGTCGGCTGCGCCGCCTGCCCGCACCAAGTCCCTGACGATTCTCCTTGCACTTGCTACCCCCACTCTCGGCGAGGGCCAGAGTTTCAGAAGAGCGCGCTAAAGCGCTTTTCTGAAACTTACAGCCCATTGGGGAATAAACCTCAAACGCTGCACCACAAAAAAGGAAGTTACCTATGACTAAACATTCTAAAATTACAGCCATTGATAAACCAGTAATCGCTTATTTTGATCTGGGCGATCTTTATCTGTCTGACCTAAATCCGCGCCAAGAGGTTGCCGACGAGGATATTGTCAACGGCGGAATAAAAACCGGCCATTCGGCGGCGCAAAAGCAGGCCACTTGGCGACGGGTTGTTTTGCGCATTGAGACTTTAGCAACCTTTTCCGGTGGACCTGTCCGGAGGGCGGGCTTGCCAGCCTGTAGGG
>Ga0209345_10005211_pt1 | contig 12162 bp, 8 predicted proteins | sample Cruoilmetagenom7_FD_187294 | JGI IMG/M metagenome (GOLD analysis project Ga0209345, IMG submission 187294) | Oil polluted marine microbial communities from Coal Oil Point, Santa Barbara, California, USA - Sample 7 (SPAdes) (version 2) | ecosystem: Environmental > Aquatic > Marine > Oil seeps ...
GACATCTCGACGATTCTGGACAAAAAGGGCATAGCGGTGCGGGCGGGGCAGCATTGCGCCGGGCCGTTGATGGACCACCTCGGGCTCACGGCCTCGTGCCGCGCGTCCTTTGCTTTGTACAACACAAGGGCCGACGTTGATGCCTTGGTCGAAGGGTTGGAGTTCTGTCACGAGTTGTTTGCGTAAGCCGTGTGTTTACATGGGAATTTCACCCAAAATCGCAATTGCACCGGCTGCACAGAGACCCTATACAACGCGCAAGGCACCCGTAGCTCAGCTGGATAGAGCGCTGCCCTCCGAAGGCAGAGGCCAGAGGTTCGAATCCTCTCGGGTGCACCAATAAAATCAACGACTTATGGTGATCTTCGCTTTGCATTCCTGTTTGCAGGTAGCGCATAGGTAGCACAGTGAAGGTAATTCAAGGTCATTTCTGATCGAATCCAAAGCCGTTTCTCGCCCTAAGATAGTTAGAGATAGATAGCTAAAAGAGCTTGTTTTCCTCGGAGCCGCCTTCGCGCCCCTCACACACGCGGCGGAGACGGCTTCGAGGGAAACAAGCGGGTTTTCCTTGGTGAGCATGAGTGTTCTTCTGCCAGTCATCCAGCCCTTTAGAACGTGACCCGACCTACTTCACCTCGTGACCCGTGATCTCTGACGCCAAGTCGTCTAGAGTTTGGTCAAGGGTTCGCGCAAGAAACTCACTCAGCAACCACCCATACCTATTGTTGAAGTGCCGGGCCAATTTGTCTGGGTCGTACCTTGAAAGTTCACTCAGTCGATGCATCGCTGCGAATGCAATCACGTTGGGATTTTTGTCAACCAAGCCGTCCGCCAGACCACTGGCGGCATCTCGTTTGAGATACCAATAATCGGGCGCATCATGAATTTGGAAAATCCTGCGGCGCAGCTTCTTGTGATACTTTTCAAGGCTCGCAACCTTCGCCTTCTCAGCCTTGCCCTTCCACTTGAACCGCTTTCTGCTGCGGACGGCCAAAATGCCATCCTCTTGGGTCGGATCAAATTCGAAACCGGCAGGTAGCTTTCTCTTTGTCCGTGGAATGCTCCAACCTGCTGTCAGGTACCCTCGGAAAAAGCATTCGCTTGTTCCATCTATGCGGTAGAAACCGCAGTCTTTGAGGGGGATAAAGACCTCTCTCTTTTTCCTGCTCGGGATCGTCATGCAATAGGCACGGTGGATATGCGGGAGATTGTATAGAAGATCTGACAGTGTGCACTCGTCTGAGCCGGATACGATTTCGCCATAAAACCGACTTAAGTCGGGCAGTACCCCCGCGAATTTGAACTTCACCATTTCGTTCGTGAGGGCAGTTTTCGTACCAATTGAGTAACCTGAGACGCCGTGTTGAACTCGGGCCATGTCCTTGCCAGTGCTGACAAGCAGGGCTTTGACCATGTTGAGAATACAGTAATACGAGGTAAGGGGCTTCGCGAGTTCATCAACCGCAGAGTTCGCACGATAGAAGTTCGCCGCCTGTCGCCAATACACCAATGCAGCTTTTCCGTCATCTCCAGACTGGCGCAGCCACATGTCCACATACTGGAATCTGTCGGTGACGTGTGCTGCTTTCGCTTTGAAATCAGGGTTCGAAAAAGACTTGTGCGGGGCAACTGGTTTGCTGGACAGTGTAATCTTGGACGTGGGCAATACTTGGCTCCTCTACAGAGAAAAACGACATTCTGCAAAGAATCGAGATAGGATCTCTGTTTCTTCGATGGAATGCAGAAACATCAAACGACGTAGTCCTCCCCCACAGTGCTTTCGTACAAGGACTTCGCGCTAGTGGACGTGCCAACCGCGTTTCTGACGGTCTGCTCCATCAAGTCCAAGACCCTGAAACCATCACCAATCTTGGAAATAGCTTCGATCCGACGGTAATGTTCGCCATGCTCTTCGGCGTATTTCGCCAGCCCTTTGAGCTTGGGGAGAGCGTCTGCTAAATAGTGCCCGTGTGGATCAACAATGTCGGACAAAACTGCGCCGCCCTCATTTGAGGTGAAGAATACAAAGTCCGGGCGGACAATTCGCGCGTCGCCATCACTTTCATAGGTTATACCCAGTGAATCCTGACTTGCGCGGGCTGGGTTACGATACCAAGCAATGGCTCCATGTCTTTGAAGCTCCGCCAGCAAAACCTTGTCTTCCCATTCGTTGAAAAGCTCTGGGAACATCCCATCCTCATCACACAGCAGGTGTTTTTCGAAGCGTGGCAAATCAAATTCTGCCCCATCTGGATTGCGGGCAGTGGTCGGTTGTAGCCAAGTCTTTGGGCTAGCAAGATTGACATCTAAAGGATCAGCGCTCATTTCTCTAATCTGGCGATAGACGTCTTGGCGCTCGTCGTTGAGGCCTTTGACGTCAACGCGATGTGCAGTCAGCCACTTATTGGCAAGATTCTCCGCTTCGGCTTCGAGATAGTCTTTGATCGCGGGAACCAGACCTATTGCCGCGACAACTGTGTGTGCTTCTATCAATGCGTCGTCCGGGTCTTCATCGTCCGGGGCTTGGTCGGCGAGGTGTTCGCTATAGGTCTTGGACAAATCCGGAGTTACGACCCGAGCTGCCCGTTTGTAGGCATCTTCGATCACGGCGTAATCCGCAGCCTCAATGAAATCATCAAAGGTCATTTCCTTGGTCTCAACATCGGCCTTCACGGTCTTGCCTTCGACAGTCAGAACGGCTTCCCGCGCGGTTTTGATCTCTTCTGCGTATCGAACCTGCGCACCATCCAAGACCTTGTGCATTTCGGCATGTGCGATCTTGCCCGCATTGGCCAATAGCCCGTCAGCGGCTAGTTCATGCGCCAAAGCAGTGAGGCGTTTGACGGGGCGAGCCTGTTTCTTGGGCAGGGTCTGAGACGGGAGAGACAGCAGCTTGTCCCAAACCTCGGTGGGGACCGATGGGTTAGGCTTCATCTCTTTCGGATTGATAAGGACACGGCGTCCGGGAAGTTCTTCACCCGCCTCTCCTCCGGTCATTAGAGCTGTTACAACAGCCTCGACCGAAGTTTTGTTGAAATGCGGTAGAAGGCAATCAACTGCATTAAGGCGGTCATTGCCAGGAATGCGGCGGGCAAGGGGTGTTCGCACCATTCGCCCCAACAACTGCGTGATATGCGTCTTGTCCGTCGCCGCCCGGAACGAAACCATGACCTCGGCCCTTGGACAATCCCAACCAGTACTAATGGCATCCTTGGCAATCAGGATACGCACCCAGTTTGATTCCTGAACCCGCTCGGGCTGGATGTAGGGCGCGGTGTATTTGCCGAACGTCTCTGTTTTGTGCTCGCCGAACACGTTGAACACGCTGTCATGCGGTAGGTCAGGCCACTCTTCGAATATCGTATCAAGCCACAGACCAATCTCATTTGGGTCGGGCGAATTGGGCACCTGCAATACCATCAGCGGGCGCACGACATCCGTGTCGCCCTGCTGCTTGGCGTAGTCTTCCCACGCGAGGGAAATCTCGCGCAGCTTGCCGGTTCCGCGACGCAATAGAACCGTTGAGAAATCGCCGGTCTCATCCGGCACGTCCAGATTGATTGTGTCTTTCAGCAGACCGGAATCCTGAACCAGCTTGGAATTCACGACCACATTAGGCAGGGTGGCGCGGCCTTCCATGCCTTTGATCGCCTCGTCGAACCGCTCCACGGTTGCCGAGATGCCCCAGACCACCGGGGTACCCGGAACGCCGCCGGTGCCGTTGATAAGCTGCTTGACGATGGTAGGTTTGCTGTCGCCGCGCTTCGTGCCCGTCTTCATGCCACGATGCGCTTCGTCCAGCACGAGGTAGAGCGTCAGGTCTGGGTCGTCGATTGTGTTCTGGATCGTGTCCCAGATCGTGTGCGACCGCATGTCAGGCATGATCCGCTGACCGTCTGCCGTTTCCAATGCCGGGTCATTGGCATCATGGCCGCGCACCAAAAGGCTGTTCTTTGACAGCTTCTGGGTGTTCAGGAAATAGACCTTCCCCGGCTCGAACGTCTCCCGCGAAAAGGTGCTGCTGACATTCACAACGTCCGAAACGGTCAGCTTGTCGGATGCCTCCATCAGGCGGAAACGGGATTGTTCGTTCAGCGATGGATCATCGCTGAACCAGATCACCACCGCACCGGGATCAGGTTCAAAATCATAATCGTCATTGCCGAAAAACAGCGCCTCAAACACCGCCGCCGCCATGACCGTTTTACCGGCACCGGTGGTGGCGGTCAGGGAAAAGGCGTGTTTGTCGCTATCCTCGTGCCAACGCTTTTGCGCTTTCTTGAGGTTGATCAGGACGTCTTTGACGGCGTCGTCTTGGTAATCTTTGAGTGTAAATTTCATGATCTATCGCCCCATCGAGAACCGGAAATTGGTGAGGTAGGATTCGTATAGTCGCACAGGTTCTACCGTTTCGGGCAGCCGTTGCGCGACGGATTGAAAACGGCGCTCGTCATCGGTCACGATATAGGCGATGCGGATGGCGTCCTTGGCCTCAATACCATCGCAGAACGGGGCGGCTTGATCGAGGTCGGTTAGGAGGCCATAGATGTCGGCCACGTCCCAGCCTTGGTCTGGCAGGTCATCGATGCGCCGGCCTGCGCTGCCCGCCCGCATCCAGAGGAGCGGGGCGATCTTGGCAAAGGCGCGATTGTGATCGACCGAGAGTTTGGTTTCATAGGTGAGGGTGAAGAACTCGGCGCTTTCCTCAAACCCATCGGCCATCGGGAATTCGTCGGTGAATTTGTAGTCGCCCTTGATCGGTTCTCCCTCGGGCGTTTTGCCGGTGATGGCTGCCTTGATCCGGGGTTTGGTGATGTAATCGCAGATGCCCCATTTTTCCCAGTCAGGATCGCCGGGGCGGAGACCATCTTTCGCCAATGCCTTTTGTTCGTCAGCTCCCACCTCATTGTTGGTGATTGAGATACATTGGCGACGGCCTCCATCTTGCTTGTTGAGGCGCATTACTGCGTGGGCTGTGGTGCCGGAGCCGGAGAAGAAGTCAAGAACAATGGCCTGCTTATTCCTAGCGAGGAAAAACCGTAGTGAATCTTCAACTGCAAAAAGTGATTTTGGGAAGGGAAAACGACGGCTTGGAAGAAAATTCAATAGAAACCGAGTGCCATATTGCGTCGCATCATGTGATCCAATACGCCATTGAGTGCCGGGCACTGTCATCCGGTCCGATGTGTCAAGAGTGGACGTAATTACAGACCCATCATCCCGATGTCCAAGAACCGTATATGTACCTATCTCAATCTTTTTTCGTTCCCCTTGAGCTAGATAGTAGATGGGAGTTGTTTCTCCTTTCAGCGCCCCAATCTTCAAGCCCCCTTCAGCAAGAACCTTCCTGACAGTAGATGGTTTTAGCCTCCATCGTCCCTCACTTCCGTCTTTGCGTATCGGCCATACTGCGATTGTCCCATCTGGAGGGGATGTTTTTTCTCTACTTGCGCCGACACCTATCGGCTCTCCTACACTGTGAAAACTTTTACCATCTTCTGTGAGAAAGAATGGATAGAAAGTTTCGGGGTGGCCTGCACGGGTCGGGCTTGAACCAGACTTACGCAATAAGTCCCATCGTATGTCACCTGTGTGCGTTCGCCCTTTCGTTGTGATCCACTCCTCCGCAAGATTGATTGGCTCTACTCCCTCGGTGCCCATCATTACAAAGAAGTAATACTCATCCGATCTTCCGAAGTAGCCAGCACGAGCAACGGCCGCAGGATTGATCGACACACTCACCATCTGAATACGGGCTTCTGGGAAGATTTGCTCTATCAGAAGCCCAAGTCGCAGGTATTCTTTCTCATCAATTGTAACGATGAGCATGGCTTTCTCAGGGTTCAGCAGTTCGCGAGCAACTTTCAAACGCCGCTCCATAAATGCCAGCCACTTGGAGTGACGATACAGATCGTCTCCTTCGACATAGTCGTTGTTGTATTTCCAGTCCTTCGCCCCGGTATTGTAGGGCGGATCAATATAGATCACGTCGATTTTGCCACGGTGGGTGAAGGTCAGCGCCTCCAGCGCATGGAAGTTCTCGCCGTTGATCACGGTGTGATAGGGCTTGTCGCCGCCACGCTCGACCTTGCCGGTGCTGACAAGGCCGGGGTAGATGTAGTCACGAAACTCGGCCACCACGACCAAGTCTTCGACGGCCACCTCCTGCGCTTCCGGCTCTGCCGCCCCGATCAGCTCCAGCTTGGCCACCCGTTTGCCATCCAGCTTGGAAAAGCCACGCACCCGCCAAACCCGTTGATCGCCCTTCTTGGTCTCGCCACGCGGGGGTAGGACATGCACCTTGTCGCCCTTGCGCACGGGTCGCCCCGGTAGTTCGACATTTTCAGGACGATGCCGTTCAAAGTTGAGACCAAAGGACCGGCGATTGGCAAGCGTCTTGAACTCCCGCTCAAGCTCGTTCCCAAGCTCGGCGTCCTTCATCTTGGCTTGTGCAATCAGATCGGTCAGGCGTGACATGTGCAGCACCCTTGTCTGTCGATGTGTGAGTAGGTTGTGCGTCGCATCTGGTTGATCATGTTTTGCTCTTGCGGCGAAAGCGCCGTGTCCGGAATTGTTAAATAATTGAAAGGAATAGGTTGTCCTTACTCTAGTACACTCGCAGATTGAGTGATCAGAGGCCAGTCCAAATGAAATGTCCGAGACAGGTCACTTAACCTATCCCGGACATGACCGGTTTCTCCCAACCGGAAAGGGTTATGTTCCTAGGTCCTGATTGCTTATCCAAACACATCACCTTTATCCTTCCAAAGATACTTGTTGGTGCAGATTTGGTTTTCCTGATTGCCATTCCTATAATGTAATAACTTCTTTTCATGTGGTTTGCCGGTGACGCCTCGTTCGTCCTTGGCTAACTGTCCTCGGCCCCGGCGTGTGAACACAATTAGCTGCAGTCGGACGATCTTCTGTCCGACGATCTTTAATACCCCCGCTCTGACTCGACCACATTATTTGGGAATGGTGATTCAGTGGCGGGCGGCAGAGGTTTCTCTGGTGTTTCTGGGTTTCCCGATTTGGTTCGCTGGTGTTCCCCTCGATCTGGAAAACATATGGGGCAGGCGCGGACTGGGCTGCACAGGCATGTTTCGGAGCTAGTTTCGCACGCCGAAAACCATCGCTGTTGGGCCTGAGTCTACGGGGCTTCTGTGTGGTTCCCCGGTGTTTCGCAGTATCTCTGGGGTAACACAGGGGAACCGGGCCGTGACGGGCCTTTTGTTATTTCGCCTGCCTCAATAGTTGACCGCTCTTGTGCATCGGTCGGGGGTCGTTCCCTGCCAATGCTTCGATCCGAACCTCACGCGCCAATCGTTTGGCCAAATCCAAAGGTAGGTTGCCAGCCTTACCCAAAGTGATCTTACCCTGAATTCTGCGCCCTTTGATCCTGAACATGACGATATAGCTTCGTATGCCAGATGGCCGAATACGCAGCCCAAAGCCGGGCGGGTTTTCTGACCATATCGTATATTCGACACTGCGGGGCGGGGCTGTAGTCACGGCTTCCTCAGTCAGGTCTGGACGGATGACAACGGCCAGCTTTAGCAGGTCAGTGTTGACCCCATACTCTATAAATAGCTCTTCTGGGTCGATATCGGCCAAATATTCGCCTGACAGATCAGCCTTCTCTTTATAATACCTGGGCAGTTTGTCCCGAAACGCGCGTTTCGCGTATTCGTGTCCGTATCCCTGATGGCGCAATGCCCAATAGGCATCATTGCGGACGCGCGGGTCTTTCGGTCCAATCTTCTCCCGCTGTTGTCGTCGTAGGAGTTGTTTGTCGTCGGGGTCGTTGCGGGGCTTCATGGCGAAACCCCGCAAGCTTGCTGCGCCTTATCGGGCGATGTCGGCCTTGAGCGCGCCGAAGTATTCCGCAAGTTGAGGAATGGTGGCCGTAGAATAAACGGATGGGCCACAGGAGAGATAGAGGATTGCTCCGTCGCCACCGTTTGCCCGACCTCCTGCAACTTGGCTGCGCCGCACAAGTGCGCCGCCGCCTGTTTTGGCCGGAATGAGAATGAAATTGTCTTCTTGATTTTCCATGACATAAGTCCTTTTTCTAGGTTTCCATCATGGTGAGGCAGGGTAGCCTTCACCTCTACTATTAAACCAGACCCACAGGTGGTGTCAACTTTTAATTTCACGTAAGGTATTGTAATCATTGCACTACTCCATGTCGACCCAACCATTATCTGCAAGCTCTTGATGGGAGTATTCGTAACACTGATCGGCCACTGACGATGTGGATTTCATTCTTCGAGTCGTGTTTCCTCTAATCCAGTTATCAAGATCGGTGGGGTAGTAAAAAACGCTCGACCCAATCTTGGTAAAGATTGGCCCGCCGCCAATGCACCGCAATTTGGCGAGATATCCTCCGCTGTATTTGCAACCGCAAAATGACTTGAGGTAGGTTATTGCTTCTCTTGCCGAGATTGGTTGTTGATCCATTTGGTCGTTCTCCTGATTTCACCGCCAGCCATTCTGGGGCAGAGGTAAATACAGTTGAATCGATTTTCAGAGCAAATTATTGGATCACGTTGTTGTGATGGCGCGTTATTCGCCCGTTGCTGATGGCTTAGAAATTGCCTTGGTCATGGGCTGGCTCATCTCATCAAGAGCTCGTTTTAGAGGGCTTTCCGCAATATGCGCATATCTGGCGGTTGTGCTGGTTGATCTGTGCCCTAGCAGCGCCCCGATCATTGGCAAGCTCATGCCATTAGATACTGCATTTGATGCGAATGTATGGCGTAGGTCGTGCAATCTTACCCCGTTTAACCCCGCACGGTCACAGACACGTTTCCAAGGCCTTTTGAGGTCGGCGCGTGGTTTATCCGGTCTGGTTCCATAAATGACGAATGTCCCAATTCTGGGAAGCGATTGCAGCACGTCAATCGCACCTTCTGACAGGTAGACCTTTTTCTGTCCTGTTTTGCTGTCTGGAAGGTTCAGGATTCCGTGCTCAAAATCAACCTCGCTCCACCTTAGATGCAACACCTCTCGCAATCGGCACCCTGTCAGCAACAGTAACCGGATTGCTCCGGTAACATGAGGGGACATGACTTCATACATTGCTGCCTCGTCTTTCGGCCTGTGCTTGGTATTGGATTCTGATTTGGTATCCCAAGGCAACCCTACAGTTTCGGCCTCATTTAACGCTTTTCCAAGTCGCTGCATTTCATCGTCGGAAAGATATTTTTCCCCGCTGTTGTCCTTGAATAACTTTACGCCAGATTTTGGGTTTTTCTCGATATAACCACGCTCAACTGCATAGGTAAATATACCACCCAAAAGCCGAACGGTGCGTGTTGCGGTGCCTTTACCGCCCCTAACAATAGATCGGCCTTTTTTGGTTCGTATGTCTCTGGCAGTCCTGCCGATAGCGACGTCATTCAAAAACCGCTCAATATCTGATCGTGTAACGCTGCTGATGCGCTTTTTCCCTAATAGGGGGCGAATATGTGCATCAATACGTCCAAGATCGGTTGCAATAGTTGATGGTTTTTTCTGACCCATGCCCAGCTTTATATACTCGTCGCAAAGCTGTGATACGGTTAGTCCGGTCTTCATCTTTCTTTCGGCTGCTACAAGATCATGCCCAAGCTGTGCAGCCGCTAGATACCTTTCGGCTTCTTTCCTCGCTTGCTCAACTGTGATCGTTCCAAAAGTTCCAAGGGTCTTTTTCGTCAAGCGTCCAGCAACCCGAAACTGTATGATGAAAACCTTCTTACCAGTTGGCCAAACGCGACAACCAAACCCAGACAACTTTCCACACCAAATCACGTATTCCGCTTCGGCGGGTTTCAACCTATCGACGGCTGTTTTTGTAAGGCGTTCTTTGTTCATTTTGCTAACAGGTATCATATAGGTATCAATATTTGGGTAAAGTGAGGTAATAAGGAAAAGCGATCAAGAAAGCCCGCATTCTATATAAACACCATTTTACCCAATAAATCAACAAAGTTAGGTATGCCTAGGTCACCTCAAGAAATGGCATGATATTGTATTCCTTGGCCCTCCGAAGGCAGAGGTCACAGGTTCGAATCCTGTCGGGTGCACCATTACCTGGAAAAACATAGATAAACCAATGGCTTGACCGCCGGATTTGGAAGCTTTGCAACTTGGTTTCCCGTGTTCTTCTCTTGTTTTGCCCCTAAAATGGCGCGTTGATCAGCGCCCCGGGTGTAGTGCGCGACCTTAGGCAGGCTGTTGTGGACGATCCACAGTGAGTGTTCCAATTATGAAACGAAGAGCCGCCGATGAATGGCACATGATTGTCTCTAAGAAGTTGATTTAGGAGGGCTTCTGCCTTTTCCGGGCTAATTTCACGGTCTCTTCGCAATGCATGGATTTTTCTCGCTTCTCTCGCAATTGTCTGACGTCAGCGCCTATGTGTCCAAATGGCGTTCTATTGTCTGACCAAATTCAGGCGAATGACTGTTCGATTTTGCACAAGGGATGTTTGATGGTGGAGGGTTGCGCATTTATGCGCACCCGTTATCCCAATGAAGCATAACGAATGCACGTTAATCAGAGAAACGAGATCAAAATGAAAAACTTCTTTCTTACGACGGTAATGGGAGCAACCCTCGCGACCGCCGCCCAGGCTGAACCGGTGACGTACATGATTGATGCGTCTCACAGCCAGATAATCTTTAGCTATAGCCACTTGGGTTTTTCCACCACAACAGGAATGTTCTCTGGCTTCGAGGGCAGCATTGAGCTGGACGCAGAAGATCCAGCGGCATCGAGCGTTTCTGTTGCCTTTCCTGCTCAAAGCATCATCACTGGCTGGCCCGAGCGCGAAGCGCACTTTTTGACGGATGACTTTTTCGGTGCCGATGCGAACCCAATGGTGACATTCACTTCGACGGCGATCGAAGTGACCGGCGAAAACACCGGTATGATCATAGGCGATCTGACCATGAACGGCATTACAAAGCCTGTCGTATTGGACACAACGCTGAACCAGCTGGCAGATCATCCGATGGCAAACCTGCCTTGGGCCGGATTTGACGCGACAACAACGCTGCTACGCTCTGACTTTGATATGGGCCAGTTTGTGCCGTTTGTTAGCGACGAAATTGCAATCAATATCTCTATTGAAGCAATGGTTCCTGCTGAATAATCGACGCCTGACGCACAAACTTAAGGGCCGCTGAATCGCTCGGGCGGCCCTTATGTGTTAAAAGATGTACGGCTTATTCTGCCAAGGTCGCCGTCAGTTCGATTAGGACTTCTACAGAGAACCCGACAGAGCTTTCGTCCGGATAAGCCGCCCCCATGCCGAAATCACGGCGATCCAGAATCGTACCACCAGAAACCGTGGCCGTACCGCCTGTCACGTTGAGATTGAACTCAAGCGTCACAGGAACGGTTTGCCCGACCAACGTCAGCTGGCCTGTCGCGGTGTGGTTCGTTCCGTCGATCTGTACGATGCCCCCCTGAAACACAGCTTCGGCATGGGCCGCTACATCAAAAAACTCGGGGCCTTTCGCTTGGTCCGTCACAGATCCCAGCGTGAAGGATGTTGTGTCGATGACCGCGCTCACCGTGCCTGTTCCGGTTTCTGCATCATACTCAATGCTGGCCTGCCAATTAGCAAAGCCGCCCGTAACCCGTGCCCCGATTTGTGTGACCGAAATCGACAGGCTGCCATCCTGTACGACCCAACCTTCGGTCTGTTGGGCGGGCAGTTGTGACGCTGTTTCTGCGTCGTGAGCGGGAGCAAAGACGGTCAGGGCGCCGCCGATTGCAAAAACCCAGACCGCCAAAGCAGCAAGAAAAGAGGCACCGTTTCCTGTGTGGACAGCCGCCTCATTGCCGGCAGCGCGTCCGTTCCACATACGTGCAAAAGTGTCGTCACGGTCTATCAAAGCATGTTTGAAGGCGCCGCCAATATGTGCCGCGATCGTGGCAGCCAATACGATCCCTGCAATCCAGTGCACATTGGCGGCTGAAACGGCCAGACCCTCTGATGTGGGAATGAACGGCAGGTTTTGGGGGAATGGCCACCAGATCGGTGCAAAGCCCACTTCGGCTGAATGCATCACCCAGCCCGACAGGGGCAGCACAAAGATGGCAGCATACAAGACCCAATGCGCCGTCTCGGCGGCGAGGGTTTCAACACCGCGTTCGGGGTGAAGGGGCACG
>Ga0209345_10005213_pt1 | contig 12156 bp, 8 predicted proteins | sample Cruoilmetagenom7_FD_187294 | JGI IMG/M metagenome (GOLD analysis project Ga0209345, IMG submission 187294) | Oil polluted marine microbial communities from Coal Oil Point, Santa Barbara, California, USA - Sample 7 (SPAdes) (version 2) | ecosystem: Environmental > Aquatic > Marine > Oil seeps ...
CGCGTTATATGTATTAATATGAAAAATGCTTGAAACTGGTGCGTCCTGGTGGCGTGATTTGTGTGGATAACGTTTTATGGTATGGTCGCGTGGTAGATGAAACAGATACCACTCACCAAACAGAAGCCATTCGCGTGATCAACAAACATATCCAAGCAGACGCACGCGTTGAGATGTCCATGTTACCCATTGGCGATGGTTTGACAGTTGTTCTAAAGAAATAAAGGCCATTAGATGTTTGAGATACTTTTTGCTTTGGCTCCCATTTTTTTGCTGATCTTAATTGGTCATGGCATCAAGTTAAAAGCATATATATCTGATGGTTTTTGGGAACCTGCGGAATTGTTGACATATTATGTCTTCTTTCCAGCATTACTACTTTATACAACAGCACGCGCAGATATGAACGGCCTACAAGTTATGCCAATGGCGGGCGCTTTGATCGCCGCAACTGTCTTGGTTGCAGCCTTGTGTATTAAATCAAAATTTTTGTTGAGTATGAAAGGCCCTGAATTTACCTCTTTGTTTCAAGGCGTTATTCGCCCAAACACTTATGTGGGTATTGGTGCTGCTTTTGCTTTATGGGGAGAACCGGGCCTGACTTTGGTGGCGGTTTGTGTTGCTTTTATTGTGCCGCTTGTGAATTTTTTAAGTGTCATTGTGATGGAAACTTATGGCGGGGAGGCCCAAGAGACAAGGCCGTCACAACGTTTTTCACCCTTGGCAAAAGCGATCTTAAAAAATCCGTTGATCTTGGCTTGTCTGTTGGGCAGTACGCTTAATATGTCCGGATTAAGTTTGCCACCCGTTATCGATCCTTTGTTGCAAGTATTAGGACGTGCGGCTTTACCCATTGGGTTGTTGTGTGTTGGCGCAGGCCTTAATCTAGAGGCGGTGAAAAACGCACGTTTGTCTGTCATCCTATCATCGCTGACAAAACTGTTGATTCTACCGGGTTTAACGGCTGTGTGTTGTTTGGCTTTTGGGGTTGAAGGTTTAAGTATGGATGTGGCTGTTTTGTATGCCGGGTTGCCTGTTTCTGCGTCTTCTTACGTGCTTGCACGCAAAATGGGTGGGGATGCGCCTGTGATGGCTGGCATCATCACGTTAACGACTCTGGGGGCGATGCTGAGCTTACCTCTTCTTTTACAACTTTTGAAAATGATCTGAAACCCGCAGAAAAACTGGACTTATAACAGGCGCTTGCGCAAGGTGTGTGCATCGGCATATAGTCCGCACTTATGAGCACCAGAGACAGAGAACTTCGCTTCACGCATCGGCACCTTCTTGGTATTGAAGGATTATATCCTTTTGAAATTACCGACATTTTGGACCGAGCTGAAGTTTACGCCGCGCAAAACCGAAAACGGGCAGCTGTGCCTGCTTTGTTGGAAGGGCGCACTGTTATCAATCTTTTTTTTGAAAACTCGACCCGCACAAGCACATCGTTTGAACGCGCAGCAAAACGTTTGGGCGGTGATGTCATTACTATGAATGTGCAGACGTCTTCGATTAAAAAAGGGGAAACCTTGATCGATACGGCATCCACATTAAATGCGATGCATCCCGATGTTTTGGTCGTCAGGCATGGTGATTCCGGTGCGGTTAAGCTTTTGTCTCAAAAAATGAATTGTGCCGTGTTGAATGCGGGTGATGGCACGCATGAGCATCCAACACAGGCTTTGTTAGATGCGCTGACCATCCGCAGGCGTAAAGGCAATATTACAGGTTTAACGGTTGCGATTTGTGGGGATGTTTTGCATTCGCGCGTCGCGAGATCAAATATACATTTGTTAAGCGCCATGGGCGCACGTGTGCGCCTTGTTGCGCCAACAACTTTGTTACCCTCAAGCATGGCTGTGCTGGGTGCGGAAGTCTTTCATGATATGCGCGAAGGCCTAAAAGACGTTGATGTGGTTATGATGTTGCGCCTTCAAAAAGAACGTATGGAAGGGACTTACCTTCCTTCACAACGTGAATATTTTCACTTCTACGGCCTAGATTACGATAAATTATTATCCGCTAAAGAAGATGCCTTAATCATGCACCCGGGCCCGATGAACCGAGGCGTGGAAATCGATTCAGATGTGGCGGATGATTTAGAACGTTCTGCCATTCAAGAACAAGTCGAAATGGGTGTGGCTGCGCGGATGGCTTGTTTAGAAGTTGTGACTGCTAACTTTGATGCGTGGCGTCTGGAGAATGAGCAATGAAGCAAAAATTCAAAAAAGCCACAGGACGTGTCGCTTATATCAACGCGCGCCTGCTTGACCCTGCAAGCGACTTAGATGTCGCTGGTGGTGTTCTAAGTGACGGTGAAAGCATTGCTGATTTCGGTCCTCACCTTGTCAATGCTGATGGTTTGAGTGATGAAGTTAAAGTGATTGATTGCAAAGGGGCTTGTTTGGCACCAGGGCTTATTGATATGCGGGTTCAATTGCGTGAACCCGGTGAAGAACACAAAGGCACGTTAAAATCAGCTGGTATTTCAGCCACATCTGGCGGTATTACCTCGATGGTGTGCCTTCCCAATACGACGCCTGTGACAGATGATATGAGTGTTGTTGAGTTCGTTGCGCGCAGAGCGCGTAAATTGGGCCTCACGAAAGTCTATCCTTATGGGGCCATTACCCAAGGCTTGCAAGGCAACGAGATGGCTGAAATGGGCATGTTAGCAGAATCTGGTGCGGTGGCCTTTACAGATGGTATTCGCGCTCTAGCATCCCCGAAAGTTATGCGCAAAGCTCTGAGTTATGCGCGCAATTATAATTTGTTGTTGGTGCAGCATCCTGAAGAACCCAGCCTTGCTGATGGCGGGCATATGAATGCTGGTGATTTGGCCCTGCGTATGGGTTTGACGGGTATTCCGAGTGTGGCAGAAACCATTATGGTTGCGCGTGATGTGCGTTTGGCTGAAGATACCAATGGGCGTTTGCATTTTGCCCATATTTCAACAGCTGAAAGTATCGGCATTATCCGTCGTGCTAAAGAACGTGGTGTGAAAATTTCTTGTGATACAGCACCGCCATATTTCTCGCTCAATGAACTCGCTGTGGGTGATTATCGAACTTTTGCAAAACTTTCACCGCCTTTGCGCAGTGAAGAAGACCGTCAAGCCATCATTGAGGGCTTAAAAGACGGAACTATTGACGTAATAGCATCAGATCATGCCCCAGAAGATGAAGATTCAAAACGTCTACCTTTTGCCCAAGCTGCGTTTGGAGGGGCGGGCCTAGAAACCTTGTTACCAATCACGTTGGAGCTTTATCACAATAAACATCTCAGCTTGTTGCAAGCTTTAAAGAAAATTACCAGCGAGCCAGCTGATTTATTGGGCTTAGCAAGCGGGCGTTTGGAAAAAGGGGCTGCTTGTGATTTGGTCATATTCGATCCTGAGCGAGGATGGAAAATCGATTCGGATCAATTGACCTCAAAATCCAAGAACTCGCCCTTTGATGGACGTTTAACCCAAGGACGTTGCTTGCGCACTGTCATTGATGGTCGGATTGTTTTTGAACTGTAAAACCTACTGAATTAGATTAAAACTAAAGGAATACTCCCATGGGGATGGTACCAATTATTGTGACGCATGAATGGCAAATGGCCGCTTTGTTGGGCTATTTATTGGGCTCGATTCCGTTTGGTTTGTTATTGACTAAATTCTTTGGGGCAGGGGACCTGCGTTCCATCGGTTCAGGTAACATTGGTGCAACGAATGTTTTGCGCACAGGGCATAAGGGGCTAGCCGTTGCAACACTTTTACTCGATGGTGGTAAAGGTGCTGTGGCAGTTTTAATTGCACAATATTTTTATGGACCAGAAGGTGCCATAATTGCTGCCATGATGTCTGTTTTTGGGCATGATTTCCCCATGTGGCTGAAGTTTGAAGGTGGAAAAGGTGTTGCTACGACACTTGGTGTTCTATTGGCTTTGTCATGGCCGGCTGGGTTGTTGGCTTTAGCGACATGGTTATTGGTGGCGTTTACCCTGCGCTATTCCTCACTTTCAGCGATAATTGCCTTTGCAGCTTCGCCAATCTACATGTATATTTTTAGTAATGAAAATTATGCCGTGGTTGTCCTGTTGCTAGCTGGATTAGGAATTGTACGCCATCTAGAAAATATTAAACGCCTGAAAGCCGGTAGCGAGCCCAAAATTGGGCAAAAATAAATAATGGTGATGTGTTTTGGATGAAAAAGACGCTCAAACTGGGCCGAGACCTTATAACGTTGAAGAAGCAAACCTTCTTCAAGCTGTGATTAATGCTGTCCCGACGCCGATTTTTTTTAAAGATGCTGAAGGCCGATACCTAGGCTGTAATAAAGCCTTTGAAAATTATGTGGGTTTAAGCAAGCAAGAACTCGTCGGTAAAACTGTTTTTGAACTTTTCGATCCCAAACTTGCTGAAATTTATCACCATGCAGATCTGGCTTTATATGAAAGTCGAGGTGAACAAAATTATGAAACACAAGTCACCTATGCGGATGGCAGTATACGCGACGTCATGTTTCATAAGGCCGTTTTTCATGCGCAATCGGAAGATATAGACGGTATTGTTGGCGCTATTTTGGATATTACGGAGCGCAAGAAAGCTGAAAACGAACTTGAAAAACTAGCTCTCACCGATACTTTAACCGGGCTTGATAATCGGTATTCTATGTTGAGAGAGTTAAAGCATGCCTTGAAGCGCTCTAAACGCACAAAAACGCAAGTTGCTTTTTTGATGCTTGATTTGGATGACTTTAAGCATGTGAATGACACTTATGGTCACCCCACTGGGGATGCTTTATTGGTTGAGGCGGCTTTTCGCATAAAATATGCTGTACGCGATAGTGACATCATCGCGCGTATTGGCGGTGATGAATTTGCGATCGTCCTAGAAGGCATACATGATGAAAAAACAATTCATCAGGTTGCTGATAAAATCAATGCCGCTTTTAGCACTGCCTTATGTGTAGATGGGCATAATTTGAAAATGAATGTTTCAATGGGTATTTCTTGTTCTCCTATGGATTCAAATGTTTTTGATGAATTGATGAAAATGGCTGATATTGCCCTTTATCGGGCAAAGGCCAATGGCAAAGGGTGTTATCAATTTTTCTCTCAACCTGTTTAAAGTTTAGCGTAGGTCAATAAAAAACGCTCAAACCTCTTCATAGCCTGTTTTAACGCAGATGTTAGGACGGTTTTGATGACACATTCTATTTCCAATGAAGAACGTATTGCTTGGCTCCGCTTGATCAGAAGCGAAAATGTCGGCCCGATTACGTTTTATCGCTTGTTAGAACAGTTTGGGACGGCGCGGGTTGCCTTGGACGCTTTGCCGGATTTGGCAAAGCGCGGTGGGCGCAAGAAGGCCATTAAAATAACATCGCGTAGCGATGCCTTGCTAGAAATGGAAACGCTCGAAGAAATCGGGGCCAGCCTAATCGTGCGCGATGAAGCAACTTATCCTCCTTTGTTGTCTCAAGTTGAAGATGCACCGCCTGTCTTAAGCCTGCTAGGACATGCGCATTTATTGAAGAAAAAATCGGTTGCCATTGTTGGGGCACGCAATGCATCGATTAATGGCTGTAAGTTTGCAGCTCAATTAGGGCGTGATTTGGGTGAAGGTGGCTTGTTGGTCGTTTCGGGACTTGCGCGTGGTGTCGATGGTGCCGCGCATGCTGGTGCACTTGATACAGGCACTGTTGGCATTCAAGGCGGTGGGGTTGATGTCATATACCCAAAAGAAAACGCTGCTCTTTATAAAGAGATGTGTGAACGCGGATGCGTCATTGCAGAATCGCCTGTAGGTACACAGCCTCAAGCCAGACATTTCCCAAGACGTAATCGTATTATATCAGGTATGACGCGCGCCATTGTGGTTGTGGAAGCCTCGCCTCGCTCAGGTTCCCTTATTACGGCACGCATGGCATTGGAACAAGGACGTGATGTTTTTGCGGTTCCGGGATCACCTTTAGACCCCCGATCAAAGGGGGCTAACGGGCTGATTCGCGACGGAGCCATTTTAGTTGAAAATGCACAAGATATTTTTAGAGAGTTAAATTCAGCCCAAAACACCCCCTTAAAAGAAGTAAAAATACAATATAATCAAAAAGTTAGTATGGAAAGACCTAGTGAGCCTGAACTAGTGGGTGTGCGAACAAAAATTGTAGAAAGTTTGTCTCCGACACCAGTTTTCGTTGACGAAATCATCCGTCAATGCCAAATCTCTGCTTCCGTCGTGCAGACTGTTCTTTTGGAGTTAGAGCTGGCAGGCCTTTTGGAACGCCAACCTGGAAATATGGTTTCTCTAATAGTTTGAATGGTTTAGTTTGAATGACGGGTTGCTTTAAACTGTTTTTTAAGAAGACCAAAAAATGAATGTTGTGATTGTCGAATCGCCCGCTAAGGCCAAAACGATCAATAAATATTTGGGTAAAGACTATATTGTTCTTGCCTCATACGGTCATATTCGCGATTTACCGCCCAAAGATGGCTCCGTTCGTCCTGATGATGGTTTTTCCATGGATTGGGAAATGGATGCGCGTTCTAAAAAACAAGTAAAAGAAATTTGTGATGCCGTTAAAGGCTCCGAAAAAGTCTTTCTCGCGACCGATCCGGATCGTGAAGGAGAAGCGATTTCTTGGCACGTCCAAGAAGTGCTAGCCCAGAAAAAATTATTAAAAGGTGTGGAAGTCAAACGCGTCGTCTTCCACGAAATCACCAAACAAGCAGTATTAGATGCGGTTGCAAGCCCACGCGACATTAATCAAGAATTGGTCGAAGCCTATTTGGCGCGCCGTGCCCTTGATTATCTTGTGGGCTTTAACCTGTCGCCAGTCTTGTGGCGTAAACTTCCCGGTTCACGTTCTGCGGGTCGTGTTCAATCGGTTGCCTTGCGCTTGATTTGTGAACGTGAGTCAGCGATTGAAGCCTTCAATCCAGTTGAATATTGGAGCGTTGGGGCAAAATTCACCACACCAAAGAAAAAAGCATTGGCGGCTGGTTTAACCCATTTAGATGCCGATAAATTGGATAAATTCAGCATTGGTAATGAAGCGGCTGCGAACAAGGCCGTTAGCACAGTTCAAGCAGGCCGCTATCAAGTTGCAGATGTTGAGCGCAAAAAATCACGTCGTAACCCTGCAGCGCCATTTACGACATCGACATTACAACAAGAAGCCTCGCGTAAATTGGGCTTTGGTACCAAACGCACCATGCAAGTTGCGCAGAAACTGTATGAAGGTATGCCGATAAATGGGGAGACCGAAGGCCTTATCACTTATATGCGGACAGATGCGGTGACCTTGTCAAACGATGCCATTTTTGGCTGTCGTGACTTGATCGAAAAACAATATGGCGCAAAATATTTGCCAGCAGAACCACGCACATACAAAACCAAAGCCAAGAATGCACAAGAGGCCCACGAAGCTATTCGTCCTACAGGCCTTCATCGCAGACCTGAAGATGTCGCGAAAGTTTTGGATGCAGATCAGCTTAAACTTTACACGCTTATTTGGAAACGTACCGTTGCTTGTCAGATGGAAAGCGCTGTCTTGGATCAAGTTGGTGTGGTCATTCAAAGCGAAGATAAGAAAACATGGTTACGTGCCAGCGGTTCGGTTATCGTTTTTGATGGTTTCTTGACGCTTTATCAAGAAGGCACAGATGACGCGGATGACGCGGATGATGCTGATGAAAAAATGCTTCCTGATGTTCAAGTTGGGGATATCTTGAATTTAGGTCCCGTTAATGCGGATCAACATTTCACACAACCCCCACCACGTTACAGTGAAGCAAGCCTTGTGAAAAAGATGGAAGAGCTCGGCATTGGGCGCCCATCCACTTATGCCAGCATTATTTCTGTTCTTCAAGATCGTGACTATGTGGTGCTTGATAAAAAGCGTTTCACACCTGAAGATCGCGGACGTTTGGTTACAGCCTTCTTGTCGAACTTTTTTGAACGGTATGTGGAATATAGCTTTACAGCCGATCTTGAAGATCAGCTTGATGGTGTTTCCAATGGCGAACAGGATTGGAAAAAAGTCTTAGAAGAATTCTGGGTTCCTTTTAATGGGGCCATTGAAGATACCAAGGAATTACGTGTCCGTGATGTGTTGGATGCGCTGGATAAAGATTTATCAGAACATTTTTTCCATGAAACAGAAGACGGTAAAGACCCGCGTGTTTGTCCAACATGTGGCGAAGGTCGCCTCAGCTTGAAGCTTGGTAAGTTCGGTGCCTTTATCGGTTGTTCGAACTATCCTGAATGTCGTTATACGCGCCCTTTGATCAAAGACGATTCTGAAGGCGCTGTTCCTGGCATGGAAACCGGCAACAAAGATTTGGGTGTTGATCCTGAAACTGAAGAAATGGTCACCATGCGCCGTGGCCCTTATGGGCTATACGTGCAAATTGGGGATGTTGACCCCGAAGATAAAAAGAAGAAACCCAAACGGGCGTCCTTAACCGCAGATATGAATGCGGCTGAAATGGATTTACAAGCAGCGTTGAAACTTTTATCTTTGCCACGCAATGTAGGCCTTTTCCCTGAAACGGGTGATATGATCAAAGCCGGTATCGGACGTTTTGGTCCTTACGTAAGCGTTGGAAAAATCTTTGTCTCGATCAAAGAAGACAGCCCCTATACCATTGGTGAAAACCGCGCGATTACCTTGATCCATGAAAAAATGGAAAAAACGCAAATGGTGGTTTTGGGAGAACATCCGGGTGAGAAAAAAGACATCATCTTGCAAAACGGCCGTTGGGGCCCATTTGTAAAAGTTGGTCGTATTAACGCCCGGTTGCCTGCTGATATGGAACGTGAAAGCGTCACTTTGGAAATAGCCATTGAGATGTTGAACGCCAAAGGCGCTGGTAAGAAAAAGGCTCCGGCTAAAAAGAAGGCCGCAGCTAAAAAGAAACCAGCCGCGAAGAAACCAGCGGCTAAGAAAAAGCCTGCTGCTAAAAAAGCACCAGCGAAAAAAGCTGCTGCAAAGTAAATCAAATATGTTTCCCAGCGTTTGCTGGGGAACTTTGCGGATCGGGAAATAGATTCCTGCATTGCGCAGGAAAACACGTAACCCTTAGGTCTAGAACGTGAACGATAACCCAAGAAAACCCGTCCCACTCCCCACCAAGAAACAAGTCTTGGATTTTATTAACGAGTCTCAGGGGCCTGCGGGTAAGCGTGAAATTGCGCGTGCTTTCGGATTGCGCGGACCTGCGAAAATACATTTGAAGAAAATCCTCAAAGAACTGGAAATAGACGGGCAGGTCGGGCGTGGACGTAGTCGTAAATTTGCATCCCCCGGTCATATGCCAGACGTCAGCGTTCTTGAAATTATTGGGATTGATTCCGATGGGGAATTGATGGCAAAGCCCTTAACTTGGGAAGGTAAAGATCGTCCACCCAAAATTTATGTGGCTCAACAGGCTGGACGTACTGCCTTTGGTTTGCGTGATCGCGTTTTATGTAAGCTGCGTAAGATTTCAGCCAAGGAATATGAAGCCGAAGTCATTCGCCAAATTTCCGAAGCACCCTCTCGTATTTTAGGTGTTTATCAAAAATCTGGTGAAGAGGGCCGTCTGATCCCAACGGATCGTCGCGCTAAAAGTGAATTCGCGATTAGAAAAGAAGACAGCCTAGACGCTGAGGTTGGCGAACTGATTTTGTGCGAACCCTTACCCGGGCGTCATTATGGTTTGAAACAGGCCCGCGTCGTTGAACGCTTAGGCGATAACGCAGCGCCCAAGGCGGTCTCGCTTGTCTGTATTCACGCCCACGACATCCCAACTGAATTCACGCCGAAAGCCATCGAGCAAGCCGAAACAGCACAAGCTGTGCCTTTGGGTAAACGGGTCGATTTGCGCGATGTTCCCCTTGTCACCATTGATGGTGCTGATGCGCGTGATTATGATGATGCTGTTTTTGCAGAACCAGACACATCAACTGATAACAAAGGTGGCTGGCATATTATTGTCGCCATTGCCGATGTTTCGCATTATGTGCGCAGTGGGGATGATTTGGATCGTTGCGCGTTTGAGCGCGGGAACTCAGTTTATTTCCCAGACCGCGTCGTTCCGATGTTGCCAGAGGCTTTGTCAAACGGTTGGTGTTCTCTTGTGCCCCATGAAGATCGTGGTTGTATGGCAGCTCACATGTGGATTGATGCCGATGGACGATTGTTGCGCCACCAGTTCGTGCGCGGACTTATGCGGTCTCATGCGCGTTTGACCTATGAACAAGCCCAAGACGCGCGTGATGGTAATACGGATGATGTGACGAAGTCTCTGATCGAAACGGTCATTAACCCACTCTATGGGGCTTATGAGAGCTTTTTGAAATACCGCGCGTCCCGTGATGTTTTGGAACTGGATGTGCCAGAGCGTAAAATCGCTTTTGATGAGGTGGGCAAGGTTGCTAGGATCGATAAACGCGCGCGCCTTGATAGCCATAAATTAATTGAAGAATTCATGGTTACTGCCAATGTGGCAGCGGCAGAAGCCTTGGAAAAGAAACATCAGCCTTGCATGTATCGTATTCACGATGCACCGGGTTTGGAAAAAATGGAAGCCTTGCGGGAATTCTTAGGCTCCCTTGATTTGAGTTTACCCAAAGGGCAAATGCCAAGCCCTAAAGCGTTCAATCGAATTTTAAATAGGGTTCGAGATGGCGAAAACAGCCATATGGTCAATATGGTTGTCTTGCGTTCGCAAGCCCAAGCTGAATATAACCCCGAAAACATCGGGCACTTTGGTTTAGCCTTGAACCGTTATGCGCATTTTACCTCTCCCATTCGTCGCTATTCAGATTTATTGGTTCATCGTGCCCTTATCAAAGGTTATAACCTTGGTGAAGGTGGACTTGAAACGGACGAAAAAGAATTTAGCGAGATGGGGCAGCATCTCTCAAAAACTGAGCGTAGAGCATCAGGTGCTGAACGTGACGCGATGGATCGCTATACGACTTTGTTCATGGCTGATCGTGTCGGTGCGACTTTTGGGGCGCGTGTGAATGGGGTCACTCGTTTTGGCATGTTTGTGACATTGGATGAAACAGGGGCTGATGGTTTGATCCCGATACGATCTTTGCCAGAAGATTATTATGATCATGATGAAAACCTTCATCAGTTACGCGGAAAACGTAACGGCTTAATTTTCCGTCTTGGTCAGCGCGTTGAAGTTAAACTGATGGAAGCTGACGTGATTACGGGCGGTATGATTTTCAATGTAGTGTTAAGCCCAGAAGATAAGGCCAAAGCCGATAAATCAGCGGGACGCTCAGAACGAGGTCGTGGTCGTCGCCCGGGGTCAAAACCACATCGAAAAGGTGCTCGTAAGGGTGCGAAGCCTGCGCGCAAAAGACGTTAGAATCTGATTATCTTGTGCCTTTACGTATAATTTGTCATGATGTCGTAATGGAAAAGCAACTTTCAGCCCTGAAATCGCTACGCTACAGTTTTGTAGTGGGCGTTTTGTTGCTTGGCGCTTGTACGGGACCGCCGATTGCGCACAATCAGGCATCCCTTGTACACTCCAATAAAAGTATTGCAGAAGCCTTACCACGTGATGAAGTGGCTTCTGTTCTGGCATCTGGGTTTTACAGTATTTCAGAACGTGCTTTAACGAATGTCTCTGTGCGCGCTTTAGCTCTTGAAGGCATGCGGGGTCTCGCAACCATCGACCCTGAAATTGGTTTTGATGTCGGAGATGGGGTTATTCAGGTTAAATATGGCGATATGTTCGTCACGGCTGTTGTAGCACCCTTAGAGCATGACAGCGAAAGCTGGTCAGATGCTGTTTACGAGGCGTTACAAGCGCTTTGGCCTTATTCAACGGACCTTGCCTCGATTAAGGCTGAACGGGTCTATGAGGCGGTGTTTGACGCGAGCTTATCCAATCTTGACATTTTCTCGCGCTATGCGGGGAAAGTTGAAGCGGAAAACCATCGTGATCGCCGCGAAGGATATGGCGGTGTGGATATGACGCTCAACAAAATTGATGAGCGTTTTATTGTGAAGCGGGTGGGGCGTGAAGGCCCCGCTTTTCAAGGCGGCGTTCGCAAGGGCGATGTTCTGATTAGCGTGGATGGCGAGGCCGTTATTTCTAAATCAATGAATAATGTGAACAGCTTGTTGCGTGGGAAAATTCAAACAGAACTTTCTGTGG
>Ga0209345_10005214_pt1 | contig 12156 bp, 12 predicted proteins | sample Cruoilmetagenom7_FD_187294 | JGI IMG/M metagenome (GOLD analysis project Ga0209345, IMG submission 187294) | Oil polluted marine microbial communities from Coal Oil Point, Santa Barbara, California, USA - Sample 7 (SPAdes) (version 2) | ecosystem: Environmental > Aquatic > Marine > Oil seeps ...
TTTGTTTTAAAAATATCATACAAGTCAAACATTATATTATGAAAATAATTGGAAAAAAAATAAAAATTAAAAACAAACATAATTTATTATTAGACATATACTCTCTTATTATATTTTATTTTTGATGAAAATGGTTGTAAATGACAACGAGGGAAAGCAGAAAAACAAAATTTCTGTTGGTTTAATTATATCAAAAGAAAATTTTAATTCTACTATTTTTCCCGAAGAAGTTAAAAGTGAGATTATTGACACCCCTTATTATCTTTTAATTTTTATTTCTCGCGAAGATTCTATTAAAATTAGCTGTTTTCCTACAAAGACTTCTAATATTAAAAAAATCTTAATAAAATTAATCGAATTTTCTCCAGATCTAGTTAAAGGGATATCTACAGTGTTAGGCGAGCTTAATTTAAGTCGAGATATATTACATACCACTGGAATATGCTATGAGCTTGAAAAGTGTTTCTATGAAACCTATCTACTTGGAGACTCACTAAATACAGGGGGCGTTACTAATGAGGCAATAAAGGAAAACTTTCTGGCAATAGATAAGGTTGTTAACGTTGAAATTGAAGATATTTTAATTCATAACGAATAGAATTATTGAAATATGAACAACAAAAAATTACCCCCGCGTCCAACTCTCCCACCAAATTTTACGGTTTCAGAAAAATTTTGTTTGCTACATAAAGGTGAATTGTCAGAGGAAAATTATACTTGCCCTAAATGTAAAACTAAATACTGTTTAAAATGCGCAAAAAAAGCCAAAATTGAAGGAAAATCGTGCGTAAAGTGCAAACAATTAATAATACTGTAATTTTTTTCCTTTAAAAACTCGTTATCTTTATCCAGTTTTAATTGAACCCAAGCTACGCCATGTTTTCCAAAATATTAACCATAAAATTATGAAAATAAAAATTGTAGTCGCAAATGTGTAGCCACCAATAAAGAGATCAACAAATATCAAAAACGGAATACCTGCGCTCGCGAACCCGATTAAATAACCGTACCCCCAATATCTATTAATTAAGGATATAATCACCCCAGGAATTATTGTCGTTAATATGATTGATAAAAACGCTATAACTTCTATCGCCAGAGGAGCATTCAAAATAAAGAGCATATTTAACCACGACGTGATAAAGCCTATAACGGTAAATACTAACGTCCAAATCTCTATCTTTAGGTCAGGCTCTGCATTTTCTCTCGGTTTATTTATATCGTTGTTCTTTGCTTCCATTAAAATTCTCGTTGTTTTTTATTTTATGTTTAAAAAAAATTAAACCATTTTTTTGTTGTATGTAATAATTAAACCAAATTTAAAAAATTATTAATAAATCAAATTAATGAGAATATCATTGTAATTGCTGTAAAATTTGACAAAAATTTCAATATATCAACAATCCTTTTAAATAGGACTAAAGATATTAATAGTAAGATAAAAATATATATATGTAAAATATATAATAATAGTAGAAGATAAGAACTAATAAACAATATAAATTAAAGTTAAATAAAATAGGGAATTTGTATAAACCATGACTCCTGCCCCACCCTGGATTTTTGTCTTTTGGTAGTGTGTTTTACACACTTATTTCGCCCTCCTCCCCCTATTTTATTTCTGACCTTATCATTAGGTCGAGGTGGCAGGAGTCTCCCTTTTCTATCGATTTTTTTCGATTATAATTTGCTCTTTAAGGTTTTTAAAACCGATATTTATCTTAAAGAATCTTAATCTTAGACGAAGATGTGACTTGAATTAAAAAAATTATTGGATTTTAATAATTTATTAACTATTTTTTAATAATAAATACTATTAATACTACGAAAGTTCTTAATAAATTAAAATGTAATAATGTTTTTTCTAATTAAATAAAATAATATTTAAACAAAAATTTGTTAATAAAAATAAGTTAAATTGATACTTATGACAGAAGAAATTATAAGACGAACCACAAGTATATGTCCAGAATGCTTACAAACTATTCCAGCGGAAATCTATGTTGATCCTGAAACTAACTGGGTCATGATGAGAAAAAATTGTGAAGAACATGGTGACTTTAAAGATAAACTCTCAATTGATCCAGACGAATACAAATGGGCTGAGACCTATACGGACGATGTCGGGTCTACTATAAATAATTCTACTAAACCTGAATTTATAGTCTCAGGAATAAAAAAGACCTTGAAAGGATGCCCATACGATTGCGGACTCTGCGAAAATCATAAAAGCGCTCCTAATATTTGCCTTATTGACATTACTAATCGTTGCAATCTAACATGTCCAATTTGTTTTGCGAACGCAAGCGCGAAAGGATATGTTGTAGAACCCACATTTGATCAACTTGTTCAAATAATGGAACACTTCAGATCGATGAAACCTGTTGGTGCTGTTATGTTACAAATATCTGGTGGAGAACCCACTATTAGAGACGACCTTCCAGAAATAATTCGTAAAGGGAAAGAACTTGGTTTTATTGAAGTTATGGTCACAACTAATGGCGTCAGATTTGCAAAATCTATTGACTTCTTAAAGCAATGTAGAGATGCCGGGATGGACGCCATATATTTACAGTTTGATGCAACTGACGATCCAGAAGCCTGGAAAAAAATACGGGGAGTTAACCTATGGCCTTTAAAGAAGCGACTAATCGAAAATTGTCGAAAGATAGGATACTTTGGAGTAATGCTAGTTCCCGTAGTCGCTAAAGGCGTTAACGATCACGAAGTAGGAAAAATTTTAGACTATGCAAAGGACAATAGCGATGTGGTTTCTGGAGTAGTGTTCCAACCAGTTTCTCTCTGTGGACGGATCAGTTTCGAGGAACTGATGGATTTGAGGTACACAACATCAGATCTAAAAGCAGCAATTAATGAACACACAAATAATGCAATCCCACGATTTTATCCTATAGCATTTACAGCAAAAATGACTAGATTATTAGCTTGGTTCGATAATGTGCCGGAGTTTAGTATGACGAGCCATAAAGACTGCGGATTCGCCACTATTATGATAATTGACGAAAAAGATCAGTGGACATCGCTCGACCATTATTTTGACGCGGAAGGGCTTGTAAGATGGTCAAATAAAGTTTATGACATGGTTCAAGGAAAAGAAATTCCAAAACCTACGGGCTTCTTAAAAGGTATAAACCTAGAAGATTTTGGTGCTGTTGCCAGTACTGTTGGAAAATTCATTGACGATATGACCGACCTTGGATATCGACAGATGATGAAAGCTTATTACTTTGCAGGCTCAGTTAAGTTTGTGAAGCAACCAGAGAAATTTTTAACTAGCAAAACTTATCAAGGTTTTATACGATTGATCGTGTCTCCGAATTTAGCCTCTGCGGCGAGTTTCTTGCACAATCGTAATCTAATGATCAGTGCGATGCATTTCCAAGATGCTTACAACTTTGACCTCGATAGAGTTTGCAAATGTTTGGTACACTATGGCGTAATTGACCCTGAAGACCACTCAAAAGTTTTAGAAATCCCGTTTTGTGCTATGAACACACTACATAGAGAAAGGATAGAAATGGGTAATACCATTACAGATCAAATTGCCAAAAAGCCAGATGTTATCCAAGCTGAAATAAAGGAATTGTTAGAAACAGTAAAAGAATAATTTTTTTTCTTCAATTTTTAGATGTTTTTATACCATTTTTAAATTTTTTCCAAATTTTTAAGGATTTATTCATTTTAATAAAATTACATCCTAATTTAGAAAGCAAAAGCGTTTTATTAAATAAATTAACTAACATGAATTTTGCAGAAAGAGAAATAGTTCGTAGTGGGAAAAAAAAAAAACTTAAATGTTTTAAAAATTCTAAAAATATAGAGCTAAGCAACATGGAGATTTTCGGAAATAAATTAGCTTTTTAAGTTTAACAAAAATATCTAAAGTTATAACACGCATAAAAATGATTTATTAATTCAAACTCTATGGCAAATAATTCGGAAATAATAGGGGAATATCGAGGAATAGTTAAAAATAGAGTGCTAACCGCGTTATTGCAATCTTATTTAGATAATTTAGATTACGATGGGATGAAATCGATATTAAGAGAAGCCGAATTATTAGAACTAAAAGATATAAGAGATACAGATCCAGATGGTGTAATTGACTTTTTTTCTTTTAAAAAAATTATTTCTGCTCAAAATTGTTTGTTGTACGATTCTACTAAATTATTGTACGAAATTGGACGGAAGTTCTCGTTTTATTTGTTTCCTTTTGGAAAAGATTTTGGAGAAATAATTAACGAAATAAATCAATTGATTGTTACTAATTGGCAAGTTAAAATCGTGGAAATTACACCTGAATTGGTGGTCATTCGAGTTGATAAATGTGTATTTTGTTCAGAAATCGGAGTTTCTTGTGATTTATTCAATGGTTTTTTAATTCATTCGTTGGAAAAAAATTTACCTTCAGGTTTTTGCGTAGTTCCACTTGGAACAATAAAAGAGAACATTAGCGATCCTAACCATAATTCATATATTTTAAAATTAAAAATTGAGAAAACATTTATATCCTAAAATAACAAAAGCTTATATATAACAAAAATCAAAATAAATTTCATTGTATTCATATCTTTATAAAAATCACAAGTTATTAATTAGTAAAATTGACAGCAGATGGATTATCCACAGAAACAAAGGAATATGTTTTTAAAATCACAATTCTAGGAGATTCAGCCGTTGGTAAGACTTCACTTATTAATCAATTTGTAGAAAGCTCGTTTGAAGACGACTACAAACCTACCTTAGGAGCCAATATAATCAGGAAGGATGTTACTATAGCCGATGTTAACGCAAAAGTGCGATTAATAATGTGGGATCTTGCAGGTCAAGAAAAGTATAACGTTATAAGGTCTATGTACTTTCAAGGATGTGTTGGTGCATTATTAGTTTTTGATCTTACACGACATAACACTTTTGACAATATTAAGTTAAAATGGTTAAAGGATTTTAAAAACTATGTCAAAAAAGAAGGTGCATACATATTAATCGGTAATAAAGTCGATTTAGGCGGTCAGCGCGTAGTTAATAGCGAAGAAGGTACTAATCTCGCTAAAGAGATTAATGCTAGCGATTATATTGAAACGAGCGCTAAATATGGCGAAAATGTAGAGAAAGCCTTCAAAAACTTAGTATTCCAGATATTACGAAACTATGGAGAAAAAATTTAAGAAAAAATTGCTTGGTTAAGAAATCTTCACTTATATTTCTTTTAAATTAGTAATCATTCTATTTAATTATGAAGGAGTTATCAAAAAAGGTTCGCCAAAGTCCGAAGTCGAAGATTCGGGAACTCTTTAATCTTGCTGCAGGGCGCTCCGATGTTATAAGTTTAGGAATTGGTCAACCCGATTTCTCAACCCCTGAACCTGCAATAAAAGGAAATGTTAAGGCGTTAAATGATAAAATTACGTATTATGCTCCGACTAAAGGCGTTCCAGAATTATTGCAGCAACTTGAATATAAATTAAAATCAGCTAATAACATTGAAGCACATTGGAAAGAAAATATTATTGTTACTAATGGTGGTTCACAAGCGCTTAATCTTACGTTTGCTTCGTTGTTTAACCCTGGTGATGAGCTTATTATTTCGTCTCCAAATTTTATCTCATATTTCTATTTAGGTCTTTTTTTTGATGTAAGAGTAATTGAAGTTGAGAGGAAAAATGATTTTAGTCCAGATATCGAGAAAATAAAAAAATTAATCACAGATAAAACTAAAGCGATTTTGATAAATTCACCTAATAACCCTACAGGACATTCTTTAAACAGAAAGGAGCTGCAAGAAATAGTTGAAATTGTTAAGAACAACGACTTGTATTTAATCTCAGACGAAGTTTATGAGAATTACCTTTACGATGGGAAGAATCATACCAGCCCAGCTTCGTTAAAAGGTATGCTTGAAAGAACTGTTACCTTAAATGCTATGTCTAAGTTGTATTCCGCTACAGGATTCAGATTGGGATATGTGGCTGCTAATAAAAATATAATTGATTTAATGGAAAAATATCATCAATACACAGCAGCAGGTACAAATCATGCGGCCCAATACGGGTTCATAGAGGCTTTGAAAATGGGAAGCGGTTTTTTTGACGAGATTTTGGAGAGTTTTAATACAAGACGTTTACTCGCTTATAACCGGCTAAAGGAAATGGGTTTTGAAGTAGTCAAGCCGAAAGGAGCGTTTTATATTATGCCACAAATTAACCAATTTGGACTTACAGGAGCAGAATTTTCGAAAAAAATAATGGAGAATCAAGCAGTTGCAGTAGTACCTGGTAATATATTTGGATCCTACTCAGAATACATGTTAAGAATGTCATATGCTACTAAATTAGAAAAACTTGAAGAAGCTATGGATAGAATCGAAAAATTTGTTAAATTTTTATAGTTATTAAATTATCTCTCTTTTTCTTTGCTGTAAGTTTGTAGGAGAGCGTTTATTAAAAATTCCATTGCTTGAAATATTTGTTCTAATTCAATAAATTCGTCTATTTTATGAATATTACTTGGATCTCCGGGGCCAAATATTACAAAAGGGATTGGATTGTTAACATTAATGAGATTGGCTGCATCAGTTGCATAGGATAAACCTAAAACCTCGCTTTTAGAAATCTTTTTTAGGTTCTGAATAAATGGATGGGTTATATCTGTTTGGAGCGCGGATAGCTTATTTATGATCTCTATATCGATAGAGAAGTTATGTTTTTTTAGATTCTTCAAATTATCAATTAAAGAGTTATGGTCTTGTTCGGGGATAACTCTATAGTCAAGATCTAAGATAACTTGATCTGGAACTATGTTAATTGCGGTACCTCCACTAATCTTTCCAATATTCAAAGTTGATTTTCCTAATATATCATTTGAATTTTCTTCTAAACAATCGTATAATTGAGGAATAAGTTTTAACGCTCCTTCAATTGCGTTAATTCCTTTACAGGGTGTTGATCCATGCGCAGATTTCCCAATTATTTTCAATTTGACCCATAGCAAACCTTTTTCGCTGATACCTATTTTTAAATTTGTAGGTTCTGCTATTATTAGAATGATTGAGTCGTTCATAACCCCTTGTTTTGAAAGTGCAAAAGAACCTGACATTCCTGCTTCTTCATCAGCAGTTCCTATAAATACTAGTGTGTACTTTTCTAAAAAATGGGGGATTTTGCTTAAGATTTTTATAACGCCAATTAAACATGCTATACCGCCTTTCATATCAGCTGAACCACGACCATATAAACGCCCATTATTAATATTAGCGGAAAAAGGAGGGTATTCCCATTGAGTAGGATCCCCCGTAGGTACTACATCAAAATGTCCCGAAAAGACTATTCTTTTTTTTCCATTTCCAATAGTAGATATAAGATTATGAAGTTCTATACCATTTTTTTTAATAATAACCACTTGGTTTTGAAAACCATGTTCTTCTTTAAAGACATCTAAGATGAAAAATTTTACTACACTTTCAGTTATACCAGGAGGATTTTCTGTAGGTAGTTGAACTAATTTTTTTAAAATAAAAATAATTTCATCTCTTAGGGGTTTTGAAATCTTCATTTTCTAATTAGTATGATTTTTGTTCTTATTTTAATTCAATAAAAAGTTATATTTCTTTCAAAAAATATTAAATATAATGCAAGATAATCATTTTAATTTTGATGAATATTGGTTTTAGCCTTTTTTTAATCGAGTTTGATGATTTACCAAGAATTCAAATATTCTTTTGCCATGTTTTTCAGTGTATTGATTGCTTGATTGATGGCCACAGGATCTACATTTAAAATCGTAAGCAGAATTTATTTTTCCACATTTAGAACATGAATAATAATTCATCATCTCTTCCATCCATTTCTCGTATCCCTTGCTTATTATTTGTTCTTGTGCTTTCCATAAATCAAAACGATGAGCCCCATTGGCTTTAAATTCTTTTAAATCATTACACGGATATTTATCACACTCACCACAAAAATCGATTCCTTTTTTTTGAGCACACGGAAAGATTTTACATGTATCACAATAAGGAATACGCCTATCCGATCGACAACCATTACATCTCATCTCTTCAGCAGTTATTCCAAATTGATCAGCAAGAAATTTAAGCCGCTCTGGATCTTCCTGTGTTGCAATGAATACTGTGCAAGCTGGGCAAAAAAGACCACAAACTGCTGCTTGTTGTTTGTTATATTTCATGCTAAGCACTAATGTTTATTGAAACTTTAATCTTTTCTTTGTTAAATTAAAGCCTAAAAGGAGATTTACTAATTATTCGTGATTTAATAAAAAGTTATATTTTTTGCAAAAAATATTAAATATAATGCAAGATAATCATTTTAATTTTGATGAATATATCGATCGGTCAAATACCTGTTCAGAGAAATGGGATGGTGTTAGTCATATCTTCCAAAAACCTAATCTTTTACCATTATGGGTAGCCGATATGGACTTTCTTGCCCCACCTCCTATTAAAAAGGCTCTTATCAAGCGAGCAAAGCATGGAATATATGGTTACACATTTTTCCCAACTGAGTATTATACTGCTGTAATTAACTGGTTTAAACGGTACCACAATTGGGATATAAAGAAAAATTGGATTACATATACACCAGGCGTTATTCCTGGAATCAATCTAACAATTCAGTCATTCACTAAATCTCGTGATAAAATTATTATTCAGAATCCAGCTTATCCTCCATTTTTTAGTGCGGTGAGAAATAATGGTAGACGACGATTATTAAACCCATTAAAGTTATCTAATAAATATTATGAGATTGATTTTGAAGATTTAGAAGTTAAAGCTAAAACGCCGTCCACGAGAATTTTAATTTTGTGTAATCCGCATAATCCTACTGGACGTGTTTGGACAAAAAAAGAATTGATTCGTCTTGGAGAAATCTGTTTACAAAACAATATATTGGTGCTTTCAGATGAAATTCATTGCGACTTAACCTATCCTAAATATAAGCACATACCATTTGCATCGATATCGGATGAATTTGCCCAAAATTCAATAACATGTACTTCTCCAAGTAAAACATTTAATTTACCTGGATTAAAAGTATCCAATATTATAATACCTAACCAAAAACTCCGGAACATATTTAGGAAATCTTGTCAAAGTATTGGAATCACACAAGCTAATTGTTTTGGATCGATTGCTCTTGAAGTAGCATATAATACCTGTGAGAATTGGTTAGCTGAGGCTATTTTGTACATACAAAAGAATCTAGAATTTTTAAAAGCATATCTTGAAGAAAATCTACCGGAGCTCGAGATAATCGAACCTGAAGGGACTTATTTCGCCTGGATTGATTTTAGAAAATTGGGTTTCGATGCTAATCAATTAAGTACAATCATGCTTGAAAAAGCAAAAGTAGCATTATTTGAAGGTTATCTATTTGGAAAAGGTGGTAAAGGTTTTAATCGGATAAATCTTGCTTGCCCACGCTCTATTTTGGAGAGGGCTTTAAATCAAATCACAAAAGCCATAAAGGATAGTTTATAAGGTTTGAAAAATGAGACACTTTTTGGCTTCTCTTGTTATTATAAAAAAGATTTCTCTTAGCTATTGCAATCTTAATGTATTCTTCAAATTCAATTAAAGTTAAAAATGTAATAAAATTAGATATTTACTTGTATAAATCCGCTGAAGAGTCTTTGATATTTCTAGACGCTGTAATTACTTTTGCCATATCTTCATACTTTTCAATAATCTCAGCTGGTAAAGTAGATGAGATTTTAGAAAGTGCTAATTCAAAATGTTTATATTCGATTTTATCTATATCTTCCATTTTTTCTCTAATTGCTTGCATTCCCGCTTCTCTACAGACGTTTTCTAAGTCAGCACCACTATAACCTTCGGTAATTTGGGCAATTAGTTTCAAAGAAACGTCGTTGGCTAAGGGCATTTCGCTGGTATGAACTTCAAGTATCTTTATCCGTGATTCTAAATTAGGAGCCGTTATATATAATAATCTATCAAAGCGACCAGGCCTTAATAGAGCAGAATCTACTAAATCTGGACGATTTGTGCTAGCAATTACTACAACTCCTTTTCTGTTCTCTAATCCGTCCATTTCTACAAGAATTTGATTTACAATTGAAGAAGTTACTCCTGATCCCGTTCCTTCATAAGACATTCTAGCTGCCGTTACTGCATCGATTTCGTCAAAATAAATGATCGAAGGAGACGCTTGACGCGCTTTTCTAAATATTTCTCTTACTGTTTTTTCACTTTCTCCAACCCATTTTGAAAAGATTTCGGGCCCTTTTACAGTAATAAAATTGGATCGACTTTCATTTGCTATAGCTTTAGCCAAAAGAGTTTTTCCACATCCGGGGGGACCAAAAAGCAAAATCCCATTTAATGGACGAATTCCAGCTTTCTCAAAAAGTTTAGGATACTTAAAAGGCCATTCAACGGCTTCTTGCAACTCTTCTTTTATCTCTTTTAAGCCTCCAATATCGTCCCAACTAATATCTGGAATATCTATCATTATTTCTCGCATCGCTGAAGGCTCAACCATATTAATTGCCTGCAAAAAATCTTTATCAGAAATCCTTAAATCTTGAATTATATCACTAGGTATAGGTTCATCTAAATTAATTTTAGGCAATATTCTTCTTAACGCAAATAATGCTGCTTCTCTACACACTGCCATAATATCAGCTCCTACAAATCCATAAGTTATCTCCGAATATTGATTAAGGTCTATACCTTCCTCAAGTGGCATTCCCCTTGTATGAATTTGCAATATTTCTTTTCGTCCTTTCGCCGTAGGAACTCCAAATTCTATTTCACGATCAAATCTTCCCGGTCTTCGTAAGGCTTCGTCTAACGCATTAATTCTATTTGTAGCGCCTACAACAATTATATGACCCCTACTTTGTATCCCATCCATTAAAGAAAGCAACTGAGATACAACTCGTCTTTCTACTTCTCCGGATGTATCACTTCTTTTAGGAGCGATAGAATCAATTTCATCAATAAATATTATAGAGGGAGCATTTTTTTCCGCATCGTCGAATATCTCTCGAAGCCTTCCTTCACTAGCTCCATAAAATTTGCTCATAATTTCTGGACCATTTATAGAAATAAAATATGCGTTTGATTCTTGAGATACAGCTTTTGCCATTAAGGTTTTCCCCGTACCAGAAGGTCCATAGAAAAGTACACCTTTTGGAGGGTCAATATTTAACCTATGAAAAAGTTCTGGGTGTTTTAGGGGTAATTCTACCATTTCTCGAATTCTCTGGATTTCGTCAGTTAAACCACCTACATCGTCATAAGTAACAATTCCTCCAGATATGTTTAGTAAAGCAACTCGTTTATTAACTTTAATTCTTGTATCACGAGTGATTTTTACAATTTTGTTAGCCGGTAATGTATTTTCAACGACCAATCTTAATAGGCCTAAAGTTGGTCTCTTCTTATGGCTTTTCATGAACATATTCATCATCTGATTCATTGGATTATCTGGATCTGTCTTTTGATAAACAGCTCCTAAAACTTCGACTATATCTCCCGAAACAACGGGTTTATCAATTAATTTTGCTAAAATGGATTCAGATTGTTTTTTTAAATCTATATTGGCTTTAGTTGGTGTTAATATAATCTCTTCGGCAGGATATATTTTCGCAAGTCTAATTGAAACAAACTCACCAATCGTTGCCCCAGCATTAAGTCGTTGAAGTCCATCTAATCTTATAGTTCCCCTCCCTTTATCTGCAACGCTAGCTACGACTATACCCGTCGTTTTCTTTTTTCCCCTTATTTCAATAATACTTCCCGTGCTTAAACCCATATTTTCAACAATTCCTTGGTCAAGATAACATAATGAACGGCCGCTACGAGATTTTTCTAGCTCTTCTATTCTTACTTTAATTTCTTTTATTGAAGACATAATGAAAATTGATTAATTAATTATAGTATTAAAAAAATATAAACGGCAATTTATGTTTTTTTCTATTTTTTTTTATAATTGTAAGAATTTATAAATTTAATAAGAAATTTCTATTTTTAAGTTCTTTTCTAGAAATGTTATATATTCCTTTGAAATCTTTGAGTCTTTAAGAGATAAATCTAAAGATTTTTTAATAAATAATTTTCTTAATTTTAATATTCTATTTTTATAGATTTGCAGC
>Ga0209345_10005215_pt1 | contig 12155 bp, 10 predicted proteins | sample Cruoilmetagenom7_FD_187294 | JGI IMG/M metagenome (GOLD analysis project Ga0209345, IMG submission 187294) | Oil polluted marine microbial communities from Coal Oil Point, Santa Barbara, California, USA - Sample 7 (SPAdes) (version 2) | ecosystem: Environmental > Aquatic > Marine > Oil seeps ...
GTGGTTGGTGCCGGATACAACGAGCGTTCACGCGCAGCTCAATGCTTTCCTTGAGCGCAAAAACCAGCTTGCCCTGGTCGTTGATGAGTATGGTGAGGTGCAGGGGCTAATCACGCTGGAAGACATTTTGGAAGAAATTGTCGGCCAGATTGCCGATGAGCACGATATTGGTGGAATTACGATCCGGCCGCAGCCTGATGGGACTGTCAATGTCGATGGTGGCGTTGCTGTTCGTGATATCAATCGGGAAATGGATTGGGATCTGCCTGACGATGAGGCGGTGACGGTGGCTGGTCTGGTTATTCATGAAGCGCAGGCAATTCCCGAGCCTGGCCAAGCCTTCACCTTTTACGGCTACCGATTTGAAATTTTGAGGAAGAGCCGGAACAGGATTACGGCTCTGAGGATTAAGCCTGTGTTGTCATTGCATTCAACTGAGGAAACCAGCACGACTATTCTTGAGCCGTCACCGAAGTCTAATAATAAGCCAGCCGGGGGAGCTTAATTCTCCAAATGTTTTTAAAGGCCGGTTGTGATAGACTGTTCGATCGCTGATCAAGTGTTTACAGGTTCACCGGGTGCGTAGGCGTGAACCGCAAGCGCATGAATTTTTCCTGCTAGTTCAGTGGCCAACAGTTCATTGATCATGCGATGTCGCTGAATGCGCGTGGTGCCTTCGAATAGCTTGGAAACCACGATCACGCGGAAGTGGCTGTTGCCAGTGCCGGGAGAAGAGCGATGGCCTGCGTGTTGTTCGCTTTCGTTGATCACATCCAGGCGGGTTGGCTCCAGGCCAACCATTAGTTTTTCGCGTATGTCGGATGTCGTGGACATTAATGCTCCTCGATTTATGGTTATGTGATGTAAAGTCTGTGCGGGTATTGTACTAGGGTCACGCAAGGGTGACTAAGGGTTTTAGGCTGCTTGTGCCTTGCGGCAAGGGCCATCATAATTCGGAAACCATGAAGAACGACTCGAAAAACGACCCGACCTATTTTGATATGATTCGGATTAAGCCGACACGGGGGGGGCGCGTGAAGGCGGAGCCAGATCATCCGTCCTGCCAGTGGAAGGGATGCAAAAGCCCTGGCCAGCACCGTGCGCCTATGGGGCGTGGGCGGGATGGAGAGTTCTATCTATTCTGCACGGACCACGTTCGGCAGTACAATGCATCTTATAATTACTTCGATGGCATGAGCGATACGGATGTCGCCTCCTTCCAGAAGGCCGCTTCCTATGGTCATCGTCCGACCTGGAAAGTTGCTGGGAATGCGAAATCTAAAGGTGCTCGGCATAGTTTTACCGAAGACGAAACAGGTGGATCCAGCGATCAAGCCGCGAAGAATGCGCAGGGCATCCATGCATTTCGAGGGCGTCACCAAGCGGGAAAGGCTCGTCCGGCACGTCGGCGACTGAAGCCAATTGAGAAAAAATCATTACTTGCGCTAGAGTTACCAGAACAAGCCCGGCAGGATGAGATCAAAGCGCAGTATAAATTATTGGTCAAACGGCACCATCCAGACGCCAATGGTGGGGACCGGGGATCGGAAGAGAAGTTGCGCGAGATTATTCAAGCCTATAATTATCTAAAGCAGGTGGGGCTCGTTTGATTGGTATGAGGTCTTTCGGTTCTATATCCTTCTGGAGAGGCGGGCGTGTTGCCAGGCCAGATTTGCAGCTCCGGTTGCGCAGGTTTATTGTTGCCTATCTCATAGGTAACAAATCCCCAGGCAACTACTTTTGTCATGACTATCTCATACGCACTCACACTCATCCGCAATCACATTGAAGCCCGACGACACTGAAACCCAACGATAAAAAATTTGGATAGGGACGCATGCTCGCCAACGCCGATGCCGGGGCACCCGGTTTGCCGGACACCACTATTTCTGTTCGCGAAGTATTTGGAATCGATAGTGACATGGAGGTGCCGGCATACAGCCAGACATCTGAACATGTCCCCGAGATCGATTCTGATTATCTGTTCAATAAGGAAGTTACTCTCGCTATTCTGGCCGGTTTCAAACACAACCGCCGGGTGATGATCCAGGGCTACCATGGTACGGGGAAGTCAACCCATATCGAACAGGTCGCGGCGCGGCTGAATTGGCCTTGCGTGCGTGTGAACCTGGATAGCCATGTCAGCCGTATCGATCTCGTTGGCAAGGACGCGATCGTAGTGAAAGACGGCATGCAGGTGACGGAGTTCCGCGAAGGTATGTTGCCGTGGGCGCTTCAGAATAACGTGGCGCTGGTGTTTGACGAGTATGATGCGGGACGGCCGGACGTGATGTTCGTCATCCAGCGGGTGCTTGAGGTATCTGGCAAGCTGACGTTGCTTGATCAATCGAAAGTCATCAGGCCGCATCCGGCGTTTCGCCTGTTTTCGACAACCAATACGATTGGGCTTGGTGACACCTCGGGGCTCTATCATGGCACCCAGCAGATTAACCAAGGCCAAATGGACCGGTGGTCTATCGTGTGCACGCTCAATTATTTGCCGCATGATGATGAAGCCGAAATTGTTTCGTCCAAGGTCAAGGACTTCGCCAAGGATGACGCGGGTCGCAAGGCTGTTTCGAGTATGGTGCGGGTGGCGGATCTTACGCGGAATGCGTTCATTAACGGTGACCTTTCTACCGTGATGAGCCCGCGAACGGTTATTACATGGGCAGAAAATGCCCATATCTTCGGTGATATCGGATTTGCATTCCGGCTGACGTTCCTCAACAAATGCGATGAGCTGGAGCGTCCGCTGGTCGCTGAATTTTATCAGCGCTGCTTTGGGGATGAATTGCCGGAGAGTGCCGCAAACGTTGCGCTGAGCTGAGGCGCAATAGATGGCTTCAGGGCAAAATCGCAAGGAATCCCCGGCCGAGCCGTTTAAGCGGGCGTTAGGGATGACAGTTCGGGCAATCGCCGGCGATGATGAGGTCGAGGTGGGCTTTGCTGCCGGCCGACCGTCGTTGACTGGGAAGACCGTCCATCTGCCGGAGCCTTCGCGGGTACCATCGGAGCATGAAATTGCGATTATGCGAGGTTGGGCCGATAGTCTGGCGTTAACGGCTGGCTGCCATGATGAGAAGGTGCACGATAAATTGGCACCTGAGGCGGGGCCGGCGCGTTCAGTTTTCGAAGCGGTTGAGCAGGCACGAGTGGAGGCGCTTGGCTCCAATCGGATGTCGGGGATGCGCGAGAACCTCAACGCCAAAATTGAAGACCAATACGCACATGGCCGTTTGGCAGAAGTGCAGGACACCGCAGAGGCGCCGCTAGAAGATGCGTTGTCGCTGGTCGTGCGGGAACGCTTGACAGGGCTTGCGCCGCCGGAAAGCGCCAAGGCCGCGGTAGATATCTGGCGCCCTTGGATTGAGGAGCGGATTGGCAGTTCGCTTAATGAACTGGACGTGGTTGCTGAAGATCAGGCGAAGTTTGGCCGTTTGGTGCGCAGCATGCTCACGATGCTTGAGCTGACGGAGGAGCTTCAGGAAGGTGAGCCGCAAGACGAGAGCGGTGATTCAGAAGATCAGCCTGAAGGTGGCGAGCAGGACCAGAACAGCGAAGACGGCGCAGATGGACAGGAGCAGGCCGACGAAGAGCAGGCCTCGGAGGGCGAAGAGGGGGACTCTGATGATTTTTCAGATGACGCTGATTCAGATCAGTTCGAGATGGATGCCGAGGGTGATGATTCGTCGGATTCAGAAGAGCCCTGGCGACCCAACACGTCGGTGCTCGATAACCCTGAGGCGTTTGGCTACAAAATCTTCTCGAATGCACATGACGAAGAGATCACTGCCGAAGACCTTTCGACGCCGGAAGAGCTTGAGAGGTTGCGGACTTTCCTCGACAAAGAGCTGCGCTCGCTCTCAGGGGCGGCGTCACGTCTGGCCAACAAGTTGCAGCGGTTGTTGCTCGCACAGCAAAACCGGGCTTGGGATTTTGATGTTGAAGAAGGCGTGCTTGATGCCGCGCGACTGACGCGGGTGATTATTGACCCCATGCATCCGCTGCTGTTCAAGCATGAGCGCGACACCACCTTCCGCGATACCGTCGTGACCTTGCTGTTGGATAACTCGGGCAGTATGCGTGGGCGTCCAATCATGGTTGCTGCATGCTGTGCCGATATTCTTGCGCGGACGTTGGAACGCTGCAGTGTCAAAGTTGAGATTTTGGGCTTTACGACGCGCGCCTGGAAGGGTGGGCAGGCACGAGAAGAGTGGCTTGGGGCGGGCAAGCCACCGGCACCCGGTCGTCTCAATGATCTCAGGCATATTGTTTACAAGTCGGCGGATGCGCCCTGGCGACGATCCAAGCGGAATTTAGCGTTAATGATGCGCGAAGGACTTCTAAAAGAGAATATCGACGGCGAAGCGCTGGCTTGGGCGCACCATCGGTTACTTGGTCGGCCTGAGCAGCGGCGGATTCTGATGATGATCTCCGATGGTGCGCCGGTTGATGATTCAACATTGTCGGTCAACTCTGGGTCGTATTTGGAAATGCACCTTCGGCAGGTGATTGCAGAGATTGAGTCCAAGTCTCCGGTTGAGCTGATTGCAATCGGCATTGGCCATGATGTCACACGCTACTATCAACGCGCGGTGACAATTACGGACCCGTCGGAGCTGGCTGGTGCGATGACAGAGCAGCTTGTTGGGTTATTCGCCGAGGATGCCGGGCCTGCCACTCGTGGCCAGCGGCGCGGAAGACGCTAAAGCGTTTCGGAATTAAATTCGTTCACCTTGGCAGTTTGGCCCATATTCCGGTCGGGGGGCATTTTGGCTTCATATTCATTGGCGTGGGATTGTGGTGTGAGCACTATTTTTAGGGCGCTTTGCTGGGGTGTCTCAGTCGTCCTCATTGCCGGTGGTGTCGCTTCTGCGGCCTTAGCGGGGCTGAAGCCCAACGGCAGTCGCCTGGCGATTGAAGCTATAGGCATAACGGCTGTGCCGGTCCGGCATTTCCATAAAGATGGCCAAAGTCGTGCGCGCGTGGGTAAACTTTTATGGCGTGGTGGGCTCGTTTTGAATTCGGCTGTGCGTAATTTTGGAGGTTATTCCGGGATTGAGGTTGGGGCGGAAGGCGACAATTTTATTGCAGTGTCGGACGCAGGGACATGGCTATCCGGTCGGCTTCGCTACGATAATTCCCGGCTTATTGGCATTCAGAACGCAAGGATTGGGCCACTATTGGCGTTAGGGCGCCGACGCCTTGTGCTCAGACGGGACAGGGACGCTGAAGCGATTCGGCTCTTGGAGGGCACGATTGAACGTGGGCTTGCACTGGTTGCGTTTGAGCGCAACCAGCGGATTGGTACATTCCGGATTATGGGAGGCAAGCTGTTAGAGCCGCAATCCTATCTTCGGCCACCGCTGCGCCTGCCTTCCAATAAAGGGCTGGAAGCAGTCACAGTACTTAAGGGAGGGCGTTACCGGGGAGCCGTGGTGGCCTTCGCGGAACGATACCTGGATAGCAACGGTCATCATCGTGGATGGATGTGGCAACGCGGGCGGCGGCAGGCGCAACCAATCGCGCTGAAGGTGCTTGATGGATTTGATGTGACGGACGTGGCGAGTTTGCCTGATGGCAGTCTGGTGATGCTTGAGCGGCGCTATCGTTGGCTAGAGGGTATAAAGTTTCGTCTTCGTTTGGTGCGCGCTCAGGGGATCGGCCCAGGAAAGGTTCTGTCGGGTATCACGCTGGTGCGGGCTGATATGCGTTATGAGATCGACAATATGGAGGGCTTGGCAATCCATACTGACCAGCAGGGGCGTGTCATTCTCACGCTGATTTCGGACAACAACTTCAATTCATTGTTGCAGCGGACTGTGCTTTTGCAGTTTGAGTTGCCGGAAAAATTTCTCGCGCGTGCACGATAAAATAGAGCCGCCCGGCTTTGATGTGCCGACTTTGATGAGGACGACTTCTAAAATTCTCTAAAAATTCGACAGTCTGGAAAGGTCGATTAAGCTGCTGCTTCCACGGCTTCTTTTTCAGCCCGGGCCTTTGCGATGTCACGTTTGATTTTCTGGCAGCGTGGCGACAGTTTATCCGATTTTGCTTTCGTCAGAAAAGCGTCCAGACCGCCCCGATGCTCGATCGACTTCAGGGCGTGTGCACTGATTTTGAGGCGGAACTTCTGATTTAGCGCATCGCTAATCAGCGTCACCTGGCAAAGGTTCGGACGGAAAACACGCTTGGTTTTGTTTTCCGCATGACTGCGCAACTGCCCAGACATTGGCAACTTGCCGGTAAGCTCGCATTTCCTCGTCATAAGGTCGGCTCCTCGCGCGGGCCAAGCTGATGGCTGCTGCGCGTATATAGCTTGATGGTAAAATATGAGAGCTCGACGGGATGCGCCAAGCGGAAGACGCGGTTTATAGTGTGCCTAATGGGGAGGCGTCAAGCAGGCGTGGCTATTTGCTCATGAAGATTCGTCATAAATTCCCTGCTAGAGGGCAAATACGGCAGATAGACTGTGAGCAGAAAGTCTTTAGCCGGATCAATCTGAGGTCGCTTGCAGGTCTGATATTGGATATCCGGTTTCTGTGTGGCTGGAATCCAGAGAAAAGCCGGGATTTGAGCATATCCAGTTATGATGGTTAATTTCACGATTTTGATAGAAGCTAAACGCTTCCATCTTTGACGATCTGGCTCTAGATGTGGAGCCTCAATAGATTGTCCTTGGCACAGGTCGTCAAACGTTTGTGAATCCAAAACACAAACAAAAGCTTAGCCTAGTATTCCCGGCCGATGCTTGATGCCAAGCAGCGGAGTCGGAACGCTCGTGTTGCGTCAATAACCAAAGCGAAATCAGATGCCGAAACGACTAGCCAACAATAACACGGGCGCCCTGTTGGTGCCGGAGGAAAGCCGTTTGCGACTGCTAACGATCGTACGGCTTCGCTGGTTTGCGGTGCTGGGCCAGCTGTTCGCAGTCGTCGTTGTTCGCTTTGGTTTTGGTTTTCCTCTGCCTGTGGGCATATGCCTCGTGCTGATCGTCATCTCTGCCTGGTTAAACGTATTTCTTCGGGTCAAGTTCAGCTCCCGTCACCGGCTTAGCAATTGGTTTGCAACCTCGCTTCTCGCTTACGATCTTCTCCAGCTTGCTGCTTTGCTATTCTTCACTGGCGGCATCGGCAACCCGTTCATAGTTCTTGTCGTTGCGCCCGTCACTGTCTCAGCCGCCACCCTGCCAGGTCGCAACACCGTGTTGCTCGGTGCGATAGCGCTCGTTGCAGCAGCCTTTTTGGCGACTTTCCACTATCCCCTGCCGTGGGGCGGTGGTGCTACGGTGCCAACATTTCCTTGGCTCTATCGGGTGGGCCTTTTTGCGGCGATTGCCGCCTGCACGGTGTTTTTGGCCATTTACGCCCACAGGCTCTCCAGCGAAGCTCGGCAAATGACGGTGGCTCTAGGTGCGACCGAACTCGTTCTCGCTCGTGAACAACAACTTCATGCACTTGATGGGCTTGCCGCCGCTGCCGCACATGAATTGGGTACTCCGTTGTCTACGATCTTCCTTGTGTCCAAGGAAATGGCTGGGCAGATTCCACCTGACAGCCCTCTCGTCGAAGATCTTGAATTATTGCGCAGTCAGGCAAAGCGTTGCCGGGAGATTCTGCAAAAATTAACCCGGCAGCCATCAGAGCGCGATCCGGTACACGCAGCCATCACACTTCGCCAGATTATCGAAGAGGCGGTGGAGCATCATCGCTCATCAGGCAAGATCATTGCTGTAAGCGCCACGGCATTAGAGCCAGACATCGACCCCATTGAACCCGAAGGTGAGCGCCAGCCTGGCGTGATCTACGGCCTTGGTAATCTTTTTGAGAATGCAGTCGATTTCGCCGAGACGCGCGTTGAAATCACAGCCGCCTGGTCGCCCAACCATGTTACCATTGTGGTGCGGGATGATGGGCCGGGTTTTGCCTCGGAAGTTATTGAAAATATAGGCGATCCTTACGTAACCAGCCGGCCGTCCAATGCTGGGAAAGGCGATGAAACAGGGCTTGGGTTAGGGTTCTTTATAGCCAAAACTCTGCTCGAACGTTCAGGCGCAACGCTCGAATTCAACAATCGCTTGGCTCCCGAGAGCGGTGCAATTGTTCGAATAATATGGCCAAGAGAAGCCTTTGTTCTGCGCGATGCAGCCAATGCGCCAACAAACTGAGGGTGCTAGTAATCAGCTAGCTGATGAATATTTTTATCAAGTAATTAATCCATTTGCGGCAGCTCTTTAACGAATTGCACCAAAAGAATAGCTTCAGGGGCTTTTGAATGGTGGGTTCGGTGGATATAGTCCCTGGGAATTAAAGGAGAAAGAACGCGTGGCGGAAGATTATTCATTCAGCCGAGAGGAGCTTCCAGAGGATGTCTCCTTGGTGGTCGTGGACGACGATGTGCCGTTCCAGCAGCGCCTCACGCGCGCGATGGAGCAGCGCGGCTTTGATGTGCGTTCTGCCAATACGATTGCGGATGGCCTAGCTCTGATCCGTGAAAAACCGCCAGCCTTCGCGGTCGTTGATATGCGGCTCGACGATGGCAATGGCCTCGACATCATTGCCGAGCTGTCGCGCTTGCGACCGAATGCCCGTACCGTTGTACTTACTGGTTACGGCAATATCGCCACCGCGGTAACGGCCGTAAAGCATGGCGCGATCGACTATCTGGCGAAACCGGCCGATGCGGACGAGGTGACAGACGCGCTGCTAGCCCCGCCCAATGCAATGGCGCCTCCACCCGAGAACCCGATGTCAGCGGATCGCGTCCGCTGGGAGCATATTCAGCGCGTCTATGAGCTGTGCAACCGAAATGTCTCGGAAACGGCTCGTCGGCTGAATATGCATCGCCGAACCTTGCAGCGCATTCTCGCCAAACGCGCGCCCCGCTAAAAGGTCGGCCGTGAGCCCTTCGCCACGCTTGGTTCAGATCTGTGAGCCTAGTGCAACCCGCGCACTGTAGCTTGCCCGACTGCAATCAGTCCGGCAGTCTTCGTTGCTGCGCGCAAGTTGCGTCTCAGCTCGTTTTGGCCCGTCGTAACCTCTCCCGGCCGCCCGGCCCGTTTCCATCGGAATTGCCCGACGTGGTTCCACGAGCGCTGAGCTTGCTTTAGTTGTTTTTCTGCGACAATTTCTCCGATATCAAATGCCGATTTAACTCAATCCAACCCAGCCTTGACGCCATAGAAGTCTATCTTCACGTTAGAAACGTCGGCCAATTCGATAAATCCGACCTGCCAGCCACGCAACCAACAAGAGACGAAATCAGATGTTCTTCAAGAAGGCGCCGGAAACCCCCGAACACACACCTGTCCCATCCCGGCCGAAGGACGGAGAAACCATTGCGGCTAGCACTCACACTCCCCTACCCGCTTCCGAGTTGCGGCGTGTGGTTGATCCTTCTTCATTAGATTTTGAGACCACTGCGGACTTGGAACCAATTTCCGGTTTGATTGGCCAGGATCGTGCGCTCCGTGCCATTGAATTCGGCGCCAGCATGAGACCGCACGACTTCAATGTGTTCGTACTGGGCCCGGCGGCATCCGGTAAAACCACAGCGGTAAAAGCCTACATTGCCCGCAAATCTACCGAGCCGGCGACGCTTAACGATTGGGTCTATGTCAACAATTTCGAAGACTTCAATCGCCCCCTCGCCTTGCGACTCCCCTGTGGCCGCGCCCAGGCTTTCGCCAAGAGCATGGTCAATACAATCGACGAGCTGCGCCAAACGGTTCCGGTAGCATTTGAAAGTGAGGAATACCGATCCCAGCGTCGCCAGATTGATGATGGTTTTCAGGCGGGCCAAGATGAGGCCTTCGAAGCCTTGAACAGCAAGGCAAAAGATCAAAACATAGCCATCCTGCGAACGCCAAATGGCATCGCCATGGCACCTATGCACGATGGCAAAGTGGTCAAGCCCGAGGTCTTTTCGGGCCTCCCTGAAGAGATGCGCAAGAGTGTCGAGGAAAAAGTTGCGGCACTGCAGAAAGAACTTGCAACCATTCTCGAGGCGGTCCCCAAGTCAGATAAAGAAAGGCGTGCCAAGCTCGCAGATCTCAATGCAGAATTCGCCAAAAAGGCTGTCGTGGATGCGCTCGAAGCGATCAACAAAGAATTCGCCGACCTATCAGAAGTATCAGCTTACATCAGCACCGTGCAGGCGGATCTGATCCATAACATCGGCGTCTTTTTGATCGAAGCTTCAGAACAACAGCAGATCGTCAAACAACCGGTCGATGTCTCGCGCGACCCGCGTTTCCGCCGTTACATGATCAACGTCATGATCACTGGCGAACAGTCTGGCGCCGAATGCTCTCGCCCTGTGATTGAGGAGTTGAATCCAACCTATGGCAATCTGATGGGTCGCATCGAGCATATTTCTCAGATGGGTACTCTGGTCACAGATTTTCTACTGCTAAAACCTGGTGCGCTGCATCGTGCCAACGGGGGCTTCCTGCTTGTCGATGCTCGTAAGCTCCTGCAATCACCATTCGCCTGGGAAGCATTGAAACGTTCGATCAAGGCCCGTGTGATCAAGATCGAGCAGCCGACCGAAGTTACAGGCATTATGTCAACGCAAACGATAGACCCACAGCCCATTCCATTGGACGTCAAGGTCATCTTGTTTGGCGATCGCGAACTCTACTATCTTCTGGCCGCCGCCGACCCAGACTTCAGCCGTCTCTTCAAAGTGCAGGCTGATTTTGATGACACTATTGCACGAAACGGTGAAAACCATTTTGCCTACGCCCGTCTTATCGCTTCAATCGTTGCTCAGCATGATTTAAAGCACGTTGATAAAGGTGGAGTGGCGCGCCTGATTGAAGAAGGCGCGCGGTTAGCCAGTGATCGGGAAAAACTATCAATTGAGATCGGCCGCCTAGCCGATATCGTTCGCGAGGCAGATTATTGGGCGGGGCAAAATAGCAACGATTCAATCACTCAAATGGACGTCGAGTGCGCCATTGAAGAACGCATCCAAAGGTCGGATCGGGCGCGCGATCGCACCCAGGAAAGTATCGATCGAGAAATAATCATGATCGATACAGTGGGCAAAAAAGTAGGTCAAATCAACGCTCTATCCGTTCTTCAGCTCGGCGATTTTGCATTCGGTCGGCCAACCAGAATCACCGCCCGGGTTCGCATGGGTCGTGGCCGGGTCACCGACATAGAGCGCGAAGTGAAGCTCGGTGGTCCTCTCCATACCAAAGGCGTTATGATCCTGTGGGGCTTCCTTGCCGGTCGCTACTCTCAAGATGTCCCATTGTCCATCGCCGCCTCCCTGGTCTTCGAGCAGTCCTACGGTGGCGTCGATGGTGATAGCGCATCCTCAACCGAACTCTATGCTCTTCTCTCAGCCCTCGCGAACGTGCCGATTCAGCAGGGATTGGCCGTCACAGGCTCTGTCAACCAATGGGGCGAGATCCAGGCCATCGGCGGCGCCAATGAAAAGGTTGAAGGCTATTTTGACATTTGTAAGGCGCGCGGCCTCACCGGCCAGCAGGGCGTTCTCCTCCCACAATCCAACGTTCAACATTTGATGTTGCGGCAAGATGTCGTCCAAGCGGTCAAAGACGGTCAGTTCAGCATTTACGCAGCATCGCATATTGATCAGGGCATTGAGATATTGACCGGAGTCAAGGCTGGCACCCTGGATGATGCAGGACAATACCCCGAAGGCACCATTAACCGCCGGGTCGAAGATCAGTTGCAGTGGTTTGCGGCAACAGCCCGCAGTTTTGGTAGCAAAACTAACGGTAATGGTAACAATACAAAAGGATCGGTCGCATGATTGCCCATATCGCAGAGGCAGGCGAAGGCCGCGGGCGGGTTGTACTGCGCTTTTCTGTTGGCGACCCAAGTCCGGTTGCGATCTCCGCCGCGGTCAAGCTGGCGCAGGCATTCGAGTCCGAGATTGAAAGTCTCTTCATCGAAGACACAGAGGTCATGGAGCTGGCAAGCCACTCTTTTGTGCGTGAAATATCCTTTAGCGGCAGCAGCCATCGTCAATTAACCGCACGTGGTCTGCACGGAGCATTCCAAGCGTCGTTTTGCTCGGCTCGTCAATGCCTTGAGGTCGCGGCTTCAGCCGCGGGCGTGCCGCTCTACCAACGCGTCGTCCGTGATGAGCCGGTGCACGCTATTGCGTCCGCATGC
>Ga0209345_10005216_pt1 | contig 12154 bp, 11 predicted proteins | sample Cruoilmetagenom7_FD_187294 | JGI IMG/M metagenome (GOLD analysis project Ga0209345, IMG submission 187294) | Oil polluted marine microbial communities from Coal Oil Point, Santa Barbara, California, USA - Sample 7 (SPAdes) (version 2) | ecosystem: Environmental > Aquatic > Marine > Oil seeps ...
AGAGGCCCATGGCGTTGGAGCCGCCGCCGATGGCGGCGATGATGGTGTCGGGCAGGCGGCCTTCGCCTTCCTGCTCGGCCAGTTGCCAGCGGACTTCCTTGCCGATGATCGACTGGAAATCGCGGACCATGGCCGGATAGGGGTGCGGGCCCGCGACGGTGCCGATGCAGTAGAAGGTGTCGCGCACATTCGTGACCCAGTCACGCAGAGCGTCGTTCATCGCGTCCTTGAGCGTGCCGCGCCCGGAGGTGACGGGCACCACTTCGGCGCCTAGCAGGCGCATCCGGAAGACGTTGGGCGCCTGACGTTCGACATCATGCGCGCCCATGTAGACCACGCATTTCAGGCCGAACTTGGCGCAGACCGTGGCGGTGGCCACGCCGTGCTGGCCCGCGCCGGTTTCGGCGATGATCCGGGTCTTGCCCATGCGGCGGGCGAGGATGATCTGGCCCAGCACGTTGTTGATCTTGTGCGCGCCGGTGTGGTTCAGCTCGTCGCGCTTGAGGTAGATCTTGGCCCCACCGAAATGCTTGGTCATCCGGTCCGCGTAATAGAGCGGCGAGGGGCGGCCGACGTAATGGGTCCAGAGGTCGTTCATCTCGGCCCAGAAGGTGGGGTCGGTCTTGGCCTTCTCGTATTCCTCTTCCAGCGAGAGGATCAGCGGCATCAGGGTTTCGGAGACGAAACGCCCGCCGAACTGGCCGAAACGGCCCTTCTCGTCGGGTCCGGTCATGAAGGAGTTGATCAGGTCTTCGGGCATGGGTGGCACCTTCCTTTGGCTGGCCCATGATCTAGCCCGTCTGCGGGGTCCGGTAAAGCCACCGGCGGGTTTTTCCTGTGCCGCGCCTGCGGGGGCCGACGCGGTGCGGTGCGGATCAGTTGGGCGACAAGGCCTGCGTGATCTGGTCCAGCGCGGTGACGGGGTCGTTCAGCACGCCATCGGCCCCGACGGTCACGGCGATGTCGGCGTGCAGATGTGTGATCTCACCGGCGACATAGATCAGGGCACCCGGCGTCAGAAGCCGGGCTGCGCGGATGAAGCGTGCCAGCGGCAGGATCATCGCATCCGAGGAGGCCGAGAGGCCGATCACCGGATAGCCGCCCATATGCTGGGCCATGAGCAGTTCGTCATGGTCCTGCCCGATCTCGAGGTCGATTTCCCATCCTGCGCGGCGGAAGATGTCGGCGGCCATGGAGACCCCCATCACATGGCTTTCTCCGGGACAGGCGGCGAAGAGGGCGCGGCGGTTCTGGCCGCCTTCGTGGTCGAAAAACACCTTCTTGAGGCCGCAGATGATGGCCGTCAGGCGGCTGGTCGCCAGTGTCACTTGCAGGAAGCCGACCTCGTCATTGTCCCACATCTGTCCCAGACGCCGCGCGGCCCCGGTGACATAGCCGATGTAGACTTCGGACAGGGGCAGACCGTCGGCCTGCAGACCCGAGAGCATGTCCGCCGCAGCCGCGTGGCGATCCGAGAGCAATGCCTGAACAAGCGTCTCGATCTCGGCCTCGGTGGCGTGGTGATGCGACAGCATGGCCCGTTTGGGATGTTCCGCGAGGCGTCGCACGACTTCACGCGCGAGGACCGAGACCATGCCGGTCTCCAGCCTTTCGGCCTGGCGTTCGGCTGCTGTCAGTGCCGATTGGAACATTCTCTTGTCGATCATGGCCTTCCCTCCGCGACATTCTCATGTCGACGACCATGCCGGCGGATCGTGTCAGTGGCACCGCTGTCTGAAGGATCAGACGCCGGTGTCTCCGTCAGGTTTCGCGCCTTTGTCCGGTTCCCCGGCATGTCCCTCGGTTACGAAAGTATACCGAAAAGGCGAATCGTCAAAAAGAATCTGCTGCTGTGGAAAATTACCTCAGAACGGGCGGAGTCTCGACCTTTGCGTCGCCCTGGGCGGCCCGGACGAAGGTTGCGATCAGGCCTGCATCCTTGACCCCCGGCGCGGATTCCACGCCCGAGGCGACATCCACCTGCGTGGCACCGGTGCGGCGGACGGCCTCGGCCACGTTGGCGGCGTTCAGCCCGCCTGCCAGCATCCAGGGCCGGGTCCAGTATTTCCGGCCGGCCAGCAGACGCCAGTCGAAGGACAGGCCGTTGCCGCCGGGCAGCACGGCGCCGCGCGGCGGTTTGGCGTCGATCAGCAACTGGTCGGCCACGGCGGCATAGAGGTCGATCTGGGCCAGATCGTCGGCCCCGGCGATGCCGATGGCCTTCATCACCGGCAGGCCGTAGCGGGCGCGGATCTCGGCGACGCGTTCGGGGCTTTCATGGCCGTGCAGTTGCACCATGTCGAGCGGAACGGTCTGGATGATCGCGTCCAGTGCCGCATCGTCGGCATCCACCACGAGCGCGACCTTGGCCAGCCCGATGGGAGCCGCCAGCGCCAGATCGCGCGCGAAGGCGGGCGCGACATAGCGTGGTGAGGGGGCGAAGAAATTGAACCCGACATAGGCCGCGCCTCCCGCAGCGCAGGCGATCACGTCATCCTCGCGGGTCAGCCCGCAGATCTTGACCTTGATGTCGGTAGTCATAAAGCCCCCGGTCGTGCAGCAGTTCTGGCTGTCTGCGGGGATAGCGGGTTCAGGACGCCTCGTCCAGAAGGGCCAGAACCTCGTCCTGGTCCTGATTCTTGAGGCGCTTCTCGCGGCGCAGCTCGCGTTCCAGCGATTCCACCTCGCGGGTGCGGCGGGCGGCTTCGGCGCGGTGCTTGTGCTCGCGCAGCCATTCCCAGATGAACCCGATCAGCACGCCCGCGATGATCCCGCCGAAGATCACCACGAAAAGTGGCAGGGTGATCTCGGCGCTGAACCCGATCAGGCCCTCGACCGTATCCGGCAGCAGATGCAGCGTCACATATTCGCGGTTCGCCGTGGCGACCACGATCAGGACAATGGCAAGGCTGGCCAGAAAGGCGTAGCGGATATAGCGCATGGGTTCAGGTCACTTTCCGTTCAGGCGGTCGCGCAACAGTTTGCCGGTCTTGAAGAAGGGCACGAATTTCTCGTCCACGGGGACGGTCTCGCCGGTGCGCGGGTTGCGGCCGATCCGGGCATCGCGCTTCTTCACCGAGAAGGCACCGAAGCCGCGCAGTTCGACACGGTCGCCGCGCGCCATGGCATTGGTGATTTCCTCGAAGATCGTATTCACGATTTTCTCCACGTCCCGTTGGAACAGATGGGGATTTTCATCCGCAATCTTTTGAATCAGTTCCGATCTGATCATCGGTCATATCTCCCAAGGTGCTGTCATCTGTCTGGCGCAGCTTGGACCCGACTATAGAAAGAAAGATCGCGTCCCGAAACAGGAACGTTGTGAGAAATCAGCTATTTGACTGCCTGAGGGGGCAGGACACGCGGATTATTGCTCCGAATTGTCCCCTGCCGTGCTGCCGACAGAGCCCTGCCGCGCCGCAGCGGTGCCGATTGATGCGCTGCGGCATTCGGCGCGCACGCTTGATTCGCATATGAGGACGGCCCCGCCTTGGGGGCGGGGCCGTCATTGTCTGTCGGTTCTGAAGGATCAGAACCGGATCACTTGTCGCCTTTCAGCGCAGCACCCAGGATGTCGCCCAGCGAGGCGCCGGAGTCGGACGAGCCATACTGTTCGACGGCTTCCTTTTCCTCGGCGATTTCGCGTGCCTTGATCGACAGGCCCAGACGACGGGTCTTGCTGTCCACGTTGGTCACGCGCACATCAACCTTGTCACCGATCGAGAAACGCTCGGGGCGCTGCTCGGAACGGTCACGGCTGAGGTCCGAGCGACGGATGAAGGATTTCATGCCCTCATACTCGACTTCGATCCCGCCATCCTCGATCGCGGTCACGGTCACGGTGATCACCGAGCCACGCTTCACGCCGCCGACGGCATCGGCGAACTTGTCACCGCCCAGGGCTTTGATCGACAGGCTGATGCGCTCTTTCTCCACATCGACCTCGGAGACGACCGCCTGGACGACATCGCCCTTGCGGTAGTTCTGGATGGCTTCTTCGCCACGCTCGTCCCAGGACAGGTCGGACAGGTGAACCATGCCGTCGATGTCGCCGGGAAGACCGATGAACAGACCGAATTCGGTGATGTTCTTGACTTCGCCTTCGACCTCGGTGCCCTCGGGATGGGTTTCTGCAAACACTTCCCACGGGTTGCGCATGGTCTGCTTGAGACCCAGCGAGACACGACGCTTGGCGGCGTCGATTTCCAGCACCATGACTTCCACTTCCTGCGAGGTGGAGACGATCTTGCCGGGGTGCACGTTCTTCTTGGTCCAGCTCATTTCCGAGACGTGGACCAGACCTTCGACACCGGCTTCCAGTTCGACGAATGCGCCGTAATCGGTGATGTTGGTCACGCGGCCGGTGTGGGTGGAGCCCAGCGGATATTTGCCCGCCACCAGATCCCACGGATCTTCCTGAAGCTGCTTCATGCCCAGGCTGATACGGTGGGTTTCCTTGTTGATCTTGATGACCTGGACCTTGATGGTCTCGCCGATCGCCAGGATTTCCGAGGGGTGGTTGACGCGGCGCCATGCCATGTCGGTCACGTGCAGCAGGCCGTCAACGCCGCCCAGGTCAACGAAGGCACCGTATTCGGTGATGTTCTTGACCACACCATCGACGGTCTGACCCTCGGTCAGGTTGCCGATGACTTCGGCGCGCTGTTCGGCGCGGCTTTCTTCGAGGATCGCGCGGCGCGACACGACGATGTTGCCACGGCGACGGTCCATTTTCAGGATCTGGAACGGCTGCTTCAGACCCATCAGGGGGCCGGCGTCGCGCACGGGGCGCACATCGACCTGGGAGCCGGGCAGGAAGGCGACAGCGCCGCCCAGGTCCACGGTGAAGCCACCCTTGACGCGACCGAAGATGGCGCCATCGACGCGCTCTTCGCTTGCATAGGCTTTTTCCAGACGATCCCAGGCTTCCTCGCGGCGGGCCATTTCACGGGAAATGACGGCTTCGCCACGGGAGTTCTCGACCTGGCGAAGGAAGACTTCGACCTCGTCGCCGACGCTGATGTCGGGCTGTTCACCGGGATTTGCGAATTCTTTCAGATCGATGCGGCCTTCCATCTTGTAGCCGACGTCGATGATGGCTTGTCCCGCTTCGATTGCGATGACCTTGCCTTTGACAACCGAACCCTCTTCGGGGGTGTCCATTTCGAAGCTTTCGTTCAGGAGGGCTTCGAAATCCTCCATAGTTGCGCGCTGAGCCATGTGGTCTCTGAGTTCCTTTTCAACGTTGTTTTCTGGCCGTGCGGTTGTCTCCGCCGGTCTTGAGGTTTCACTGGTCCGAAAAATAGTAATGAGGCTGGTTGAAAGCTGAAATGCGGGTCAACCCGATCTGCGCTTCCTGCCAGCCCTGCAAAGGTTACTGCCGTTCGGACGGTTGGCCAATAGCCCCGTTGTCCCTGTTTTGCAAGAGGCAAAGGCGTCCGCCCCCCCTGCCCCTTGCGGTGTTCGGCGCCTCAGCGGTGTTCGATCACGAAATCCTCGCGCGGGCGGCGGACCTTGGCGCGGCCGTGCAGCCAGTCGTTCTGGACGTCGCGGTAGCCCAGCGGCAGAAGCAGCACGGATTTGAGGCCCAGTTCGCCCAGACCGAGGATCTCGTCCACGGCGGCGGGGTCGAAACCTTCCATCGGGGTGGCGTCCACCTCTTCCTCGGCGGCGGCCATCAGGGCGAAGCTCATCGCGATATAGGCCTGACGGGCGGCGTGGTCGTGGTTCACCTGCGGATCGCGCGGCAGATAGCCGGCTTTCAGCTTGTCATAGTAGCCCTGCAGGGCGTCGGTCAGACCGCCGCGCGCTGCGGCGGTCAGATCGACGAAGGCGTCGATGCGTTCGGCGGTGTAATTGTCCCATGCGGCGAAGACCAGAAGGGCGGTGCCATCGACGATCTGCTTCTGGTTCCAGGCCACCGGCGCGATCCGGGCGCGCAGGTCGGGGTTGGTCACCAGGATCACCTTGAAGGGCTGCAAGCCGGAGGAGGTGGGCGCAAGGCGCGCGGCCTCGATGATCCGGTCGATCTTGTCATCGGGGACGGTGCGGGTGGGGTCCATGGCCTTGGTCGCATAGCGCCAGTCCAGCTTTTCGTAAAACATCTGTGATCCTTCTTGCGGGGTTTGTCCGTGTCTGAGTCCGCGAAGTAGGTGGGATCCGGGCTTGTGCAAGTGTGCATCAGCGCATGGCAGACATGCGCAAAAATGCAAGGATCAGCGGCGCGCCTCGATGGCGGCGATGGCGGCGGCGACGGCGGCATCGATATCCATGGCCGAAGTGTCGATCAGCACCGCGTCATCCGCCGCGATCAGCGGCGCCGTGCTGCGGTCGCGGTCGCGGGCGTCACGCTCGTGCACGTCTTCCAGCACCTGCGGATAGGTCATGTCGCCCCCTGCCGCGCAGAGTTCCGCATGGCGGCGTCTTGCGCGCACCTCGGGGCTGGCGGTGACGAAAAGCTTGGCCTCGGCTTCGGGGCATATGACGGTGCCGATGTCGCGCCCGTCCAGCACCGCGCCCCCGGCCCTGCGGGCGAAGGCGCGCTGGAAATCCAGCAGGGCTGCGCGCACCTCGGGGATAGTGGCGACCTTGCTGGCCGCCTGCCCCGCTGCGGCACCACGCAGATCGCCGCGTTCCAGATCATCCGGGGTCAGGGCCTGTGCCGCCGCAATCGGATCGACGCCTTCCAGCATCCGCATGCCCACGGCGCGATAGAGCAGGCCTGTATCCAGATGGGCAAAGCCGAAATGCGCCGCAACCGCCCGGCTGATGGTGCCCTTGCCCGCCGCGGCGGGTCCGTCGATCGCAATGGTGAAGGCCATGGGATGCTCCTTTGCCCCAGAGCTAACCCAGGGCGCGGCCGTTTTCAATAAAGCGGGCCGTTGCGCCGGTAATCGCGCCAGACCATCCAGACCAGCGCCAGCGACAGGCCCAAGAGGGCGAACTTGCCCTGCGTGAGGGCGGCGGCCTGTCCGGCCAGCCCGACATCGCCGCTGCGCAGGATACCGCGCAGCACCGCGTTTTCCCACAGGTCCGTGGCGGAATAGAGAAAGGGCACCATCGCCAGCCAGCCGCGCCCGAACCGCCAGATCACGCTGGCCAGAAGCAGCCCCAGCAGCGGCGGAAAGACCGTGTCGAGCCAGTGGATCGGCCCCAGGTAGAGCGCGATCGCCCGCTCCTCCAGTCCCATGATCCAGCCGGACATGCGCGCCGCGTCATAGCCGGTGATCCAGGTGTCGGGTGGCAGATAGCCCGCGCTGGCCGGGACCAGCCACAGCACGCCTATCCCCAGCATCAGCAGGTAGATCAGCCCGGTCAGCGCGGACAGGATGCGAATGTAGCGGCCATAACTCATGCAGGGTCCCGCGTAATCCTTGCGCCAAGGGCCTGCATCAGCGGCTCGAACACCGGGAAGGAGGTGGCGATGGGGGATGCGTCATCCACCGTCACGGGGGCGCGGCTGACCATGCCGAGCACGAGGAAGGACATGGCGATCCGGTGATCCAGATGGCTTGCGACGGTCGCGCCGCCGGGGATGTTGCCATGGCCCAGCCCGGTGACGGTCCACCAGTCGGGGCCGTCCTCGACGGCGATGCCATTGGCGCGCAGGCCGGTGGCCATGGCCTCGATCCGGTCGCTTTCCTTGACGCGCAGCTCTTTGACGCCCCGCATCACCGTCTGGCCGGTCGCGCAGGCGGCGACCACGGACAGGACGGGGTATTCGTCGATCATGGAGGCGGCACGCGCGGGCGGCACCTCGATTCCGTGCAGGTCGGGCGAGAACCGCGCACGCAGGTCGGCGACGGGTTCGCCGCCCTCTTCGCGCAGGTTCTCATAGGTCAGGTCCGCGCCCATTTCGCGCAGCGTGGTAAAGAGGCCCGCCCGCGTGGGGTTGAGGCCGATATTGGGCACCAGCACATCCGAGCCGGGCACGATCAGGGCGGCACAGACCGGAAAGGCGGCGCTGGACGGATCGCGCGGCACCACGATGTCCTGTGCGACCAGTTCGGGCTGGCCGGTCAGGATGATCTCGCGCCCCTCGTCGGTGTCGCGGGTCACGATCTCGGCGCCGAAACCTGCCAGCATCCGTTCGGTATGATCGCGCGTCGCCTCGCGTTCGATCACCACGGTTTGCCCCGGCGCGTTCAACCCCGCCAGCAAGACGGCGGATTTCACCTGCGCCGATGGCACGGGCACGGTATAGCGCACGGGCACCGGATCGGCCGCCCCCACCACCGTCATGGGCAGGCGGCCACCGGAACGGCCCACAGATTGCGCGCCGAAGAGCGCCAGCGGATCGGTGACCCGCGCCATGGGGCGCTTGTTCAGGCTGGCGTCGCCGGTGAAGGTCGCGGTGATGGGCGATGTGGCCATGGCCCCCATGATCAGGCGCACGCCGGTGCCGGAGTTGCCGCAGTCGATCACCTGATCCGGTTCGGCAAAGCCGCCCACGCCCACGCCATGCACGGACCAGCGCCCCGCCCCGTGGTCGGTCACCTCGGCCCCGAAGGCGCGCATGGCGCGGGCGGTGTCGAGCACGTCCTCGCCCTCGAGCAGGCCCTCGATCCGGGTCTCGCCCACGCTGAGCGCGCCGAGGATCAGCGCGCGGTGGCTGATCGACTTGTCACCCGGCACATGCGCCTCGCCTTTCAGCGGACCGCAGGCGGTGGATGTCATCGGAACGGGGGTGGCATGACCGGACATCGGTTCACTCCTCAGAAGATGTTCGCAGCGTGATAGCCCAGCCCGCAGGCACGGTCCATCACCCCCCGTTTCTTCTTGCCAAAAATATCCATGCGCCCGACCTGCCCGGTGGGAAGACGCCGCAGGATCAGCGCTTTCGGAAGGTCAGGTAATGGGGCACCCGCCCCTCGCGCAGGGCCTTTTGTTCGTAGCGGGTCGAGATCCAGTCAGGCCAGGCGACGCGCCAGTCCTGCGGGCCTTCGGCCAGCCAGTCAAACCCGGCTTTCGGCACTTCCTCCAGCGTCTGGCGGACGTAGTCGGGAATGTCCGTGGCGACGCGGAAGATGGCACCCGGTTTCAGGACCGCCGCCAGCGGTTCCAGATGTTCGGGCGTCACGAAGCGGCGGCGGTGGTGGCGTTTCTTGGGCCATGGGTCGGGATAGAGCAAGAAGGCGCGGGCCACGCTGGCGGGCGGCAGCACGTCGAAGAGGTTGCGCGCGTCGCCCGGGTGGATGCGGATATTGTCCACGCCCGCCTTGCGGATCTTGGCCAGCGCCATGGCGACGCCGTTCAGGAAAGGCTCGCAGCCGATGATGCCGACATCGGGGTTCTGCGCGGCCTGATGCACCATATGCTCGCCCGCGCCGAAGCCGATTTCCAGCCAGAGATCGCGGTTGCCGAACAGCGATTGCAGATCAAGGGGGGTGCGGTCGGGGTTTTCTTCCCATCCCACCGCGCCGGGCGAGAGGGCGTCCAGATCGGTGTCCAGCAGCTGATACTGGCTGTCGCGCAGGGTCTTGCCCTTGAAGCGGCCATAGAAATTGCGCCAGGGCGCGCCGGAGGAATGTTTGCCGTCAGTCATGATGGCGCCCGTCTAGCGGTATCCGCCGGGCGCATCAAGCGGGCGTGTCTGTCCACATGAAAACGGCGCGCCCCTGGGCGCGCCGCAATCCTGTCCGCGATGATCCGGGCCGGCTCAGAGCGCCTTTTTCAGCGCCTCGGCCAGATCGGTGCGTTCCCAGCTGAAGCCGCCATCGGCATCCGGCACACGGCCGAAGTGGCCATAGGCCGCCGTGCGGGCGTAGATGGGCCGGTTCAGCGACAGATGGGTGCGGATACCGCGCGGGGTCAGGTCCATGACCTTGGGGATCGCCGCCTCGATGGCTGCGGCCTCGACATCGCCGGTGCCGTGGGTGTCCACATAGATCGACAGGGGCTGCGCCACGCCGATGGCATAGCTGAGCTGGATTGTGGCGCGGTCGGCGAGGCCGGCGGCGACGATGTTCTTGGCCAGGTAGCGCGCGGCATAGGCGGCCGAACGGTCAACCTTGGTCGGATCTTTCCCCGAGAAGGCACCGCCGCCATGGGGGGCTGCACCGCCATAGGTGTCCACGATGATCTTGCGCCCGGTCAGGCCCGCGTCGCCATCGGGTCCGCCGATGACGAATTTGCCGGTCGGGTTCACATGCCAGATGGTGTCCTTGGTGACCCAGCCTTCGGGCAGGACTTCGAGGATATAGGGTTCGACGACGGCGCGCACGTCGTCGCTGGTCATGCTTTCGTCCAGATGCTGGGTCGAGAGCACGATCTGGGTCACGCCCACCGGCACGCCGTTTTCATAGCGCACGGACAGCTGAGATTTCGCATCCGGGCCCAGCGTCGGTTCGGCGCCGGATTTGCGCACTTCGGCCAGACGGCGCAGCATCGCGTGGGAATACTGGATCGGCGCGGGCATGAGGGCCGATGTCTCGTTCGTGGCATAGCCGAACATGATGCCCTGATCGCCGGCACCCTCGTCCTTGTTTTCGCTGGAGTTCACACCCTGAGCGATATGGGCCGACTGCTCGTGCAGCAGGTTGGTGATCTCGCAGGTGGCGTGGTGGAACTTCTCCTGCTCATAGCCGATGTCCTTGATGCAGGCGCGGGCGATGTCGGGGACGCGTTCCATATATTCGGCCAGCTTGGCCTGATCCGACAGACCGACCTCTCCGCCGATGACGACGCGGTTGGTCGTGGCGAAGGTTTCGCAGGCGACGCGCGCCTCGGGTTCTTCGGCAAGGAAAGCGTCCAGGACCGCGTCGGAGATGCGGTCGCAAACCTTGTCAGGGTGCCCTTCCGAGACGGACTCGGAGGTGAAAACATAGTTCTGTCGTGACATGAAAAGTGCTCCAATGGGTTAAGCCCGTCACGCCAGGAAGCCGTTGTGACAGGAATAGCCGCGTGGTTACGCGGGCTTGCCGCAAGCGTCAATCGCTATTTGCCGCGCCGCGCGCGCAGGTGCAATCCCGCCGAGAGGAGCAGCAGAAAGGCCACGAAGAGCAGCACCGGCCCCTCGCCCGTGCGGGCATAAAGCGTGGGCGGCAGCGGCAGCGGCAGGGCCGCGTCCATCCATCCGGCCTCGCCCAACGGGATCTGGGCGGTGATGCGGCCCTGCGGGTCGATCATCGCCGAGACGCCGGTATTGGCCACGCGCACCATCGGCAGGCCCTGCTCGATCGCGCGCAGCCGCGCCTGCGCCAGATGCTGATAGGGGCCGGAGAGCGCGCCGAACCATGCGTCATTGGTGATCTGCATCAGGAAATCGGGACGGTCGGGGGCGGAGTTGATGAATTGCGGAAAGACCGCCTCGTAGCAGATCAGCGGCAGCGCATGGCCCAGCGCGCCCAGATCCATCAGCCGCGCGCCGGGACCGGCCGAGAACCCGCCCCCGCGCGAGGCGGCCATGCCGTGGATGCCGAAGCGGGCCATGACCTCGCCGAAGGGCATGTATTCGCCGAAGGGGACCAGTTGATGCTTGTCATAGATGGCGCGGATCACGCCGCCCTGATCCATGTAGAGCGCCGAGTTGAAGGTGCGCTGGCCGATGAACCGCTGGATGCCCAGCACCACAGGCACCCCGTCCGCGGCAAGGGCGATCGCTTCCAGTTCGGGTTCGGCGTTTTCCAGAATGACGCTGAGGGCGGTTTCGGACCAGATCACCAGATCAGGGCGCGGGCGGGCGGGATCGTCCGAGGGGGCGGCGGTGTAATCGACCTGACGCTGGAAGAAGACCGGGATCATGGTCCGGTCCCATTTCAGATGCTGCGTCGCGTTGGGCTGGATCATGCGGATCACCGGGCGGTCCGCCATGGCGGCGGGATCGGCCTGCGCCATGGGCCCGTCCGCCATGCCCCCCGCAATGGTGCTGCCCCAGATCGCGGCAAGGCCGACGAGGGCGAGGCTGGCCGCCCCCCACCAGCGCCGCGCGGGCGCGAGCAGCATCACAAGCCCGGTTGCCGCCGCCAGCGCCAGAACCGTCAGCCCGTGATGCCCCGCCAGCGTCGCGGCATGCACAACAGGCGTCTCGATCCAGACATGGCCGATCAGCGCCCAGGGAAAGCCGGTCAGAACGTAAGAGCGGGTCACCTCGACCGCCGCGAAACTGGCGATGAAGGCCAGCGCCGTAGCCCCCATCGTGCGGGTCGCGGCCCCG
>Ga0209345_10005217_pt1 | contig 12154 bp, 9 predicted proteins | sample Cruoilmetagenom7_FD_187294 | JGI IMG/M metagenome (GOLD analysis project Ga0209345, IMG submission 187294) | Oil polluted marine microbial communities from Coal Oil Point, Santa Barbara, California, USA - Sample 7 (SPAdes) (version 2) | ecosystem: Environmental > Aquatic > Marine > Oil seeps ...
CCTGTCCCCAGTAATACCGCCTCACGCTGAGTGCTTCAGAACTAATTCCAAAATCTTTAGCACCACTGCCATTAAAACCAAAAAAATGGTTGTGAATCAATCAATTTATAAAGTTAGAGATAAATTATTAGCATACTCACGACATGTTTATTGCATTCCCCCGTCTTTTGCGACGTTGGTGATGCGACATCATGCAAACCGAAACCCGTGACATCAATGTTATCCGTGGCATAATGAAGCCACTTATGGATATTTGAAACGCTTACAATCAGGTTGTACGGGGACGTTAATAACAATGACAACGATTAGCCAGGACAGCATCAACAAAGCACTTTGGAACGCTTGTGATACCTTTCGCGGTACGATAAATGCCGGAACCTACCAAGATTTTCTTCTGACAATGCTCTTCCTTAAGTACATCTCGGATGTATGGCAGGACCATTACGACCAATATGCAGAGCAGTATGGTGATGAGCCTGAGCTCATTGAAGAGATGATGAAGAACGAGCGCTTTGTGTTGCCGCGTGACGCCAGCTTTTATGCGCTCTATGACCATCGCTACGAGCCGGGTAATGGTGAGCGCATTGATCAGGCCTTGCATGCCATTGAAGAAGCCAACGGCACCAAACTAAAAGATGCCGGTAAAAGTGTGTTCCAGGACATCAGCTTTAACACCGATAAGCTCGGTGAAGAAAAGCAGAAGAACGATATTCTGCGTCATCTGCTGGAGGACTTTGCCGAGCCTGAGCTTAACTTAAAACCCAGTCGCGTCGGCTCGCTGGATGTTATCGGTAACGCCTACGAATATCTGATTAAACACTTCGCCGCCAGCGGTGGCCAAAAAGCCGGTGAGTTTTATACACCACCTGAAATATCCGACTTAATAGCAGAGCTACTCGACCCACAACCCGGTGACAGCATTTGCGACCCGGCCTGTGGCTCTGGCTCTTTATTGATGAAGTGCGGTCGTAAAGTTATCGCAAACCATGACAGCAAAGAGTATGCCCTATTCGGTCAAGAGGCCATTGGCTCTACCTGGTCGTTAGCCAAAATGAACATGTTCCTGCATGGCGAGGACAACCACAAAATTGAATGGGGCGATACCATTCGCAACCCTAAGCTGTTGGATAAAAACGGCGACCTGACACTGTTTGATATTGTGACCGCTAACCCACCTTTCAGTTTAGATAAATGGGGCCATGACGACGCTGAGAATGACAAATTCAGCCGTTTCCGTCGTGGCGTACCACCAAAAACCAAAGGCGACTACGCGTTTATCCTACACATGATAGAAACGCTGAAGCCAGGAAGCGGACGTATGGGTGTCGTTGTGCCACACGGCGTATTATTCCGAGGCTCCAAAGAAGGCAAAATTCGCCAGCAACTGATTGACGAAAATCTGTTAGATGCCGTTATTGGCCTGCCGGAGAAGCTTTTCTACGGCACCGGCATCCCAGCCGCCATTTTGGTCTTCAAAAAATCCAAGTCGGATGACGCGCAGGGACGCGCTAATGCCGCGGGAGGCAGGACGCCGGGAGCGGCCGAGAGCGTTTTATTCATCGACGCCTCACGCGAATTCAAATCCGGTAAAAACCAAAACCAGCTAAGCGACGACAACATTCAGAAAATCGTCAACACCTACCATAGCCGCGAAACCGTCGACAAATACTCGTACCTGGCAACACTCGAAGAAATTCAAGAAAACGACTACAACCTGAACATCCCCCGCTACGTCGATACTTTTGAAGAGGAAGAAGAAATCGATTTGATGGCGGTACGAGCAGAACGCCAAAAGCTAAAAACCGAGCTAGATGAACTGGAAAGCCAGATGGAGAAATATCTGAAGGAGTTGGGTTATGGTGCCTGAGGGGTGGCGCTTTGAGCGCTTGGGGAAAGTAGCAGAGTTTCAACGTGGTTTTGACTTGCCAAGTAAACACAGAGTCGAAGGTAACATACCGATAATTTCCTCTAGTGGGGTATCTGGCTTTCACAACGAGGCCAAGGTCCAAGCTCCAGGTGTTGTCACTGGTCGCTATGGTTCAATCGGCTCTGTTTTTTATGTAGACCGAGACTTTTGGCCCCTAAATACCGCTTTATGGGTGAAAAATTTTCAAGGTAACTACCCACTTTTCATTTACTACTTACTATCCAAGTTTGACTTTAAAAAGTTTAGCGACAAAACAGGCGTTCCTGGTGTCAACCGGAATGACCTTCATGCTGTTAAGGTTTTCTGTCCTCCGCTAATGGAACAAAAGAAAATAGCCCAAATCCTATCAACATGGGATAAAGCCATCACCACTGCCGAGCAACTGCTCGCCAATAGCCAGCAGCAGAAAAAAGCCCTCATGCAACAACTGCTCACGGGCAAAAAACGCATGCTGGATGAGAATGGTGTGCGGTTTAGTGGGGAATGGAGCAAAATTGCGATCGGAAAACTCATTAAAGAAATTAGAAAAGAAAAAGAGTCAACTCCCAACGCAATTGAATTACTTACGGTAAAACTTCATTATAAAGGTGTAGCAAAAACTGGGAAGTTTCCTAATGCAACAGAGCGTGGAAGACCTTATTTTAAGAGATTTGCTGGAGAACTGATTGTAGGTAGGCAAAACCTTCACAATGGTGGTGTTGCAATTGTTTCTGAAGAATGTAATGGCTTAATAGCATCAAATGCCATTTCTAGCTTTGACGCTAGGAGTGGTTTTGATATTCGTTTTATTTTATCCCTCATGAGTACTGAACACTTCAGATTTACTGTTGACAACTTAGCAGGAGGCACGGGACAAAAAGAAATCGGATTAAAGACTTTACTCAGTCTTTCTGTGGTGGTTCCTAATTTTCAAGAGCAACAAAAGATTGCTACTGTTCTCTCCGTAGCCGATCAAGAAATTACGATTCTACGACAAAAGCTTGACTCCCTGAAACAGGAAAAAAAAGCCCTAATGCAACAACTCCTCACCGGCAAGCGTCGCGTGAAAGTTGACGAGGAAGCGGCATGACGGATAAGCAACCAAGAACCATCCAGATCTTTCTGCCTAACGGCGATCCATCGGGTATTCGCGTTGCAGAGGTCACTACTTCAATTGTTCGGTTGATTGAAGTGCCGCGCAATCAGGTTGCTGAATTTCTAAAAATGCCGGAAGCACATCAGGTGGGTCTATACCTTCTTGTCGGCAGAGAGAACCAAGATGAAGTTTATATTGGTCAGTCTGGCGATGTTGGGCATCGGCTAGGTCAGCACTTAAAGGATGACTCAAAGGATTGGGAGCGAGCGTTAGTTTTAATCTCACTGACCAATAACCTGACGCAAACTCACGTGCTTTACCTTGAGTCGTTAAGTATTGAAAAAGCACGCCAATGTGGTCGCTACGAGTTGGTCAATGGTAATCGCGGGCAAAAGCCTCACACCCCTATCCCACTAAAAGCTGACTGCGATGAAATACATCGTGTCGGCTCATTGCTTCTAGCCACACTGGGCTACCCTATTTTTGAAGCGTTGGTCGACGCCGAAGAAGCAGCAACAGAAGAAGTCTTTTATTGCACACGTGGTGGTGTCGATGCCAAAGCCTTTTACACCAACGAAGGTATGGTTATTTTAAAAGGCTCATCAGCGCCCTATGTACCCAAGCGAAAAACAACTCAGCCGCGCTTAATATCCCAGCGTGACTCGCTATTAGAAAAAGGCGTTTTAGCTAAAGACGGTGATAACATCGTGTTCCAAAAAGACTACCTATTTAAAACACCGAGCGGTGCATCATGTCTTTTAGTGCTTGGCGCTACAAATGGCTGGAAGGAATGGAAAACCAAACACGGTCAAACGCTTGATGATTATGTTGGACGCGATAACGGTATCAGCGAACCTCGAAGCCAGGAATGACAATAGCTGAACAAGCAGTAGTCAACTTTCAGTTTACTACTGAATAGAGCTGAGTTGTTCGGTTTCGCCGAACAACTTAATCTGGTAGCTTATTTTTTGATTTAAAAATAATAAGAGCGTCTGTTGCCATCAGGCAACATTACGCGGAGAAGACAATGGAACAGTTTGCCCCCAAATTTCAGGAAGAATACGCCGCTAAAATACCGGCCATGACGCTATTAGCCGGTTTGGGGTGGTCTTTTTTGTCGCCACAGGAAGCGCTGGCGCAGCGTGGTGGTAAGCAAGACCGCGTGGTGCTGCGTAACGTTTTACGCGATGTCCTCAGCAAGCGTACCTTTCATTACGCCGGTAAAAGCTATCCGTTGTCCGATAACTCTATTGATAATATTATCTCGCATCTGTGCAGCCCGGCTCTGAATGAGGGACTTCGCCACGCCAATGAAGCGATTTATAACCATTTAATGTACGGTATTCCGGTGACGGAATTTGTTGACGGGAAAAAGGTCACGCCAACGGTCTCCATCATCGACTGGAAGACTCCAGACAACAACCAGTTTCACTTCACCGAAGAATACACGGTGACGCGTGCCGGTGGCTTTGATAGTCGCCGACCGGATCTGGTTTGTTTTGTGAATGGTCTGCCGCTGGTGGTCATTGAAGCGAAACGCCCGGACGGTAACGCGCAAAAAGGCCCAACGATAAACGAAGGTATCTCACAAAGCCTGCGTAATCAACGCCCTGACGAAGTCCCTCACCTGTTCGCCTATTCGCAACTGTTGTTATCGGTTAATGGCATTGATGGGCGTTATGGCACCGCAGAGACCCCGGAAAAGTTTTGGGCTGCATGGAAAGAAGAAGACATCAGCGACGCTGAACTGCTGGCACTCAAAAATAAACCGCTGGACGATGCTACCCTTCAACATCTATTTGCCCACCGTGATAAGCGCGACCTCAGTTGGTATCAAAACCTGATTGCCGGTGGTGAGCTTATGGTGACCGGCCAGGATAAACTGCTGATAAGCCTACTGTCCAAAGAGCGCCTGTTCGATATGGTGCGCTACTTCACTATTTTCGATAAAAAAATTGGCAAGATTGTAGGCCGCTATCAACAAGTGTTTGGCATAAAGCGTCTGCTTGAGCGCATTCAAAAACGCAACAGCAAAGGCGGTCGCGAAGGCGGCGTTATTTGGCATACCACAGGCTCGGGCAAGTCCTTCACCATGGTGTTTTTATCCAAGGCACTGATTTTGCAAGAAGAGCTGAAGCAATGCCGGGTGATTGTTGTGACCGACCGTGTCGACCTGGAAAACCAACTTTCGAAAACCTTTGCTTCCGGTGGCGAGTTGTCGAGTAAAAAAGACAAAGAAGCGGCCATGGCTACCTCAGGTAAACGTCTTGCTCAGCAAATCGGTAAAGGCAATGAGCGCATTATCTTCACGCTCATTCAGAAGTTTAACTCCGCCACCAAACTGCCCGAGTGCCATAACGACAGTCCCAACATTATCGTGCTGATTGACGAGGGCCACCGCAGCCAGGGCGGCGAGAACAACATACGCATGAACCAGGCACTGCCGAATGCATCCTTTGTTGCCTTTACCGGTACACCACTGTTAAAGGACGATAAAACCACAAACAAATTCGGCCCTATTGTTCACGCCTACACCATGCAGCGTGCGGTCGAAGATAAAACCGTGACTCCCCTGCTCTACGAAGAGCGTATACCCGACCTGGATGTGAACGAACGGGCTATCGACGCCTGGTTTGAGCGTATGACGGACGGCTTAAGCGATGAGCAAAAAGGCGACTTAAAGAAAAAGTTCAGCCGCCGGGGTCAGGTTTATGGCACCGACGAGCGCATAAAGCTGATTGCGTATGACATCGCCCATCACTTTGACAAGAACCTCGACGAAGGCTTAAAAGGCCAACTGTGCTGCGACAGCAAGGCCTCTGCCATTAAGTACAAAAAATACCTGGACGAAATCGGCTTATTTGAATCGGCTGTGGTCATGAGCTCGCCCGATACCCGCGAAGGCAATACCTCGGTTGACGAAAAGACCATGCCGGAAGTCACTAAATGGTGGAAAGAGCATGTCGGCTCGTCTGATGAGCAGAATTACACCAAAGAGCTGGTCGAACGATTTGATAAAGACCCTAAGCTAAAGCTGTTGATTGTGGTTGATAAGCTGTTAACCGGTTTTGATGAGCCGAAAAACGCCGTGCTTTACATCGACAAACCGCTAAAAGGTCACAACCTCATTCAGGCGATTGCTCGCGTGAACCGTCTGCACCCCGACAAGAAGTTTGGTCTGCTGATTGATTATCGCGGCATTCTGTCCGAGCTCGATACCACTATACAAGACTATCAGGACTTAGCCTCGCGTACCCAGGGCGGTTACGACATAGACGATATTGATGGCCTGTACCAGCAAATGAGTACCGAGTACAAACGCCTGCCCCAGCTTTACAAAGAGCTGTGGGCGATATTTGACGGTGTGAAGAATAAATCAGACACCGAAGCCCTGCGTCACGCCCTTTTGCCTCGCATGGAAGAAATAAACGGCGAAATGGTCGATAAAAACCAAAAACGCCGCGAAGACTTTTACGAAGCACTGACCGCCTTCGCCACCTGCCTTAAAGTCGCTCTGCAATCAGCCACCTTTTTTGAAGATAAGAGCTTTACCGAAAAGGACCGTCGACAATACAAAGAGACGGTGAAACAACTGTCCAGCCTTCGCCAAACCGTACAACAAGATTCCGGCGAGCGTGTCAGTTACGACGAGTACGCTCACGAGGTGAAAAAGCTACTGAACAAACACGTGGTCAGTGTTGGCGTCCGTGACTCGGAAGGCGTTTATGAAGTCGGCAAAATGGGCCAGAAACAAGCACTGGAAGACTGGAGCGAAGATAAAACCCGTAACGAAACCGATATCATCAAAACCCGTGTCACGAAAATGATTGAGCAAGAGCTCGGTGACGACCCTTACGCTCAGGAAGCCTTTTCTAAGCTACTGCGTGAAGCCATTGAAGACGCGGAAAAGCTATTTGAGCATCCGCTGAAACAGTACATGCTGTTCCGTGAATTTGAGGAGCAGGTACAAGAGCGTCGCCTGGATGATATCCCTGAACGGTTGACCGGCAACCATCATGCACAAGCCTATTACGGCGTGTTTAAAAAACACTTGCCTGAAGCATTTACGGTAATGGACGAGCAAGCGCAGGATAAATGGGTAAAGATTGCGTTTGATGTCGATAATATCGTTAGCCAGTCCGTTGCGGAAAACTCGATAAACCCGAATAACATTGAAGCTGATATTCGCAATAAATTGTTACCAAAGATTTTTGCCGAAGCCAAAGCGGTTGGTGGCGGTATTGAGCAAACGAAAAAGATTGTCGAAGCCGTTGTGCAGGTTGTTCGTGTTGGGCAATTAGGTCATTAAGCCATGAACGTTGCGATACGTTTTGCTGATGAGGTTGCTGAGAAACATCAGCCATACGGGGATAAACTTAGCTTTTATTATTCCGACGAGCTGATTGAGTTTGATCGCGTTGCCGCTAAAAGCCCTGATCGCAAAATTAAAATCAAGGTGTTGCCTGATTGCTCGGTAAAAGTTGCTGCTCCTGAAGACAGCTCCGATGATGAGGTATTACGCGCTGCCAAGAAACGGGCGCGTTGGATCTATCAGCAACTGCGAGAGTTTCGTAAGCAATTAACGCACATTACCCCACGCCGTTATGTCAGCGGTGAAAGCCATTATTACCTTGGGAAACAGTACGTGCTAAAAGTACTCATAAAACCCTACCAGGCACCAGGCGTTAAACTGCTTCGTGGTCAACTTGAAGTGAACGTGCGTGAGTACACGACTGAGCGTATAAAGGCAGCATTAGAAGGTTGGTACAAGGTCAAAGCAAAAGACGTGTTCCACAAGCGTTTAGACGCCGTTTTAGAGCAAGCATTGTGGGTGGATGAACGCCCTCCTCTGCGAATACTCACTATGCAAACTCAGTGGGGCAGCTGTTCGCCTAACGGACGTATTACCCTAAACCCTCTGCTGGTTAAAGCGCCACGCGAATGCATTGATTACGTCATACTGCATGAACTGTGTCACATCGCCGAACACAACCATAGTGAGCGATTTTATCGACTGATGGGACAGGTTATGCCGGATTGGGAGCGAGTTAAAGATCGGCTGGACAAGATGGCTGGGAAAATATTTAATCAGTAGCGAGTAAATGAAAACAGTCTTACTGTGAGATCCAAAAGTTTCCTTTTCCTCTACGTAAAAACTCGATAACCTACCTTTTACAGTTTTAGTGAGGAGCTTCGTGCCGTGAAAAAGACAGGCCAAAGAAAAGTCGAATGTATCGTTGATATACACTGTGACGCATGCGGTACAAGTGTTGTTCCAGATGAACAAAAAAACTATCGAGATACTATAAATGGTTTTGATGAGTATGCTGTGCTTCGCGCCGCTTTTGGCTACGGCTCTAACCGGGATGGTGATGAAGAAAGCTATGATCTATGTGAATCATGTTTCTCTGAACTTGTTGTAAAGTTAAAAGAAATGAAAGCACGTAATGGAGTCAAACAAAAAAAGCTGAAAAAACATTAAGCTAAAAGGTATGTACCGCAGGCCAGTCAGCGTTCTCCACTAACCACTAACTCTTCCTCTTACTACCTTGAGCTTTTTTGCTCCAAATAAAAAAGCAAATAAATAAGTGGATACTCAACATCACCAAAGGCATCACTGCAACTAAAGTTAAAAATATACTTTTCATCTTCTGCCCTACAAATAAACACCCCACTCCAGAGACTTAATAATATCTAGCACTCTGGAGAGCCTTTCATCAGTTGAAGCATATTCCGCAGGGCTTAAGCCCCCTAACACCTTTAGTGGCAAAGCGCACCAATTTTCAGCCGCTTCAACATCCCCTTCAAACAGCTTCATTGCTGCTTGATGCAGCTCAGGAGGAATATCAATTCTGCTTTTCGTAATCAATTTATCTTGCCCTCCTTTTCACCCAAGTCACAAGTATAGACTTTTTGCGTTGGTAGACAAAATGAGCACACAATATGTAGTGGCAAAGTGACCTGCGTGTCATCTCTATTTTTACGCAGCTTAACGAGGTGAAACTGTATTCCGGACACTTCCTCTCAGACGTTATCTTAAAGACAACTTTCTGTAATTAACTTACCCAGAGAGCTTATATTTATCTCTTTCCGCTTGCTGGCGTGCTTTTATAGCTTGCTTTTTAGTGTGGAAAATCCCCAGCGTTTTTCCTGAAAGGTATGCGCGCCACTTGCCTTCGTGTTGAGAGTCTTTGATAACACCGGCGAAGCCACTGTTGTTGCTTTTCATTAGGGGCTGATTTGCCATATTTTGTGCGTGGCTTACCAATCTGAGGTTTGCGATCCTGTTATCCAGAGAGTTTAAATTGATATGGTCTATTTCGAGACCTGTTGCAGGCGGCCAGACACCATAGCAATAAAGCCACGCGAGATGTGAGGAATGATAATCTTTACCAAGCACTGTGCAATAATGATACCTGTTTCGCCGAAATCCACTAGGCTCAGCTTTTGTAAGTCTCGTGTTTAAGCCAGCATCACCTTTCCTTTTTATGTTTCTTTGTCTAAGTGTAAAAATACCCGTGTGAGGATCGTAGTGAATGAGCTCTTTTAAAACTGCTTGCTTTTTAATTGGGTCTTTTTCACTTTGAAAGTAGTCCTCGCTTGAACAGGCTGCCAACCAGTTATCGATTCGCAAATCGTGTTTATCACCATTTTTACAAATTAAACCATGATCTGGCTTTGGTCGACCTTCATACGACCAGATTAACTCTTGAGCTGTGTACCTGCGTGACTTGAAGCGCACCAATACAGGCTGCCCCTTTATGTAACGACCAGCTCTTTCCCCAGCATACTGTGTGTTATGCTTTTTATCGCTTTTTGTCACTTCTTCACGCTTTCGCCAATGAAGTTCACCCCGCACCGCATCGTAATAAAATGCTGCTCTAACTTCAGCGCCGTCAGGATAAGGTTGTTTGATCGGTGTTTTACCTTTTTTAATTTTTGGTTTGTATTTTGAAGTGTTACGAGCGTTTTCTGCTTGAGTGACAACACGAAGATTATTGATTGAATTATTTGCTGGATTTCTATCAATATGGTCGATGACAAGCCCTTCAGCTGGCAGTTCACCAAACACGTATAACCATGCCCACCGGTGAGCCTTGCGATCTTTATTGCAAATTTTAAAAGTTTGATAGCCGTCATGATACCTAACACAAACAGGTTTACCGGCATTTTTATTCAAAAAGCTGCGATCATTGGAGTTGCGTGGCCTTCTAAACTGCCATTTGAAAGTTCCTGTCTGCCCATCGTAATACACAAACTCCTTAATATTGCTGGCATCAATTTTTACCGGGCTCACATCTTGTTCAGCCCAGTTAGCGAAAGATAAATCTGTATTGTCTCCATTCAAGGCGAAAATCCCTCTTTCAGACGGTAGTTCGCCTTTTATTAGCACCCAGACTATTATTGCACCAGAAATTAGATGAAATTTTCTACTCTTTTTGCTCCAATACCTGAGGCGAAGGCTACGATCTTTTTCAAGGTAAAAAGTTACATAATCTCCGGCTTTATTTCTAAGATGATCTGTCTTCCACCGTAATTCACCAGCTGAGTCTAGATAAAATAAATTTTTTATCTCTAATGGCGTAGGATAAATACTGAGGTTAAGTTTCTTCACTAAAGTTAATCCTATGATCTTTCTAAACTATATAGGAAGATAGCAGTATATTTGTAAATCGCTAATGCAACGCAGCCTCTGTAGGGGAAGTTCAAACCACCCACGACAACCCCTTAACCAATAGCTGAACACAGCCACAGCGAGCGATTTTATCGGCTGATGAGACAAGTTATGCCTAATTGGGAGCGAGTTAAGGAGCAGTTGGATCAGATGGCTGGGAGGATTTTTAGTGGGTAACCTGAACGTTATCGCTTTAGTGGCACACTAAATTTGCGCCAGCTAATTAGGTGGTTTAGCGGTGCTTTTATAAGGGGGAAGCACTTTCCCCCTTTCTTTCCTTTATTTTATTTAATCACAATTGGATTAATAGGTGAGCCTGAGCCACGTTCCATTTTGAGCGGCGCTGCTGTAAACATAAAGGTATACTGCCCATCTTCAGCGCTGTCTTTTGCAAGGTCATCTAGCCAGTACAACTCACTAAGAACAACACCCAAATCCCGGATCAATGCTCCGTGAAGTGGTATCACGTAATCTTTTCCGTCAATAGTTTGCGGAACCAGTTCGACAGCAAGGTTATCCGCTGCAATCACTGGTATTTCCATATCATCAATCCAGTTGATTAGTTGTTTGCTATAACACAATCCGGGCTCTGTAGTTGCGCTCCATGGCGCGTCTGGTTCGTCCTGATAAAAGCGGCCAACGGAACCCGTTCTTATCAACAAAATGTCTCGTTTCTCGATTGTTACGTTTTGCGCTTCAGCTGTTTCTCGTAAATCATCAAGTGTAACGCAAGAGCTTGGTGCCAAACGGCCAGACTGACCGCCTTTGTGACTTCCAACATCCAATAAGACACCACGACCAACAATGCCGTGCTCAGCAAGTTTGCCTACATCAACATGATCGTGCCCATGTACTGTACTATCGGCTGAAACGCCACCATAGACTTTATCGCCATACCAAGCGTGACCTAATGCATCCATATGAGTCGTGCCTTGTAAATACATGAATACAGCATCGTCGGAGTACTTCACCCCACCGGCTAACTCATCAAGTTTATCCACAGAATACATACTTTCATCCTGTGTCATGAAATGCATGGCTGGCACTCTTCCAGGAAAGACAGGTCCGACTCCATGAGTAATCGGTAATTGCAGGGTGAATTTTTCACCTGTTTTTACAGCCTTAACGCCACGCAGTGCTTGTTCATCATCGAGGTAATTTAGTGCGCCAATTTGGTCATTCTCACCCCACTTCCCCCAGTTTTTCGGCATATCCTTCTGTAAATTTTCAATATCACTGCTTTGAGCAAAAGCCAGTGATGAAGAGCTTAGTCCCACAAGGGCGCTCAACACAGCGACAGATAAGATATTTTTGGATTTTTTCATTGTTATTTTCCTTTTGTTGCTCGTAGTTTTACTTGTTAGTAACAAAGCTTGATGTACTTTGTTTCGAGGTACTCCGTAATGCCTTGTCGACCTCCTTCTCGGCCTAAGCCAGAGCTTTTAACTCCGCCAAAAGGCATCGCAGGATCTGAGAT
>Ga0209345_10005218_pt1 | contig 12151 bp, 9 predicted proteins | sample Cruoilmetagenom7_FD_187294 | JGI IMG/M metagenome (GOLD analysis project Ga0209345, IMG submission 187294) | Oil polluted marine microbial communities from Coal Oil Point, Santa Barbara, California, USA - Sample 7 (SPAdes) (version 2) | ecosystem: Environmental > Aquatic > Marine > Oil seeps ...
CACTCAATCCAGTGGACCTACCCATTCCACCTGTTCGTGAAGTAGTGCCATCAAGAGCGAGAGCCACAATTTGATCAACTGCTGTAATTTCCAAAGTTCCATATATAAAACTTTGCGCCATATACCATGGCGACCCTGCTTCATTTAATCCTGAGCTACCGGTAATTTGTTGAGAAGCAGCACCACTTTCCACGTAAAGATACGCAACAAAATTGTCAACAGCATAGACACTTGCCCATCCAGATATATAATATTTACCAACGCTTAGAAATCTGATTTTTCCCGATTCTACTACTAAATCTGTTCCGTTTTGTGGATTTTGAAGGGTATTCAAATCATATAATGTAGTAGTAGGTGTAAAATCTCCTGCCGAAACCCCGGAAGCTTCTGTTTGGGATACAGTATACACTGCAAATGCAAAACCTGTAACACCACTAACACCTTGGGGTCCGGTAGCACCAGTGGGTCCAGTAGGACCTGTTCCGCCAGCGGGTCCTGTTACACCTTGCACACCAGTTATGCCTTGATCTCCGGTAGGTCCTTGGCTTCCGGTGGGTCCCTGATCTCCGGTAATACCTTGTACTCCGGTAACGCCTTGATCGCCTGTGGCACCTTGACCTCCAGTAGGACCTTGAAATCCAGTAGCGCCTTGGTTTCCTGTTGCACCTTGATTTCCAGTAACACCTTGTGTTCCACTTACACCCTGATTTCCAGTAACACCTTGGATTCCGGTTACACCTTGACTTCCAGTAGGTCCTTGGATTCCGGTTACACCTTGATCTCCGGTTACACCTTGATCCCCAGTTGCACCATGGTATCCAGTTGCACCTGTATATCCCGTTATTCCAGATACTCCTGTTATTCCAGTAGACCCCTCAAATCCAATTCCTGTAGGTCCTATAGGACCGGTGATTCCCATTACCCCCGTAATTCCTGTATATCCTGTTGGGCCTTGAGTTGGTAATCCTGTAGGTCCTGTGATTCCTTGATGACCTGTTTCTCCGATGTTCCCCTGAACACCAGTAAATCCTATAACTCCTGTTATGAGAGAGCCCGAATTACCAGTAGGTCCTTGATGACCGGTTGGGCCGGTAGGACCGGTTGGTCCAACCGGTCCAAAACTCCCAAAACCAAATGCCCCAGATGGACCTGTCCCACCACCAATTCCAGGAGGTCCAGTATCACCCCTAGCGCCATCAAAACCTGTAGAACCCGTTGATCCTGTAACACCTTGTGGGCCAGTAGATCCTAAACTTTGATATCCCGTAGCGCCGACAAATCCTGTTTCTCCCTTTGATCCTGCAGCACCTGTGGGTCCCGGATAAGCTAGGCCTGTGGGTCCTCTTTCTCCAGTGGGACCTTGATCTCCTGTTCCTCCCGTTCCAATCCCTGATCCGTCGGGTCCAGTGGGTCCTTTTGTACCTCTTCTGCCTGGCGGACCTCTTGGACCAATAAATCTCGTCAGATCATCCATGTTTTTTTGTAATGTTTTTAATTATGCCCATTTGATATACAAGCTAATTGTTGTATCATTGGCAATGTATTCAGAATATGTGGCAGGGTTCCCAAAATCGAGTGTAGCTGTTCCTGTTCCTGAGACAAATGATATTGGATTCGCAATTGCCGAACCCTGTACATATGAAATAATCTGCTCGATTCCTGAAGTGCCTATAATAGTAATAAAAATTTGGGATGCAGAATTGGAAATACTTGCAGATGTAATACTATGTATACCACTTTGACTCACCATCGCCATACCACCTATTACCGACGTAACTACAATGGTATCAATATCAACTGCAGTTGGTGCTGCTGAAATGGAACCTGCATCCCTAATTTTCAAAATAGATCTTGAGTTACTAAAAACTGTACCTGTGGGACCTTGTTGACCAGTTGGTCCCTGAATTCCAGTAGGGCCTGTAGCACCGCCCCCTGTTGGACCTGTAAATCCCGTAGGCCCCCCATATCCAGTTACTCCAGTAGGCCCAGTAGCGCCTCCTCCTGTAGGTCCTGTAAATCCTGTAGATCCAGAATATCCAGTTACCCCGGTAGGACCGGTAGGACCTACCCCAGTGGGTCCTGTATACCCGGTAGGTCCTGTATATCCAGTTACTCCAGTGTATCCTGTTGCTCCCGTACCAATTCCTGTTGGACCCTGAATGCCCTGTAACCCAGTTGGACCTTGAGTTCCGGTGTGTCCTTGAGCACCTGTTGGGCCTGAGACTCCAATCACAGATCCTGTTGGTCCTGTGAAACCAGTAGTTCCTGTTCCATCTTTACCTGCAAATCCACGAGGTCCCTGAACACCATCAAATCCACGAGGACCTCTCTTGCAGCAACATCCGCGTCTGTGGTTGCAATCAGAACCGTTCATTTTTCAATGATAGTGTTTTTACTTGTTTTTCGAAACTACATGATGATAAGTTAATAGCGAGCTAGGAATGTACGTGGGTTTATGTGTGGTTTCCACATCACATTCGGTACATAATTGTGTTTCGTCGGAGTAATAATCGTATGCTACCTGTAAGCTAATGACAGGTTTTCCAAGTCTTTTGTTGACTTCATTGTGAAAGTCAACAGACCATCTGAACATATCTCGCGCCTTGTGGGGTGGATTAGTTTTCATATATTTCTGGAAATGAATTTTACATTCTTTGCATCGAAAATTATCTGAAAGCATTACCATCATTTCACAAAACGAATTTCGTTTTCCATTTAATGCCATAGTATGTATTGAAAACCATGTTCCAGGACCAACAGTTCGTGGATTTTCTAATTTCTGGGTATTCATTTTTGTGTATTTGATTTAGTATTATGGTATAATACTCGTCATAAAATTTATAATTAAATTATGCCTGAACCAACTTACGAACAAGGTACCACGTACAAAATAGTGGGAGTTATCAAGAAGGTGGGAATTTCGCGCTTGGGTATCGAACTTAGTGTGGAACATGAGGATCACGAAAATTTACTAACACTAACAGATGTTCCAAAATTAAAGTATCGCAAACATGATGTCATTACGTGCAAATGCGTATATGATAGAAGTCTTCAATTCTCCATGATTAGCTTTCCCAATGTTTGTATAATGCCCGTTTGGGAAACATTTAATGGAATTTTGGCTGATGCTGTCAAGAAAAAGTTCAAAGAGACGTTATCACTCTGTGGAGAAATTGAATCTCGATTGGAGGATAGCGGAATGGATATGTGTCGAGATTTGCCGCTAATAGCTTCGATATGGTGCAAGGAACACAATCATAAGATTCTCTTGGAAGCTTTTGGAAATATACTAACACAAAATCATGCCATAGAATTTTTGGAATGTATTCAAGAGCGTATCAATGTTCGACAAATTCTATTATTGGGTATTTCTCGATATCAAATTAGAGATTCAAGACTTTCATTAGATGTTTTATTGGAAAAATGTCGCAAAAATCCTCTTACGGTACCATGTATATCTATACAACAATGCGATGTCATCGGGTTATGTTTCGATATAGAATTTACCGTGGATCAACGTAGATGTGGAATTATATGCAGATATGTGTACGAAGAAATGATACACAGAGGACACATATATACTTTGTTGAAAAATATACAATCCAAATTTCCAGACTTTGATGCGTTTCGCGAGGTTTTGGAAAAGGATTACTGTATTACAATAGTAAGAGAGGAATATGTTTACATAACCTCAATGCTTGAAATTCAGAATAAATTGATCGCTTTTGTTGAAACCAAGACAAATGAGAATGTAATTGCTAAATCCAGTATGGTCACTAATTTGTCAGCAGAACAAAATAAAGCTATTAAATTGTCATTAAACAATAAATTATCAATTATCATGGGAATTCCGGGATCTGGAAAGAGCCACACAATTCGTTCCATTGTTGATATTATCACCAGAAAAGGAATGAAGGTGGTTTGTTGTAGCTTTACCGGAAAAGCCGTGTCGCGAATTAATGAAGTTCTCGAAGGCAAAAATGCGTTAACAATCAACAGACTGATAGCGAATCAATTATGTGATTTTGTCAAATATAATTATATAATCATTGATGAAGCATCAATGTCGACCTCAACATTGATTTATGATCTTGTCGAGGTATGTGGGTATGATGTGAGTTATATATTTGTTGGTGATTGTAATCAACTTCCTGCGATTGGTCATGGTCAATTTTTTAAGAACATTATTGATTCGCAAGTTGTTCCCATTTGCGAGCTTACACATAATTATAGAGTCGCGGAAAATAATGACATGATTATTGTAAACGCACAAAATATGATTAATGATCCGAAATTTAAGTTTGAGGAAGGAGACACTTTCACTGTGGAAAAGGGAAATATTGAAAATGTCACCAGAACAATAGAGGAATGTAAGGAATTTGGTATCGATGCAAAAGATATTGTTGTGTTATCTCCTTATGTCAAAGGAAACGAGGGAGTTCCAGAAATTAATAAGATCATGAAGCGTATTTATAATAAATCAAATATCGTAGGTCATGATGAAAGTAATAATACATGGAATGTTGATGATCGCGTAATGATGACAGAAAATAATAAAATGTTCAAAGTCTATAATGGTGAATGCGGATCTATTGCGGCCATTTCATCAAAGGGTATGGATATTGTATTCGATAATGGAAGTACTACTTGGTACAGTTTTTCCAAGAAGATGATGAGAGATTATACGACTGGGGCGGCCAACGAAAGCAACGCCATTGAGATGTCATCGGATAGCCTAAATCATGCATATTCTTGCAGTATTCACAAATCACAGGGAAGCGAATGGAAAGTTGTAATTGTTTACATCCCCCGATACGCAGGAAGATTTGTGAATAGAAATCTTGTATATACAGCGATAACAAGAGCAAAGGAAATGTGTTTTGTTATCACACCAGATGTCATTTCATTGAATAATGCTGCTCATATTTTGTTATCTCCGAAACGAGATTTGATGTCTGAAATTTTAATGACTAATGCGGGAATTGAAATTCCGAATGTGGATGTAGAAGAGTATGATTACGAAGATTCGGGAGAACTTGATCAGTTCTTGTTTGATGATTTTTAGGACTTACTTTTTAAAAGTCTCCTGTTGATTTATCAAACAGTTTAGACATACTATTATTTACACAATATACCAAATAATTACCCGATCTTATATTTCAAACTAAAAATTGAATTTCGAAATTCAATTTTTAGTTTGAAATATAAGATCGGGTTTGAAAATTTCAATATTATTCTAAACCCACTAATTCGGTCCTTTGTGTTTCAACATCTACCGTCTAGATATTTAATCATGGCAAGTCTACTGCGTCAATCCTTTGATATTTGTGTTCAATCTGGAATAATTACATCCGATTTATCTTGCATTACTAATGTTGAAATGCTAGAAGAATACCTTTGCAAACAAAAACCAAGAAATAATCTGTTTTTATGGACTGCAATCCATACAAAAACTATTGATTTCTTAGATAAAGTTGAGTGGGTATTTAACTATGGAAATCTTTATGATATGAATTACATAACACATCACAAAGATTTCACATCTGAAGCAATCAATTACGCTTTTGTATGCGCATGTAAGAGTGAAAACTTAGATTTCATTTTAAATTATTGTGCAAATATTGAATGCAAATTATCAATCAATAGGGGATTTGGTTTTGTACAAAGAAGCAACAACATTGAGTTGGCGAAATTATTATTTTCTCTGTATAAGTATGATATTGAATGGCATTGGGATAAATACCCATTGAACAATGGCAACATCGAAATGTTCGAATGGTTAAATACTCTCAAACCATATTCTCTTCCACATATTTCAGTTGCTCATGTAAAGCCACAACATATTATGAGAGTACTGAAATATGTGGAAACTTCCATGAACAAGAGAATAGATTATAGCACCATATATGGTGTAGCATGTAGGAATGGAAACAAAGAAATTATGGAATATGTATATTCGGGGGGAAAATTAGAAAGATCCATTGCAATAAGTAAACTTGAATTTTACTCCGCATGCTATAGTGGTAATATCGAGGCCGTGAAATATCTCTATAATATCAAGAAAATGAGAACTAGCAAAACTACAAGCAAAATGCTATGCATAACATTTCCAGAATTCCCTGATATCTACAATTATCTATTGACCAACAAAAGTAAATGCATACTACCAAGAGATAAATTTTACTTGGATAAAATTCGTTCTAAACAAAATGAATTTCCTGATTGCTTGACAATTGAAAAATTCATGGACTTTTAAAAACTAAGTCATTAGGTTCATAATATGAGTAAGTATAGTTGTTTGAAGTTCCACACCATCTAGAATATCAAAAATTTCTGTTTGGGTTACTTCTTTATTTTTCCCAATAAGATTCTTAAGTCTGAGATATACAATTTCATTATCATCTTCACTAAAAACAGAATCCCAAAACATACATTTCAATAACTGAGATGAAAAGAATGTGTAGAAAAATTCAGGAATACCCAGAATACTAATTAACATTGTATAATAATCAAAAGATTCAAAATATGGAACCTTTGAATATCTACAAAGTGCCAAAATTTGCCAATCAAACAAAAATCTATTAAGTTTATATGTTTCTGTTGCCGTATCAATTTTGAATAATTGCGAATAAAATCCTGATAAAACTGCATTGGGATAAAACCTATTTACCCCATCATTTGCGCTGCATGTTGTGAAATTCTTGATTTTTACCTCATTATTTTCATATAACGCAAGATGATCTTTCGTTAGCCCACCACCACGAAATTCCATTGTCTTCTGTAAAATATCAAGTTGCAAAACTAATGATGATAAAATTTTCTGAACAATTTCTGCCTTAATAATTGAGAGAAATAAAATTTTATCATCAATTTCTACCTTGCTAGGAACCCTACATTTCTCAAATCGTTTATGTTTTGCAAGATCTGTTAGCGTTCCAATATCACGTTCTACCAGATGATAATCATAATCTGTGTCATCTTTGAGAATTCTTCCACATTTGAAATATTTACAAAACATTGGACTATTAAGCTTATTGATTATAGATGATATATGAGATGCATTACTAAAAGCATCGGAACCAACTGATCCGTCATCTACAGTAACTCTTCGTGTATGTGGAGAGTATACAATAGCTATTTTATCAAACATAACTTTCAACATCTTTCTTTATCTATACTCTAGTTTTTAAGATCGCGACCGTGCTGCAGAAAGGGTCATACTTAAATTGCCAATTGGTACAGATTTAGGTACGCTTTTATTCTTTACGCCTATTACCTCGCTAAAATGGTTACTTCTATGGTGTTTGGAAGCATGACGGATAAATTTTCTTTCATTTTGTTCATCTGTATCCAATTTCGAATCTTCATTTCTCACGACAGCTTTTAATTTTTGAGTTTCCCTGAATTGATTCTCTTCAAATTTTCTTGCATATTTTGTTTTATCATTTTGTTTGATCTTTTTCTTTGTTTCCTCTGTAATTTTGTCATTCTTAACATATTCTATTTCAAAAACACTTACAGAACCTATTACTGAATATTTAATATCTTCTGCGCTTCTACCACAATAAAATCTAACATTGCCATTTTTCTGTACAATAAGAAATCCATTTTCATTTTCATGTGTTCTATCACATTTCTTGCAATATGAACTCTCTTTGCGCGTTAAAGCAAGAAAATTATCTTTTGACGAATCTTCATTAAATTCAAAAGAAGGATCCCAATAATGCATTAATTCTAGAGCTCTCGATTTTGTAGAATCACTTAATTCTAATTCCTCTGTATCTTTGTATTCTCTCTTAATATACCACGATGGCAATTCATCAGAATCATTACAAAATGTAACTAGCGATTCTGCTAATTTCGCGAGATTCATGTGCGATTTGCTAATATACTCTTCTACTGGAACGAATTCTAACTTCTTATTTTCATATACAAATCCATCAATACACTTCTTAAATCGAGCAGTTCCAATTTTCGCACATCCTAACATACGCAAAGAATGTCCTGCAGAATATATACCCGAATCTATCAGATTTGAATATTTGTGATTTGTGTTTGCAATTACAATTTTAGCAAATGCATCTGCCTCAAGAGAGTTATTGTGATAAAATCCATTTATTATAACATGATAACTCTCTTTTTCCGCTCCACAAGATTCATAAACCCTCAAATTATGAAGGATATTGAATTTAACATCTTTTTCTGCTAATACCTTTTGTATCGATTTAATTAATGCAAATAATAACTGTAATCCTATGGCAACGGGATCTCCTTTTATTTCACTGTGATTACAGTCAATATCAAATCGAGGTTTTTGTCTATGAGTTCCGCATATAACTTCGTGAAATTCACGTTCCGATTCTTTTTCCCTATATTCTTGGTATTCGATATAACTTGGGAACATAGTGTATAGCCTCTTATCCAAATTCGGTGTAGATACAATAAGACTTCCAGATGAATCTAATTCAGAGCATGAATCAAAAAGCCCAATCTTTGAATTATCATCATCAGCTTTGTTCTTTAAATAATAATACCATTTCTTTCCTGTGATCCATTTGGTAGCCATATTTCTATACAGGATTGTCATAAGATTATAAATTCAATTTTCCAAAATGAATCCCACGTACGAAGATTTCGTATCCATGAAGCAACCTTTCAAAACTTTATCTTATCGAGTAATAGACTATATATTTTTGTGTAGAAATCTAAAATTGAAAAGTAGTTTGATAGAAAATCAGAATGAATTATTTAGAATTATGAAAAATGCACGCAGATTCATTAATTATCTATGTACAATTTCATTTTTCAATATGTATGGTACCTTGGATATCTCAGCCATTATAATTTATGGATGTTTGTATGGAATTGATTATTCTCCATATAAAACAATACACACTCGCGAGATATGCAACTATACGCTATTATGTATATCTGCGATGATGAACGTTGCTTCCGTTGTTCCTGTGCAAATTGAAAATGTAGATGCTCTTCGTAATGTTGCTGAATATCTTGGATATTCACGCTGTGAACTTAAATATCTTCCTGCTTCTGCTGTTAAAATGAGAATTTCATCATCCGACAAGCTAAAATGTAATGAATTGGAAAAATATCATATTTTGAAGCAACTTGTAATCAAAACAAGCCCACAATCAAAACTTTTTTCAAGCAATACATATATGTCAATTATACATTCTGATATTTTCTCATTTTCAGACTATGATCTTTTTGTTCTATCTATGCATAAATTCTCAAACAAAAAGATCATAGAAATTTCGGGGGCTATTGTTCCTCCCGAATCTAATGTTTTTGATTATGTGAAATCAAACATGGATCTTTATTCATTAAGCTCTTTTAATTTGTACAGGCACATACCACTTCGTAAATTGCATAAATACGACAGGATGATTCAGATAGAATATCTGAATCATCTTACCGATATTGAAGTAAGGAAATATTTTTCTGTACATATTCCTTATTCTACACCCATGGAAATGAGGGAATTTTTAAGAAAATCAATCCAAACTAAGTGTTTTATGGTTCCATTAAAACATATCAAGAAGAGATCAATTAACGAAGAGACTATGTACTTTAATCCAGTTGATAAGGGCTTTGTTATAGCTTTTGGTACTTGTATGAAATATAATGTTTTTGAAATTGGTGAGTTTTTTAATATGTTTTGTAACAACGAATTTATTAACCATTATGAGAGTAAATTTGAATCTCATCACATTGATCAATTAATGTTAATTTTGCAAGAAAATAGACATCGCTATGGAGTTTCTAAATTAATGGATCGCATTCAAAATATCAATCATGCTAAACTTGTTGCCAAAAATCAAGAAAGAGAACTTATGGAATTATTTGATCATTTAGATGATATAGAAGCTGAGAAATTAAAATTATTTCTCATTACAGTATTTGAAACGGGTATGTACATGAGACGCTGGAAAGGCCCGGGGTATACATACCCGACTTCATCTAAATATACAACCGATGATGCTGGTATATACCGAATTAACATAGCAAAATCACTTGAGAAACTTAGAGAAATATACACATCAATGTTTGAAGGAACATCTATTCTTGTAAGTGTTATGAAATCGAGGAATCTAAATATTGTAACAAATTATTCTCTCGCGAAAGCTATTGTTGATATTAGATCTGGACAAGCATGTGTTCGGGTTGCAAGTTTATATCTAATAGCAACAGCACACCATTATTTGGTTTTACTTTTTAATCACATTGAATATCACCAAGATCTAATGTTATTAGAGACGATAATGTGATTATTTGCTTTCAGAGAAATGGCACCATATGTAACAGTGGGTTTGAGTAAAGATAATTCAATCACACTTCATAAGAAAACAGTTGATGCTGGGATTACGATGGCTATCATTCTTGGTATTTCATTGCTGATCGGAACTATTGTATTGGTAGTTTTATATACTAATCACAAGCAAAAGTTCTCATTTCCCCCTCCTCTTCCTCCTCCAGATATGCCAATAGAGATAACTGAAAATACCGGAGGAGTTCCATATCTTAGCTCTAAATCCGGAGTATGTGAACGAGGATTTTACGGACCAAGTTGTGATCGACAACATCACGACTCAAAATATTTTGCTACAGGAGCTCCTGTAAATGCCAAATATGATGTTATCAAGAGTTTTCACACAGAATCAAAATCATTTTCTCAAGATTCGTGCAGTCGTAGTTGTGATTCAAATCCGGACTGTATTGGGTTTTCATATGAAAACAACCTGTGTACATTATTACGGGATGCAAATGTCTCAGATGTTGAATATGTAGATGATCCATCATTATATCTTCGTAGTTCTAAGAAATTAAAGTTTTCTGATCGAGTTTTTCTAGGGTCCAGGGAATCTTCATTTCCACCAAGATATTGGATGGTTAATTCTGCTCCAGGATTTGTACAATTATCTCATAACAAGGTTCATATCATTGACTTTTTCCCACGTTATATGCAAAATGTTAGTAGCAAAACAGGTTACTATTCTACAGAGCACTTTCGCCCATCAAACGTCAAGAAATTGAGAGAATCCGATCAGTTTGTTATTCATCGTCCTGGTACAGCATTGCGTCTTCCGAAAATTTGGGAAGGAAATAAAATTTATGTTTTGTACTGCTAGAAGCAGTGAACTTATAAATCCTCATGATTTATAAGTTTGAGCATATTCCCCGTGCAAACTAAATGCATCTCACATAACACTCAGAACTCTATTTGTATGCGATATATTAGTTTTTAAACAAGTCGCTTTCAATGGAAGAGCATCTTTGTACGCTCGTCTTCTAAAAACTTCTTCGTAGCATTATTATACATGATGGGACATCTCTTATTTATTTTGAGACCATATTCGAAAAGCATATCACCAAATAATCTTGTTTCTTCGTTAAAATCATATTTGCTTCTTTGCCATTGTTCGTGAAGTTGCATACTATTGGCATGTTGTATGAAGTGATTAATATATGCTTCAGTATCTACCTTCAGAAATCTCTCAGAAATAATAACATCTTGCCAAACTGAAAAGATCTTTAGAGATAAAATATATCTTTTGCTGCAATTTGAATAACTCAATTCATCTTCCTCTTCCTCATCAATATCATCATCACACATCATTAGTGGAAGCAAAGAATGACAGAATGCTGGTATATACACTGATGCTTGCTTAATTTCATCAGGAATAGTAAATGATATTGCATTGGATATACGCGCTGTTTCTTGAACTATCGTCAAAGTCTGTTGTTGTTGTTGAACTGTCACAATTGAGTAATAAAAAATCATTGTGACAATAATTCCAAGACCTGCTAAAACTGCTGTGAATATTTTGATTCGTGATTGTTCAAATTCTTTTGCGGAACCCATGTACCATGCCGTTGCGATGGCAAGTAGGATTATAAATCCAAAAACGGCTAATGCTATCCATGGAGTTACAACAAATGTCATAGTTTTTTATACCAATATAATTGATTTTGAATTTAATTCAAAGATTTGTTGTATGCAACAACAAGTTCCTTAAAAACTTCAAGATCTATGTCTTCATCTTTGGAAACATAGATATAACCATAGTTGTCATCAACTGCTTTTTGTAGTACTTCTTCTACGGATTCTGAAGATTCTACAATAACAGCATGG
>Ga0209345_10005219_pt1 | contig 12151 bp, 11 predicted proteins | sample Cruoilmetagenom7_FD_187294 | JGI IMG/M metagenome (GOLD analysis project Ga0209345, IMG submission 187294) | Oil polluted marine microbial communities from Coal Oil Point, Santa Barbara, California, USA - Sample 7 (SPAdes) (version 2) | ecosystem: Environmental > Aquatic > Marine > Oil seeps ...
CCTGCTTTCACACCTACATTTATTTTATTGTGGATGTCTATAGGAACTGTTTTAAATAAAAAGAATAGAATGATGACTAATGAAGAGATTGAAAGTAAATTAAAAACTAAATGACAGAACAGCCACTAATAAGTATTATAACTGTAGTTTTTAACGGCATAAAATATCTTCAACAAACTATTGATAGTGTTACAAATCAAACGTATCACAATATTGAATATATAATTATTGATGGCGGCTCTACAGATGGAACAATTGATTTGATTAAAGCAAATGAAGCACATATTGATCATTGGATTAGTGAACCAGACAAAGGGCTTTACGATGCGATGAACAAAGGCATCAGTAAAGCAAAAGGCGAACTCATAGGTATGATTAATAGTGACGACTGGTACGAATTAGATGCCGTAGAAACTGTTGTTAAAAGTTACCTTGAAAACTTAAATAAAAGAATATTTCATGCAGATAGATATGATGTCTATCCCAATGGAGAAAAAAAAGTATTTCCATTTAATTCTTCTGTAATTAAATTCAAATATTTGGCAATGACTTATAATCACCCATCAATGTTTGTATCACCAAAACTTTATGATGAATATAAATACAATACGAACTTAAAGGTGTATTCGGATTATCAATTTACTTTAACTTCATTTCTAAAAAACAAAGATCAGTTTGCTTATATAAACAAACCAACTGTAAACTTTAGGCTTGGAGGTGTAAGTGGACAAATACCTCTTAAAAGTGTACTAAAAGAATCTTATATAGCCAGAAGAAATGCTGGAATGAATATGATTGCTAGTATCTTTGCTATTGGATGTAAATTAGGACTAGAAACAATCAAATCTGTCTTGAAAAAAAAATAGACATTTAAGTACAATTATTTTAAAAATACAGGTTACTCTTTGAGTAATTTTTTAAATTTAAAGATTATATGAAACAACCAAAAATACTCTTTATACTTCACCTTCCTCCACCAATTCATGGTGCAGCTATGCTTGGTCAATTTATTGTAGATAGTAAAATAATTAATTCAAATTATGAAACTAAATATATTAATTTAGGAACGACCAAAACGTTTAAGGAAAGAAAGAGGGTAACATTCAATAAATTATCAAATTTCATTACTCTTTTCAAGAGTTGTTTTTCAGCTTATGAATCATATAAACCAGATCTAGTTTATATAAGCCTAACTTCTAACGGAATGGGTTTCTACAAAGACGCTTTAATCGTTTTTATGTTAAAATTAAGAGGCGCAAAATTAGTCTACCATTTTCATAACAAAGGCATAAAAAACCATCAACATAAATTTTTAGACAACTTTTTATACAAGAGAGTATTAAAAAATGCAGATATCGTATTGGGTTCGAAATGGATTTATGGAGATATTCAGAAGTATGTGAGTCTAGATAAAATTCAATATTGTCATAACGGAATTCCTAAGGTTACCTATGAGATAAAGAAAAGAGAATTGAAATCAGAAAATAGCCCAACAGAAATTTTATTTCTATCTAACTTAATAGAATCTAAAGGAGTTTTCACCTTGCTTAATGCTTGTAAACATTTAGATGAAAGGGGATTAGATTTTCGTTGCACTTATGTTGGTAATGTAGGTGATATAAAAGCAGAAGAGATTCAAGCAGAAATTGAAAAGCTCAAACTATCAAATAAAGTACATTACGCAGGTAAGAAATATGATATAGAAAAACATGAAGCTTTTGAAAAAGCTCATATTTTTGCCTTTCCAACACATTATCCTAACGAGTGCTTTCCTTTAGTTCTTTTGGAAGCTATGCAATATGGTTTACCAGTAATTTCTTGTCCTGAAGGTGGAGTAAAAGACATAATCGACGATAATAAAACGGGATTTATTGTACCACAAAAAGACGCAAAAAGTTTAGCCGATAAATTGGAAGTATTAATAAAAAACCCTTCATTGCAAATGGAAATGGGTACTGCTGGGAATGAAAAATACCAAAAAGAGTTTACAGTAGAAATGTATGGAAAGAGATTAGATAATATCTTTAAAAATGCCTTAAGCAAATAATAAATAATTCATGAATTTAAAAATTCGACTTCGAAGATTTATTGCTAAGTACTTAGGCACTTTAGTTGAATTAGTTTATCAAATTAAATTCAAAACCATACGCTTTAATAAACCACCTATTATTATTTTAACACCAGGAAAGGTTGGTTCCTCAAGTGTTTATGATACATTAAAAAAAGAATCAACACATCAAGTTTTTCACATTCATAATTTTTCAAAAGCCGGAATAGAGAAATCAATTAGAGATCATGTTCATTCTAATCGAAAATCTAAACCATTACATTTAATTATTTCAAAAATTTTAAGAAAAAAACTAACAACTTATACAGGCAAATTATTCATCATAAGTATTATTAGAGAACCAATCTCGAGAGAGATATCCTCCTTTTTTCAAAATACAGATCAATATAAATACACATTAGAAAACAAAAAGTTAGAGATTGATATAAACATCGCTCAAAAATTACTCAAAGAAAAATTCGAATCTGATATTTGTAAAGAACTTAAAGATTGGTTTGATTTAGAAATCAAAAATAATTTTGGAATAGATGTTTTTGCCGAAAAGTTTGATTATGATAACAAATATGTAATTTCACAAAATAATAATCATCATCTTTTATTATTAAAAATGGAAGATCTGGATACCGTTTTCCCAATTGCTATTAAAGACCTTCTTAATCTTGACAAGCCCTTGCAACTACAAAAAGCTAATGTTGGTGAGGATAAGCATTACGCTAGCACATACAAAAATATCCAAAAAAATATAAAATTTGAGCATAAGGTGATTAGTCAAATAGTTAACTCTATCTTTTTTCAAAGTTTCTATCTAAAAGACAAGTCGAAAGTAATCGACAAATGGTCTAAAAATTAATTGAAATTTACTATTTTTAAGTAACGGCATAAGTTTTAACTATTTATATTTGCCTTCAAGGAGCTTCTCCAATTATAACCTAAGAATCGAGATTGAAATCAATAAAAATAAAAAACTATAATATTTATGCGTCTGACCTTGTAGACATTGGTATTGATGTTAATAAGCAAGTTATTATTAATACAATTAATGCGCATTCTTATATTGTTGCAAAGAATGATTCAAAATTTGAACAAGCCTTAATTAAAAGTGATATTTTACTTCCAGATGGAGAAGGTATTGTTTTAATGGCCAAAAACTATCAAAGTCAAAAAATTAAAAAAATAGCTGGAGCTGACATTCATGATCACTTGCTAAACATTTCAGAAGAGAAACGACTTAAGTGCTTCTATATTGGTTCAAGTCAAGAAACCCTTAATTTAATTAAAGATAAATTATCTAAAAAATACCCTAATATCACATTCGGTTTTTTTTCACCACCTTTCAAAGCTTCTTTTTCTAAAGAAGACAATGAAGAAATGATTTCTGAAATTAATACATTTCAACCTCATGTAGTATTTGTTGGAATGACAGCACCAAAACAAGAAAAATGGGTTTTAGATAATAAAGAAAAAATTAATGCCAATATAATTTGTTCTATAGGAGCAGTATTTGATTTTATTGCTGAAACAAAAAAGCGCGCTCCAAACTGGATAATTGGTATAAAACTAGAATGGCTTTATAGAAGTTTTACTGCTTGGCGTTTAACTAAAAGATATTTATACTCCACTCCACTTTTCTTAATAGAAGTATTTAAACAGAAATTCTTTTCTAAATCTAATTAACAGATGTTGAAAGAATCTAGCGCAATTTTAAAAGAAACGATTTATAAAAAAGACATGTCTTTTTTAGCGTTTATGCTTTCTATACTTTTTTTACCGCTTTCCATAAACCTAAGTACGTTTACACTAGTTATATCAATTGCCTTTAAACTTATACAAGTTGCTTTAAAACGCGACAAACTCTTTGCTAGTAAAGCGTTAAAACATTCAGCAATAATTGGGCTTTGTTTCTTTGTATACATTGAGGTGAATTCAATTTTACAAACAGATATTCATTATAATTTTCTGCATTTTGAAAAGCAATATATGCACTTTGCTTTATTCTTTATTGCACCTATACTCTTAAGAAGCAAGAAGGATAATAAACTCCTTATTTACGCTCTTTTTTTGGGAGTTGCTATAGCGCTTTTATACGTGCTTTTTTCTGCAGTAGCATACAATCTGACATTTGATAAAAACACCTTTGAAAACCTTATTGATTTACACCACACCTATTTGTCGATGTTTATATTAACATTTGTTAATTATAGTGTGGTACAAAAAATCATAAGAAAAACAAACACTAGTATTGCTTTAAAAGTGCTGTATATTTTTTTAGCAGCGCTATCATTAAGTATAATGTATTTGCTTGATAGCAAGGTGTCTATGTTTATTTTTTTATTTTTATTTTTAATTCATTCACTACCAGAGTTATCTAAAAAGAACACTGGTTATTATATTGTTTTCTTAATTTTAATTCTTGTCGTAATATCTGCTTTTATTAATAAAGTAAATGTGAATTATGAAAGAGCTTTAGATTTTAGACTTCAGATTTGGGAGATGTCTCTTTATGTTTTTGAAAATAATCCTATTTTCGGGAACCTTACTTTGCCTGAAAAAGATATACTAAATTACAATCATTATTTAAACGGAAAATATTATTATTTAGATTCAGACTTAAATAGCCACAATCAATTTTTATCTATTTTAATGAGATTTGGATTTTTTGGCTTTCTTATTTTGTTTTTATTTATTATCAATGTTTTTAGAAAAATCAACCCTCGAACAAAAAAACTCGATATTAGAGAAGTTTTTGGGTTTTTTATAATAGTTCTAATGGTTTTTTATATTGAAAATATTCTCGATAGACATCATGGAATCGTTTATATAACTCTCTTTTATAACTATTACTTAGTTGCTTTAGAAAATGCAGAAAGTTAGATTAATATTTTTGTTTGTCATATTACAGGTTCTCTTTATAAATAAATACAGGGCTCAAGAGGCAGAGACTGTTCTTAAAACAGATTTTGTAATACGAGATTTTAAGGTTTTTAAGGACTCTATTTTTTATATAAAAAAAAGAAATGCTTTTCTCTTAGATAAGAAGACTAAATCTTCAAAGAATTATTTTATTGGAGGTTATGGATTAAAAATAAATACTCAAGAAAATTCTAACACTATCATTACAGTCGCAAATGAATTAGTAGATACTGTATCTAGTATAAGGTTTTATAATAAAAAACTGAGAGAATTTGAAGCAGAGTTTTACTACAAAAAAGGAAAGATATTAGACTTTATACTTCTCGAAGAAGCAAAACTATTCGTTTTGAGCCTTACAACAAATAAAATCATATTCATCGACTATAAAGACAGTCCTGAATACTATAAAACCATTGAAATAAAATTAAATTCTTTATCTAGAAAGTTACTTTATAAAGACAATATGCTTTATTTTGCAACCGACAATGGAAATATATATAAATACGATTTTTTAAACTATAAGAAAACATTAATCCATAATGTAAATAATGTTATAACAGAGTTTACTTTAGTTGACGAAGCACTAATTTACACAACAATTAATGGTGATATTGTAAAAATAAACCTTTCAACTAATGAGGAAATCAAAATCAAAATCGATAATAATTTCATAAGTACTTTTTTAAAATTCAATGATAAGTTAATTTGCGGAAGCTGGAATGGTAAAATATTTATTTTAGACATTAATACGTTTACAATTAATCAAGAATTCAACTTCCACAAAAGAGCAATTATTAGTATTAAGAAAGATGAAAACAACACTATATATTCAAGTAGTTTAGATCAAACTATTAAGAGTTGGAAATTTAATTAATAAAAAATGAAAATATCAGTAATAGGAACAGGATATGTTGGTTTAGTAACAGGAACCTGTTTAGCAGAAACCGGCAATGAAGTCTTATGTATAGACATAGACGCTAATAAGGTTAAACAAATGCAAGATGGGAATGTTCCTATTTATGAACCACATTTAGATGTGTTGTTTGAAAGAAATATAAAAGCGGATAGACTTAAATTTTCTACGTCATTAACTGAAGGTTTAGACCATGGAGAGATTATCTTTTTGGCATTACCTACACCAGAAGACGATGATGGCTCTGCAGATTTATCTTATGTTTTAGGCGTAGCAAAAGACATCGGGAAAAACATAAAAGACTATAAAGTAATTGTCGATAAAAGCACAGTTCCTGTTGGGACATCTGATAAAGTAAAAGCTGCAATATCAAATGAAACTGAGGTTGAATTTGACGTTGTTTCTAATCCAGAGTTTTTAAGAGAAGGTTTTGCTGTAGACGATTTTTTAAAACCCGAACGTATTGTAATAGGTTCAAGTTCAGAGAGAGCAACAAACCTCATGAACAAATTATATAAGCCTTTTGTGCGATCAGGAAATCCAATTTTAATTATGGATGAGCGTTCTGCTGAGCTAACAAAATATGCCGCAAATTCTTTTTTAGCAGCCAAGATTACGTTTATGAATGAGATTGCTAATTTTTGTGAAAAAGTTGGAGCAAATGTAGATATGGTAAGAATTGGTATGGGAACCGACTCTAGAATAGGTAAGCGCTTTTTATTTCCTGGTATAGGTTATGGTGGTTCTTGTTTTCCTAAAGATGTAAAAGCATTATATAAATCAGGGCAAGAAAGCAATCACGATTTCGAAATTTTAAGCTCAGTAATAAAAGTCAATAGCAAACAAAAAACAATTCTAATTCCAAAGATATTATCTAAATATAACAATAATTTAGAAGGCAAAACTTTTGCAATTTGGGGTCTAGCATTTAAACCAGAAACGGACGACATTAGAGAAGCTCCTGCATTATATATGATTGACGAATTGTTAAAACATGGCGCAAAAATTAATGTTTTTGACCCAGAGGCTATGCCTAACGTTAAAAAGAAATATGGTGATAAACTGAAATATACAAGCAATATGTATGATGCTATTATTGGAGTAGACGCATTGATTATTTGCACAGAATGGAGTATATTTAGAACACCAAATTTTTCGAATTTGAAGGACAATATGAAAGAGCCTATGATTTTTGATGGTCGTAATCTTTATGATACAAACGAAATTGAAAACGAAGGTTTTAATTATGTGTCAATAGGAAGAAAAAGTGTGTAAAAATGAAGAAAAAAGTACTCATAACTGGAGCAGCAGGTTTTTTAGGTTCACATTTATGTGATAGGTTTTTGCTTGATGGTTTTAGTGTTATAGGAATGGATAACTTTATAACTGGCGATCCAAAAAACATTAAACATTTAAATGATAATCCAGATTTTGAATTTATTGAGCATGATGTAACTGAACACATCACTATCGAAGGAGAGTTGCATTATATACTTCATTTTGCATCTCCAGCCAGTCCGATTGATTATTTAAAAATACCAATCCAAACGCTAAAAGTTGGTTCGTTGGGTACTCATAATCTTTTAGGTTTAGCATTAGCAAAGAACTCAAGATTACTAATTGCATCAACATCGGAAGTTTATGGAGACCCATTAGTGCATCCTCAAACTGAAGATTACTATGGTAATGTTAATACCATTGGCCCAAGAGGTGTTTATGATGAAGCAAAACGTTTTCAAGAATCTATTACTATGGCATATCATAGATTTCATGGTGTTGAAACAAGAATCGTTCGTATTTTTAATACTTATGGTCCACGTATGCGTCTAAATGATGGAAGAGTTATTCCTGCATTTATGGGACAAGCTTTAAGAGGAGAAGACCTTACAATATTTGGAGATGGTTCACAAACACGATCATTTTGCTATGTAGATGATCAAGTCGAAGGGATTTTTAAATTACTCTTTAGTGATTATGTGTATCCTGTAAATATTGGTAATCCAAATGAAATTTCAATATCAGATTTTGCTGAAGAAATTATTAAGTTAACTAATACAGATCAAAAAGTAATCTATAAAGACTTACCGGTTAACGATCCAATGCAAAGGAAACCAGACATTACTTTAGCAAAAAAACTATTACAATGGGAACCGAAAGTACAAAGAGCTGAAGGAATGAAAACAACATTCGATTACTTTAAAGGATTGTCTCATGAGGAGTTGTACAAAAGTGAACACAGAGATTTTTCAAAACATATAAAAACATAAGTTGAGCTTATTTAAACAAGGAAGGTATTCAGGCTATTTAAGACCAATTTCATACTTAATTGATTTAAGTATTATTAATGGGTTAGCAATCCTCTATTTTTTTAAGGATATAGACCCTAAAATGTTTATTCTTTTTGTTTCAGTTTCTTGGATTATACTCTCAATCTACTCAGGCTTTTATGGAGTATATAGATTTACAAGAGAGGTAACTATTTTCTCTTTAGCATTAAGGCAAATGGTGCTTTTTACATTAATTATTTTTGCTTTTGCTGGATTTTATCACGACCTAAATATATATCCTGCCACAGTTTTTTATTATATTTTAGTGAGTTTTTTAGGGATCATATCTTTTAAATTCGCATTGTATTATTTACTTCAAAAGTATAGAGTTTCGTTTGGTGGTAATTTTCGAAAAACAGTCATTTTTGGTGTTAATAAGAAGACCTTAGCTCTAGAGAGATTTTTTAATAAAAATCCCGAATATGGATATATACATAAAATGACATTTAATTTCAAAGGTAAAAATGCAGTAAGTCTTGATAGTTGTTTTAATTATATAAAAGAAGAAGCTGTAGATGAGATATATTGCTCAATATCCGAACTAACAAATAGTCAAATAAATGAAATTGCTGACTTTGCTGATAACAATCTGAAAATATTAAAGTTTTTACCTGATAGCAAAGAAATATATTCAAAAAAATTAAAATACGAGTATTACGATTACATTCCAATTTTAACATTAAGAGACATCCCTTTAGACGAGTCTATTAATATGTTTTTTAAGAGGACTTTTGATATTGTGTTTTCAAGTTTGGTTATTATTTTTTTACTATCCTGGTTAACGCCTCTAATAGCGATTTTAATTAAGCTTGAATCTAGAGGTCCAGTGTTTTTTAAACAATCTAGAAATGGGTTTAACTATAAAGAATTTGACTGCTTTAAGTTTAGATCAATGACGCCCAACAAAGATGCGCATTTGTATCAAGCAACTAGAGGTGATAATAGGATCACTAAAATAGGTAAGGTTATACGAAAAACAAGTATTGATGAATTACCCCAGTTTTTCAATGTGCTCTTTGGAGACATGTCTGTCGTTGGACCACGTCCTCACATGGTAAGTCATACGGATATGTATGCTAAAAAAATAGATAAATTTATGGTGCGCCATTTTGTGAAACCTGGTATTACTGGACTAGCGCAAATTAGCGGATTTAGAGGAGAAGTAGAGTCGGATAAAGACATTATTGGTCGTGTTAAATACGATATTTTTTATATAGAAAATTGGTCGTTGCTTTTAGATCTTAAAATTATTATTAAAACCTTTATAAATGCGATTAAAGGAGAAGATAAAGCCTATTAGATTATTTCTTTTAATCTTTCCAGTTGAGCATTAAAATCAAATTCTTTTTTACCGTTTTCTATGATTTTTTCACGCATTGATTTAGATAGCAATTGATGATCAATAGAAGATATAACAGTATTTAATTCCTTATAATTTCCAGCTTCTGCAACCCAACCTAATTCTTGTTTTTTAATTATGGTTTCGCCTTCGCCACCACCAAAATATAACATGGGTAATCCTAATTTAGCATACTCAAAAATTTTGGAAGGTACAGACCCATAAATCCGCTTCAATAAAGGTATAATTGTAATATCGTATTGCAAAAGAACTTCATGTAACTCACTTCTTGAGACTTGACCATGGTAGGTGATAGGTAACTCAGTATGGTTCAAAAGATATGTTTCAATTTTTGCTTGTTCAGCACCTGACCCATAAATATGAAATTCAATAGTACTATAATCTAATTCTTGGCACAATTTATAAATACCTTGTGCTATGCCAAGTAAGCCTGCATATACAATTTTTAACTTTCCATTAGAAGGACTGTAACTTAATTCAGGACTTTTAAAGTCTGGATAGTTGCGATATAAAAAGGTCTTCTTTTCCGGATAAATAGACGTAATATGCGCTAATATTTCTTCACTTTGCCCTAATACTAAATCTGCTCTTTTGTAATTAAAATACTCAATACGCTCAAGTACGTTATAGCTAAAATTCTTTTTTAATGCACCTAATTCAAAACCAGCTATTGGCCATAAATCACTTACATTTAGAATGAGATGACGTTTCTTAGATTTAAGGAATAACATACAAGTAAAAGCAACTAATAATGGAGGAGATTGTACAATTACTGTTTTCGGAATTTTATTCCACATAAAAAACCAAACCAAACTGAAACTATAAGACAACATTGCAATTAATCGCAACAGTTTGTTTTTTGAATTACTAGCATAAATCCAAAGCCTATTGATTAATATCCCATTTTCTGATGACGTGTGTTTAAATTTTCCTTTATAATCTTTAAAGATTTCACCTGTTGGGTAGTTTGGTAATGGTGTTAATAACGAAACATTAAAGTTGTGTCCTTTAAGACCTTCTGCTAAATGGAAAATTCTGTTTGAAGCTGCACCAGTTTCAGGTGGAAAATAGCTTGTTATAATAAGCACATTCTTCATTAGGAATCTTGTTTTATAAATGATGTGAATTGTTTTAATTTCCCGCTTTTAGATCGCTGTAGTTTTATTTCTCGTTTAAAAATTATTTCAATTCCAGGCTCTAGATAACGCTCCATTTCTTTTTTTATAATGTCTATCTTTTCAATAGATAATTCCTTATCACTTGAATAAATGATTTTGAATGTGTCTTTTTTTAACTGTTCAATAACAAACTCTTTTACATTGCCATCATCTTCTATAAGTGTTTTAGTAATATAGTAAAAGGTTAATCCAGCAGCTTTTTTTCCACTTGGTAGAATAGCAATATCGTTAGTTCTACCAACCAATTTTTCTAGTATTGGTTTCTTAATGGTACTTGCTTTTGACAGAATCCCAACATCACCAATATCATAACGAATAAATGGGTGTGCTTTGTTATATAAAGACGTAATAACAACTCGACCTTCTTCGCCATAAGGCAACGGTTTGTTGTTTTGATCTAAAATTTCAACAAATAAAGCCTCACTATTTACTTGCCACTCATCTTCATTATTTTCAAATGCAATTAAATCCAGTTCCGAGGCTCCATATTCATTTACAATGGCAACTCCTAACTGGTTTTTAAGTAATTTTTTGTCGTTTTCGAATAACATTTCCGAAGTTACAATACACACATTTAAACTCGGACAAATATCTTTCAAAACAATTCCTTTTCGTTTTAAAAACTTTGCAAATTGAACTATAGCACTTGTATAGCCATTGATGTATTCAAAAGGAATGGCTTTAAACTTTTTCAGAAGGTTTTCAAACGCAACATCACCTAAGTCAAATACTGAAAATCGCAAGCGATTACTCAAAACATCCTTAAATCGTTCTTTGTAATATCCTTTTTTATCTAACGGAATGCCATAAAAACGAGCTTGTTTCGAGCTATTAAAATCTAAGTCAAACCAACTAAACCGATCTTGAATAATAGCCCATGTTAAGGCATGGCTGAATTTGTCTTTTGCAAAAATAAAAGGATCACCAGACGACCCAGAAGTTTTGTTTATATAAACATTAGCTTTTGTATACCCTTGAGATAAACGTTGCTCTAGTGGCTGCTGTAAATCAGATTTAGCCATGATGGGAACCGAATTCCAATCATCTATTTGTATAGACTTCCCAAGTGATTTATAAAAGGCTGTGTTTTGTAAATGATGCAAAACAATAGCTTCTTTTTGCTCTTTAACAAAGCTTTCAAAATCGACTTCATTTTTATCTTGAATTTTTGACAAAGCAAGTTTAGCTTTATCAATAGGAAAGCCATTCATTTTTAAAGAAAAATCAAATAATCTCAAGTTTTTAAAATACAATTAAGGTTTGTGTAAAATAATTGTTTTTTCAAGTTAAAACCAATTATTTTTGTGCAAACAACAAATTACATGAACATTTTAATTCTTGGCTCTGGTGGAAGAGAACACACTTTCGCTTGGAAAATTGCTCAAAGCCCTTTAT
>Ga0209345_10005220_pt1 | contig 12150 bp, 16 predicted proteins | sample Cruoilmetagenom7_FD_187294 | JGI IMG/M metagenome (GOLD analysis project Ga0209345, IMG submission 187294) | Oil polluted marine microbial communities from Coal Oil Point, Santa Barbara, California, USA - Sample 7 (SPAdes) (version 2) | ecosystem: Environmental > Aquatic > Marine > Oil seeps ...
GACGACCACCCTGATCTAATTGGGTATGAACCACCCGTTTAGATGAGCAGCCGCCGTAAGGGCGCGCAGGGGCCGGGGCGAATGCTCCGGCTCCACACCAGATCAGAAAATGGTTTCTGATCTTAACAATGACCGTGAAGCGGACATGTCAACAATGCTGACCATGATTCATTTTAGTGAATCCGTCAACCCGCCAATCGGTCGCGGCATTCGAAAGGAATGCAAATGCAAGACCGAAAGCTAACACCGGAAATGGTCCCGGTGATCAAACTGGCACGTAAATTGAAATACAACTATGCGCGGATCGCGTCGTATTTCGAGATCAATCAAGGCCGTATCGCGGATGTAATGAAGGGGCGACGATTCCCCAACATTCCAGGCGCCGATACGCTCCCGGCTGATTTCCCCACGGCCTAAATGAAAAGGAAGGGGGCGGTTCATTGACCGCCCTCTTTCAACGCCCACAGCTTGCGCGCTCCATCCATCCCTGCCTCAGCGACCAGTCCATCATGCTTGATGGTGTTTATGGAAATCCCGATACGTTTCCGTAGCAAGCGCAATGTCTCTGTGTCAGCCTCTATCATCTGATCTATCGCCCAAGCGTCCGCGATCTGGCGGGCTGTGAGCGGGTCAGAGGCTTCCCTTAGCTGTGTCAGGATAAAACGCTTTAAATGCCCCTTAGGCGCTGAGTGGCGCGGTATAATCCCATCGTGGTAGCTGGTTGCGGGCTTAGCGTTTGGATCAAACAGCGCAATGCAGGCGTCGATATGTTTGATGCTTGTCCGCACCCGCTCTGCCTCGGCCGTGATTTTGCCAAGCAGCTTAGTCAATTCTTTCCGCATGGCGTTCAGGCCCGATACTGTGTTCGGGCGTTCATATTCGATACAATCCTTTATGAACCACCATATATATCATCGTTTACGATATTACTACCACTATTTGTGGTGGGTTTGCTCCATAATGCCGTAATTTTGAGGCAAGGAGGCCGACATGGGAAAGAGTAATTACAACGAAGATTTCAAACGCGACGCGGTGCATCAAATAGTGGTCAGGGGATATCCTGTTCGAGAGGTTTCCCAGCGTTTGGGGGTCAGCACGCATTCTTTGTACAAGTGGATGAAGATGTACGCACAGCCTGCGTCGCAGGCGTCGAGCTTGGATCACGAAGCAGAGAACCGTCGCCTCAAGCGCGAGCTGGCGCGAATGACTGAGGAGCGCGATATCCTAAAAAAGGCGGCCGCGTACTTCGCCAAGGATGCATCCCTCTCGGTGATGTAAACATCACCTGCCGGTCAGTGAATGAAGTACGCATTTATCGCCGAGCATCGCCCCCGGTTTTCGGTGCGAATGATGTGTCGTTGCCTCAGCATCCATCCCAGTGGGTTCTATGCATGGGTTAAGAATCCGTTAAGCCATCGTGCGCGCGAGGATGTGCGTCAGATCAAGTTGCTCAAGGACGCCTGGAAGGACAGTGGCAAAGTTTACGGCTACCGCAAACTCCATGACGATCTGGTTGAACAGGGTGAGACTTGTTGCCCAAACCGTGTTGCCAGACTGACCCGTCTGGCAGGCATACGCGCCCAGATCGGCTACAAACGCAGGCCAGGCAGCTATGGAGGCCGGCCCTCTGTGGTTGTCGACAACACGCTTGACCGGCAGTTCGATGTTGCGGCGCCAGACAAGGTCTGGGTCTCTGACATCACCTACATCAAAACTTATGAGGGCTTCTTGTATCTGGCGGTCGTGATTGATCTTTACTCACGCCGTGTAATCGGCTGGGCAACGCAATCGCGCCAACCAACTGACCTGGTGCTTCAAGCGCTTTTGATGGCCGTCTGGCGGCGCAAGCCAAAGCAGCCAGTTCTGATACATACCGACCAAGGATCGCAGTACACTAGCCGAGATTGGGCTGCGTTCCTGCGCGCCCACAATCTGGAACATTCAATGAGCAGACGCGGCAATTGTCACGACAATGCGGTTGCCGAGAGCTTCTTCAACCTGCTCAAACGAGAACGCATCCGTCGCCGGACATACAAAACACGCGCGGCTGCAAGGCAAGACATCTTTGACTACATCGAGATGTTCTATAACCCGAAACGAAAACATGCGACAAACGGGATGCTGTCACCCGTCGACTTTGAGAATAGCCAGCGCAATGTGAACCAAGAAGGTGTCTAGGAAACTAGGGGCAATTCAGTCCTTTAAGAGACCACACCGCCCGCATCAAGCGAGTTTGTACGACAAGACACACCCATTAGAACCTTGACGCAGGTCTAATTGCAATGCGCCGATTGTCCATTGGCCCTCGCTCTAATTTCCCAAAAATGGGGGGATTACCGTCTCTGTTCGTCCAAAACGATCCTGATCTTCTCTTCCGACGAACACTGCCTACGAGTTGCATGTTTGATATCTTTGACAATCTTCTCGCGAGGGCTTTTGCGGGTGCCGGATGTCTGTCTCATGTCCCACTCCTTGGTGGCAAAGATGAGCAAGAAACACTCTTATCAAATCACGCTATTTGGACCATAGGTGCTGATGTCAGGCACGTGTTACACCAAAATCGGTCAGTCATATTGCCGATTTCAATGCCTCGCTAGTGCAGCAGTTCTTCGACGTTCCGGTGCGAAAATAAATTCCGAACGCGCCATTTCGCTCCTTGTTGCCAAATATTTGTGGAAGAGCAGGCTGTCGCGTGCAATATTCAAGGCTATAAAAGCAGTTGCCTTGAAGGATTATCTGAAGAGACAAAGAAAATGATCACTAGTCCATCAACTTATAGAATACTGCTCTGTGTACTTGTGGAAAAGCAAATTGACGACGTTTGAAATGCGAACTTCAAACCTCTCGGTGTTCGTCATCAACCTGCAGCGTCGCCCGGATCGGCTGCAATACATGACGTCTCAACTGAAAGATATCGACGTCGAGTGGGAACGCGTCGATGCACATGATATTTACTCTGTAGACCAAGCAGCACTGGCGCGAGAGGTGTCGGTTGATAACCATATTCTCAGAATGAGCCCCGGCAGCCAGTGTTGTGCACTTACCAATTTCGACATCTACCGGCGGATCGTGACGGAAGGTTTGCACGCTGCGCTAATCTTGCAAGATGATGTCGAGCTTTCCCACCAGATCAAGCCTTTCTTGACGTCACTCACCTGGCTCCCGGACGACATCCATCTGGTTCAATTTGAAAAATACGGCAAATTAAACTCAAGTCGATTAATGGGACCGGCTCTGGGGAATATGCCGATTGAAGGTAGGACAATGCATCGCCTATACTCCCGTACAGCTGGCGCCGCGTGCTACCTCATAACAAACGAAGGTGCGACCCGAATTCTTGCAAAAAAGCCTGTACTAAGAATGCCAATTGACCATTTCCTTTTCAGTCCAAACCTATCACCAATGTTCGATCAGCTGGGTGTGGCGGTCGTTAGCCCGGCATTGGCCCGCCAGCGGCAGTCTGATTTCAGATCTGATATTCAGGAAGAAAGGCAATACCGACGTAAGACGCTGCCCATGCGAATGCGCCGATTATGGCAGGAACTTAATCGTGTGCCATCCCAACTCACTGCGATGATGCGTGTGGCCCGTTGGCAAAGCTTCGGTTACAAGAAATAAGATCACCTTAGGCGCGTTCCTTGCTTAAGTTGAAAGCACGATGGGCTTTGGCAGTGCACTGCGCAAACGCACGTGCTAGAGTTGAATCTTGTTTCTCAATCAGAGCGCCCGAACCATGAAACTGCGCATAACCTTACCTCGCTTCCGGGGTGTTTGCTCTGGTGACCCAAAAATCGCGGTCATGGGCCCGCTGCGCAGTGGAACGAACTTGGTCGCGCGCCTTTTGGAAAAACATTGGCGTGTAGCTACGGATTTTAATTGCTATGGATGGAAACACGCGGGCGTGCCTATCCTTGGGCCGTCATCGGGTCTCGCCTACCCCAACACGCCGATTGTGTGGGTTTGCAAGTGTCCGTATTCCCTGACGGTATCCTTGCATCGCTACAGGTTCGGGTCAACATCCGGGCGCGGCCTAAGCCTTGAGGGTGCGCCGGACTTCAGCGATTTCCTACGATCGCCGATCACGATCTGGGACAGTCAGCTTTCAAACTCGCCAAGTCTGCGCTTCGCAAATCCGGTTCAGTACTGGAACTTCATCACTTGGAACTTCGAGTCGCTTGACCCGGCTCGATTCAACACGATTGGCTTCAACTACGAGGACATTTTGGCCGACCCGCAGGTTTTGAACCGTGTCGAGAACCTTGTACCAATCAAGCGGCGCGAAGTTGGCCCGATCGAGTTGCCCAAGAAACAAATGGGTCGTGGAATAAGGCAGGCCAAGGATGGGGTGGGTGAATTTGACGCTGCCGCCTATCTGTCGAAAAGCTATTTGGCATCGTACACGCCCGACGATCTTGCTTTCATTGCAACCCAAGTTGACCCTTGGCTGATGCAGCGCCGCGGCTACGGGTTGCCCTGAATGGCGGGCTAGCCGCCCCAAATCCCATATTTTTTGCGGAAATAATTGACACAGTCCAGATTCAGTTTGTCGCGACCACGGCCCTCCAACTCCAATCCCAACAACGCCGACATCTTTCCAGCCCGGGTTCGCGTTGATCTTGGCTTGTGGCCTGATTTTTGGATGTGAACGCCCAGCCGCGTCATTTGCCCGGACAGCCAGATATCATCAACGGCCCAAAAATTCTCGGGGATATCGAATACTTCTGCGTCCAGAAAAGTTGGCCGCACAAGCACACCGCCATAGCCCTTTGCAATATCTACCCCCCCAGAGTCCGGGATCAGCCTGCGAACTCGGCGACGGTGGCGTTTTCCAAACAGGCCAAAAGTCAACGAATTCAAGCCGTGATTTCGCGGTTGATCCCATTGCCCCCTAAGATCAATGGCAGCAACCGGTTCGCCAACGTCGACGACACATGAATCGGGACGCTGATCGTTTTGGGCGATCAGACGCGCGGCCCAATCACGCTGGTAGATACGATCATCGTCGCAATATAAAAGGCGCACGTCCTGACCGCGATAGTGTGCCAGTGCTGGCAGAATTTTGGTGGCAGGCCCCCAATCCGTATCTGTATGCAGAATTTCAACTCCATCAGGTAGCTCCGGCAAAGTCGCGCTGTAAAAATCGCGTTTCTGGTAGGATTTCGGCAGCGACAAGATTACCCGACTGATGTCCGCATCCTGTTCGCAGAGTGATCGCAAGGTCGGCAGGACGGTCTCAAAGCGCGGCGGAATGGTCGTAAGCGTTATTATGTTCTTCGTCCGCATTGTTGTCCCTGTGCACTTGCCAACCCGATTTCAAATATCATCCACCCGAAAAAGTGCAATGATTACAACTTGTGCGGTCCTACGGGAATCCTGGGCGATATCCTCTTTAAATTCCAATCGTATGGCGCAGGGGTCGCCATCGGATGAAACTTGCTTTGGCGTTACGCCGAAGTAGCCCGACGCTTTTCTTACGGCGGTTTAGGGCTCATTGACTGCGTGCGTGGGAAAAAAGCGACCTATTCAGTTCCCTTTGTCCTCATTTGTTCTGCCGCAAACGCGTTGGAAGGAAAGCTGACTTGGCCAGGTGCGTCGGTTTTCCGTCTGGCCTATACTTCGGGCCGGACGAACGGTAACCATCCGATATGAAAAACTTTGCGCACTACTTTGACCTTTTTGATCCTTCCGTCATCCGGGACACTTACCCGATGTACGATCAATTGCGCGAGAGCGGACCACAGCACCCTGTCGCGCCAGGCGTTTGGCTCATCATCCGGTATGCCGAAGCGGTAAACGCGCTGCTTGATAATCGTCTTTCAAACCGAACCGACGGAAATCCGCGAAGGGACGCTGAACAAGCATGCATTGGTTCTAGTGGGTTGGCGACAACGAACACGGACCCTGCGATTTTCGACGACCTTGGCTCATTTCAACCGATGAGAAACGGGCGTCGCCATCTGGCGTTCGGGTTGGACCGCCAAACGTGCATCGGCGGCACACCGGTGCGGATGGCGACGGAAGCCATTCTGTCGGCAATCTGGCCGTTGGTGGAGAGGCAAAAAAATGGAAACCCCGCTTTGTTGTGAGGCGCGCGCGCCACAGGAGGTTGCGCGCCCTTCCTTTGCAGCCAAGATATTGAGGCACCCTTCAACATCATGACGTGGCTCTATCTTCCCATCACCAGCCAGCCGCGCGAGCTGGATTCAAAGCTGCTTCTGGCACATTTCGCCCGCGCTGCCGGTCTGCGCCCCGTATTGGGCTACAAATCCAGTTTCATCACAGCGATGCCTCAGCTTGAGCCAGGTATTTTCCTTGCACACAACGCACGGCAAAAGCTGGAAAAGCTGGCCACGGTTCGCCGTTTCGGTAGTGCAGTGGCTGTACTGGACGAGGAGGCGTTGGTGCGTCAGAGCGACGAGATATTCTGGAAAAAACATGACAAAGGTGCATTTGACCACGTCGACAAGATTCTGGCTTGGGGTAAAAACGATGCGCAACTTTGGCCAAACTATGGTATTTCGCGTCTCGAAGATGTGGCGATTGTGGGAAATCCACGGTTTGACCTTTTGCGCCCCGAACTGGCGAGTTTTTACGCCTCTGATATTGAACAACTGCACCACCGGTTTGGGCGCTACGTATTACTCAATACCAACTTTCCCACAGTCAACAACCTGACCCCGCAGGGCGGTGGAGTGCGTATGGCAAAGTGGGCGATGGATAGCGAGGGGCAGCACCTGAATGACCGTTTTCTCGACTTCAAACGCAAGATGTTCGAGGAGGAACTTAGCCTTGTGGCCCCTTTGGCAAAAGCGATTGCCCCGCTTTCTTTGGTGGTGCGTCCTCATCCAAACGAGGACCATGGACCTTGGCAGCGCGCTGCCCGTGGCGCGCCCAATGTTCATGTCGCGTTTGAAGGTAACGTCGTGCCCTGGTTGGTCGGTGCCGAGGCTTTAGTTCACAACAATTGCACAACGGGTATCGAGGCGGTTGCGGCCGGAAAGCCGGTATTGAATTTCGTTCCCTTCGAGTCTGAATTCATCAATCCACTCTTCCAGGTATTCGGCACGGATTGCAGCGACGTCGAAGGCCTGGCGGCAGCGATCAACACAGAGTCACAGGCGCATAGTGGGACCAACCGGAAACGGCTACGCGCCTATGTTGCAAGCGTGGACGGCCCCCTGTCGAGCGAGCGCATTGCGCGGTTAATCGCATCGGGGTCGGCCGACCTGACACCGAGCTCTGGTCCGGGTCGACCTCGGCGCGTGCTCGCCGCGGCCGGCATCGAATTGAAACGTCAACTACGGTTGCTATCGTATCAGGTGAAGTCACGCGGTCGCGACAAGCGTCGATTTCTGGCAACGCACTACCCGGACACAACGCTCGCCAGTTTGGACTACGAACAATTAAGTTATAGCAAGCAGCAATTGGAACTGATGATGCGTCAGTTTCCGCCACTGGACCATGCGGTGTTGGATGAGCGCCTGACGCGTCTCGCGTCAGCCTTGGGTATAGGCACTCCTTGCCGGACAAAAAAATTGCGTGCAGGATTGGTCGAAGTCGTTTGATATCCAGCCAATAAATCCGGATCTTAGGAAGAATACCCAAAGGCCTTGAAGTCTTCCGCATAAAGCGTCGCAACGTGACCTGCGGTTTGCGCATCGTAGTAGTCCCGCCAACTGTCCAACCGCTGGAACCGTGACGGCAACATCCGCGCGCGCAAACTTCGGCCAAGTCGTTGCAACCTTTTCGGCTTTCCTTCGATGTCGGGCTGCGGCTTGAAACCGGTTGTGTTGCGCCGCGGCAGAACTGTGCACTTTACTCCGACAACCTTCGCCACGCGTGCAAATTCGGTATCAAGTATTTCAAAACGCAGCACATCGTTCACAAGCACCTTGCCGCGTAAATCGCATAGGAATTCAACTTGTGACCGGACGAACCAACGCGCCGGTGTACAGGGTGCGGCGGCAAGTGTTGGTGCAAGCCACGCCGTAACCCAATCGCGAAACACCATGTTCGGACCCAAATGTCGGTAAAGCGAAACCACGCGAGGAAATGGGTTGCGCACGACGGCAAAGCGATGGAATTCATCCCATTCCACAGACGTCATATAGCCAAGCGCGACATATTCGTCGGCCGTCAAATGAGCCAACCGCGGCGGACCCTTGGCAGAATCGTTGTTAGGGCGCAGCAGCAGGGGCGAACGCTCGTCCCAAGCCAATCCAAGATCGTCAAGGAAGGCCTGCTCAACGCTCTGACCCGCGGCCTTTGGCACATGAACGAAAACGGTTTTGTGACTGCGTGATATCATTTTTGGTCACTCACCCGGGGTCCAGGATGGGTCATATCCCAAAACTTGGAAATCAGTCTCAAACAAACGACGTACAATTTGAGCGCCGTCGGCGTCGTAGAACTGGTGCAACAGATCATTGGCTTCGGTGCGATGAGCGCGCCCGCGCTTGAACGCCCCAGAGCTGTGCATATGGTCGGCGTCAATGCCCAAGCGCTCAAAAAAGCTTGCAAGCTCTTTCTCCAGCCTCTCGAACCGAATGACATCTGTGTAGTGATCGAGCGGAAGAATCAGCTGCTTTGTCTGCAGGTCCCAATGGGGATTTACACCCATCCCGCCGCTGTCGAGCCAACGAATAAATCGGGAAAAACCATCGGGTGTAGCCCCCAACTGGCCTACATCGGCACGAAATCTGGGTGAGTTGACTTTATTGAGGAAGGCAGAAAGCGTGCGCGAAAACGGGTCACGGACCACAACCATACGCGGCATCTCTGGCAGCTCTGCCATGTGCCGAACAGGCCAGTCGCCTAAATGCGGCACACTCTTGCGCGACCGGATATCCCCGCGCATGCATCCGGTTTCCAACCAATGAACGAAGATAATCACTGAAGAGTTTGCGTTCTTTTGCACCCGATTGTAAAGAAAACCGCTGCGACGAGCCACGGCAACCCGGTCCATTGCATTCAAATTTAACACGCGACAATCGAACACGTCTTTCAATGTAGCTTGCCTTTTGCGAATACCAATCCGCCGTCGCCAAGCACGAACTGGCTTCGAATGGATGATACGCCCTCGCAAAGCGGGCCCCTTCAAAGCTGGCCACGCGCGGCAAGAAAATCCGCCCAGACGAAGTCTTCTTCTGTATCGATATTTGCAAGCGGGCGCTCGATCACGACTGCGCCGGCTTTTGCGCCCTTAATGCTTCGTTGCCCTTCCAGGCATTCCCGTGTGATCGCATAGGCAACACCATTGCGGTGATAAACCGGGGTTAACTGCTGGCGTGCGATGACGCCCGCACCAGCCGCGTCAAAGTAGTCAAAGGTTCCGTCCGGGGCGAGCGTCAGTTGTTTGAGCGGATGCCCCTTGCTGTCGGTCTCGCTTAGTGTCCAAACCGCGTCAAACTCACCCTCGACCAAGGTCTGCAGGGTTCGGCGCACATCTTCTGCCCGCCGCCCGGGCGAAGTGGGCTGTAGCATCAACACAATGTCGTAGGTAACACCGTCGCGCTCTTCCATTTCTGAAAGGGCGTGATGCAGGACATCCCAATCCCCAATCCGATCACCCGATAGCGTTTCAGGTCGGCGAAAGGGCGCGGAAAGACCAGCGTTTTGGGCCGCATCCGCAATGCCGTCATGGTCCGTTGAGACAACAGAGCGATCAATCTCGGTCACCTCGGCGGCCACCATCCCCGCGCGCGCCACAAGAGGAATGCCACCAATTTCGCGCAGGTTCTTCAAGGCAACGCCCTTTGACCCGCCGCGCGCAGGCACTACCGTCAGAACGCGAAGCCCCGCGATCATTTCGAAGCACTAGGTTGCAGGCGCACCGGCCAACCGGCATCGGCGCGCAGAAAATGCGCGTCGTTCAGGTGTGTGGCCTGCGCGTCGCTTTCGCCGTCACCAATGAGTGTGGCCGTGCGTGCGCCAAAGCGCGTAATCCGGTCTGCCAGCGTATCGGGCTTGTTTGCGGGAAATCCGCGCATATCCGACAGCCACCTTTCCCAACCCCGCGTCTGAAGCGTGCCGACCAATTCTGAATACACCGTCATTGACAACACGCAAGCGACCCCTTGTTGAGCTGCCCCGGCCAGAGCATCCTCGGCAATTCCACCGCAGGTGCCTGCTGAACGCACTGAGCGACGGCAGTGCCGCAGGCGGCGGCCTGTTCGAGCGTCGGGTCATTTGCTAGGGTGGCCATGCGTGGGATGACCTCATGGCGCGAAGCGTCGAGCCATTGTAACAGAACCACCTCCACTACGCCCGAGCGCGCATTTGGGAAAACTTCGAAAAAGGTGGCACGCTTTTTTGCAGCCGTCTCTGGGGGCGTACCGTCAAAGTCAAACACCCAAAGATCAACCACGTGACCTCCCGTTAAAGAATGTTGCCCAGTTTTTCATCTTTGTCTTTCGGTCCTCGTTCAACATCCGGTCTATGGCCGGGTCCTCATAGAAGCTGTCGTTGACGATGGCGGTCGAGGAAATTTCCTCGAAAACGCAACCCTCAAGCGTGTGAAACTTGTGCCATTCGCCGGGAGCGACCAGCAACGTATCCCCTGGCATGAGCTTGTGCGGGCGCCCATCCTTGACGATCTCGACTTCTCCGGCCAGCAGTTGGAAAGTTTCCTCTTTCTGCTTGTGGAAGTGGTAGGGGTGTTTCTGCCGCGGCAGTTGCACGACCAGCTTCTTGGCGTAGTCACGGTTGACGCATGTGATCAGTACGGCCCCGTATTCGCGAAACCGCGCCAGCCCGTAGTGGTGCGAGATTTCAATCTCTGCATCCTCGTTGATGTAGATACCGGCGATGTTCAACATACCGCGCACCTGCAACATGATCTGGAAGATCGTATCACTAGAGTCGCCAGCAAAAATTACGTCCTCGGTTAGCGGCGCATTCGCCGCATAGTTCTTCGATGCAACCATCCCCGGGCGGAATTTCCCTGAATTAAGCTGACCTTCCTGAAACGGAATTGCGAAGAACACATCTTCGGCTCCGATCTTGTCGCCGGCTTTCACAGCACACCGCAGGAAGGTGCCGCGCTTGAGATCTCGCAGCGTTTGGCGCTCGTCAAGAGCAGCGGGGGCGCGTTCGGGCGAACCGATCATACCGCGGGCGGCGTTAAAACTGGCAAGCCAGCGGCCGAGCTGCGCGGGCGAGGACGAATAAGCGTTCAGTCCGTAGGTTTCGGTCGGCACGCCCACATGTCGCTCGAAAAGACTTGCGCCTAGTGCGTAGGCGATTTGAACGGCGCTCAGATTATCCTGATCCTCATGTGTCGACCAGCCAATCGGCACATCTCTGAACCGCTCTTTCAGCTGGCGCACTTGGTCAAGTTCCAGCTTTTCATCGGGCGTAGGATATTGCGCAACGCAATGCATCAGCGCGAAGTCCGCGCGCTCGGACTGAAGGTAGTTGACCAACCAGTCGATTTCGCCCAGCGCCAATCCAGCTGTCGACACGACGATAGGTTTATTAACCCGCGCCGCTTTTTGTATCAACGGCCGGTCGTCCGCCGAACAAGACGCAATTTTGATGATATCAAGATCCATGTCGCAGATCACGTCGACCGACGCTTCGTCGAACGGCGTAGACATCGTCAACAACCCGCACTCTCGCACGATCCCGGCGAGCGCCCGAAACTGCTCCATCTCGAGACGAGTCTCGCTGAAGCGCTTGATATATTTCAGGTCTGTCCGATCTTTGAAATCGGGATGGATGAAGACGTCGAGCTGGCGGAACTGGAATTTGAGGGCAGCCTTGACGCCCGCCTCGTTCGCGACCGCCGCAACCTCGCGAATAACCCGTTCGGCGTGGGCCATGTCGCCCATGTGATTATTGGCGAGGTCAAAAATGAATAGGTTCTTAAAGTCAAAGCCCTTGGCCATGCCACCGTCCATTATGTAAGCGCTGCGGGAACATAGCCGCGCGACCAATCAATAGAAACACGCCGACCCTCCGCATCAGATTTGAATATGGCCGCAATGACGACCTGCGTCTCTAACCCGCGCATCAGTGCTACTGGCGACTCTTGGACATCGCCGTCCAGCACAGCACCGAGGTGGTCTATCACCGCTATGAAATCGTCGGCGCGGGTCTTTTTGATCGGGACCTCATCCGTCTCGCGCCCCAGGCCGCCGCTAGATCGGA
>Ga0209345_10005222_pt1 | contig 12147 bp, 8 predicted proteins | sample Cruoilmetagenom7_FD_187294 | JGI IMG/M metagenome (GOLD analysis project Ga0209345, IMG submission 187294) | Oil polluted marine microbial communities from Coal Oil Point, Santa Barbara, California, USA - Sample 7 (SPAdes) (version 2) | ecosystem: Environmental > Aquatic > Marine > Oil seeps ...
GAAATGTTTTTAGAAACGCTAAGCAAACGTTTCATTTTTACACTATCGTGTTCAAACGGTTTAAATAGAGAATCAATTTTGGTGTGTTCAGAGGGTGAATTGTTTTTTATGTAGATTAATGAGTTTTCAAAACTTGTCTGTTGCGTAGAGCCATATGAAACAAAAAAGAAAAAAAACAGACACAGGTTTAGTAGTTTATACTTAAACAAATAGTTCATAGTGTTGGTTTATAGTTTTTCAAGAAAATCTGATTTACGCTGTCTCGCTACAGGGATCTTGTGTTCACTATCCATAATCACATACCCTTCATTTTTAATAAATGCTTTTATTTTATTGAGATTAATAATATAAGAATTGTGAATTCTGAAAAAATAATGTTCTGGTAAGATGGCATCAACTTCTTTTAATTTCTTGGTGAGCACTATTTTTTTTCTATTCTGTAAAAATAGCGTGCTATAATTACCGTCAGATTCTATATAGATAATATCATCTACATCTAAAAAAAGTAATTTCCCATCAGTGTTAATGGTGATCTTTTTTTTATCGAATTGTGAATTAAAATTAGAAAGCATACGTTCTAATTTTTGAGAATTAAGGGTGCGTTCGCTATGTTTTTTTATTTTAGAGATGCACGCGCTTAGATCATCAGAATCTATAGGTTTTAAAAGGTAATCTATTGCTTCGTGTTTTAAAGCTTTTATAGCATACTCGTCATAAGCGGTAGTGATTACAACAGCAAAATTTATATTTTTTAATTGTTCTAAAAACTGAAAACCACCAATAGTGGGCATTTGTACATCTAAAAATAAACAGTCTGGTGTGTTTGTGTTTAAAAACTTTAAAGCATCATCAGGTTTGGAAAAAGAAGCCATAACTTCTATTTCTTGGTTAAAGTTGCTAAGTTCCCATATGAGGCTTTGAATTGCTTTTGGCTCATCATCTACGATTACTGCTTTTAACATGCTTCTGAATTATTTGATATAAAGATATACATATAAAGGTATATACATAATGAATGTTTTGTATCTAAATATGTATGTAATGCATGGTTTTATGTGTAGAATGCTAAAAAAAATACACTTAAAATACGGTGCCCATTTATACACTTTTTTTAACCAGTCATACATTACAATTGTGATAGCACTCAATTTATAGGCATCTTTGGGTATTGAAATTAACCAAAAATACAGCAAATTGAGGGGTTGCTTTTTTGGTTAAAAGCTATTAATTAGGAAATAATCAGAGTTTTTAAAATTCTGACTTTTTCATTTCAGTGTTAATTTATAATAACGTAATTTTTTTATTGTTTATTATTAATTTTAGTTAGTTATTAGGGAAAAAAGGGCGTTATCTAAACGCTCTTTTTTATTTTGGTTTTAACAGTTAAAATAGCATTGCAATACCATCAGTAAAAACGCTTACTAAGCCTATTTTTAACATGATAAAACCTACAAAATTTAATTACACAAAAAGCGCCTAACTTATTGCTAATCAGTGTATTGCAATGTTATTTTAAAATCTTCATGTTTTACGGGTGCTACATAGGTTTGTTAAAAACTTGTTGACAACGTTTATGAAATATCCTTTCTTTTTTAACAACAATTGTCAATCTTTGTTCAAGGCAAATAAAATAGATTTTTCTGGTTTTTTTGATTTAGAAAAGTGTTGAGAAAATCAATTTAAAAATACGCCCTTATATTCCTAGTTTAGGAAAAACAATAACACCTTTTACGGATTTAACAACTAAAAACTTGAATGATTACGCATCATTCTAAGGACTATCTAGTCTTTAAAATTAAATGAGCATGGAGATTACACAGATTATAAAAAGAGATTACGAAACGAGTCCGTTTGTTTTAAATAAGATTTCTAACGCTATTGAAAAAGCAATGCTTTCTGTTGGAAATGGTACTAAAGAAGACGCTAATACGATTTCTGTAAAAGTATTACAAACCTTATTAGAAAGAAAAGCAAGAGATCACAAGTATTTGCCTACAGTAGAAGAAGTGCAAGATCTTGTAGAAGAGAAATTAATGGAGAGTTCTTTTCATGGTGTTGCAAAAGCTTACATATTATATAGAGATGAACAAGCGCGAAGCAGAAAGACAAATATTTTTGAAAAGCGTATTAACTTAAAGCCTTACGAATATCCAGAACTTAACGAATATGTAGATGCTATAAGACATTCGTACTGGATTCATTCAGAATTTAACTTTACAAGTGATATTCAAGATTTTAAAACAAGATTGACAGTTGTAGAGCAAAATGCCATTAAAAATACAATGCTTGCTATTTCGCAGATTGAAGTCGCTGTAAAATCATTTTGGGGAGACATTTATCATAAAATGCCAAAACCAGAAATCGGATCTGTAGGAGCAACATTTGCAGAAAGTGAAGTACGTCATCATGATGCTTACTCACATTTATTAGAGATACTAGGTCTTAACAACGAGTTTAAAAACCTAAAGAAAAAGCCTGTAATAATGAGACGTGTTCATTATTTAGAAACGGCTTTAAAGAATGCTAAAAGTGAAGACAATAAAGAGTATGCAGAATCTATTTTATTATTTTCATTATTTATAGAGCATGTTTCTTTATTCTCACAGTTTTTAATAATTATGGCTTTTAACAAACATAAGAATATGCTAAAAGGTGTGTCTAATGTGGTTGAAGCAACTTCTAAGGAAGAACAAATACACGGTGATTTTGGTATTGATATTATCAAAATTATAAAGCATGAAAACCCAACATGGTTTGATGAAGAGCATAGCATTTTAGTTAAAGAATTATGCGAAGAGGCTTTTATATCAGAAAGTAAATTAGTGGATTGGATTTTTGAAGCAGGTGAATTAGATTTCTTGCCAAAAGATGTGATTAACGAATTTATAAAACAGAGATTTAACAATTCATTAGAAAGTATTGGCATTGAAAAAGTATTCGATGTCGACGAAAAATTATTAGAGCAAACCGAATGGTTTGACGACGAAATTATAGGAACAAAACACGGAGATTTTTTCGTGAAACGATCTATCAACTATAGCAAAAGAACAAAAAGTATAACCAGCGACGACTTATTTTAAACCATGAACGACAACACTAATTTAGACATTGACAACAACGTAGAGAACCCTCAAACTACAACAACTTCAAATCATGAAGAACTAATTAAAGCCAGAAAAGAAGCTATAAAAGAAGCAAAAGCAGAACCAGAAATAAAATGGCTAACAGATCATAGTCGTCAATTTTTAGCATCTGGTTACCTTACAGAAGATACAACTCCTGAAGAAAGAATCAGAGAAATTGCCAATAATGCCGAAAAAATATTAGGTATTGATGGTTTTGCCGATAAGTTTTATGGCTATATGGCAGAAGGCTACTATTCATTAGCATCTCCAGTTTGGTCTAACTTTGGAAAAAGACGTGGCTTACCAATCAGTTGTTTTGGTTCACATATTTCTGATGATATGGGAGATATTCTCTATACACAGTCAGAAGTTGGTATGATGTCTAAATTAGGTGGAGGTACTTCAGGTTATTTTGGAAAACTTCGTCATAGAGGAGCTCCTGTAAAAAATAACGGAGAATCTTCTGGTGCTGTACACATTATGCAACTGTTTGAAAAAATGGTTGATGTCGTAAGTCAAGGTTCTGTTAGAAGAGGTCGTTTTTCTCCATATTTACCAATAGAGCATAAAGATATTCATGAGTTTTTAGAAATAGGAACAGAAGGTAATCCAATACAAGAGTTAACGCATGGTGTAACTGTTGGAAATGATTGGATGCAAGAAATGATTGATGGAGATACAGATAAAAGAGCCATTTGGGCAAAAGTATTACAACGTAGAGGCGAAATAGGATATCCTTATATTTTCTTCAGAGATAATGCTAACAATACAGCTCCAGATGTATATCAAGATAAAAACCATGAAATCTACGCAAGTAACTTGTGCTCAGAGATTATGTTACCAACAAACGAAAAATGGTCGTTTGTATGTGTATTATCTTCTATAAACTTATTGCATTACGATAAGTGGAAAGATACTGATGCTGTTGAAACAATGGTATATTTCTTAGATGCTGTTTTAGAAGAATTCATTACAAAATTAGAAGTGTATAGAGACTCTGCAGATAGAGATGACAGACAAACCTTCATGTTTATGGAGAAGGCTTATAACTTTGCTAAAGAAAATAGAGCTTTAGGATTAGGAGCTTTAGGATGGCATTCGTTATTACAATCTAAAATGGTAGCTTTTGATAGTAAAGAAGCGTTTGATTTAAATAGTGAAATATTTAAAACAATAAAAGATAAGTCTGTTAAGGCATCTGAAGAATTAGCAACATTATTTGGTGAGCCAGAAGTATTAAAAGGTTACGGAAGACGTAATACAACATTAAACGCTGTAGCGCCAACAACATCTTCTGCGTTTATTTTAGGACAAGTATCTCAAGGTATTGAGCCAATTTGGTCTAACAGTTACGTAAAGGATATTGCGAAAATAAAAACCACAATTAAAAACCCTTATTTAGTAGCGCTTTTAGAAGAAAAAGGCATGAATACGAGTGAGGTGTGGAGAAGCATTAGAGATTATGATGGTTCTGTACAACATTTAGAAGGGCTTACAGATCATGAAAAAGATGTGTTTAAAACCTATTCTGAAATTGATCAAATGACCATCATTTATCAGGCAGCAAATAGACAAAACCATATCGATCAAGGGCAGTCTATAAATATTATGGTACACCCAGATATGCCAGTAAAAGATATTAATAAAATCTATGTGACGGCTTGGCAATTAGGTGTAAAATCATTGTACTACCAACACAGTATGAATGCAGCACAAAAATTCAAGCAAAAGAAAGAATGTACGAGCTGTGAAGGGTAAAACCCAAAAAGTTCAAAATTTGAATAATTTAAGTGTTAAGAAAAAAAAGCATCTCAGAAATGAGATGCTTTTTTATGTAATACAGATGATAAACTCTATTCTTCAACCAAAGTATCCGTTCCCAAATATTTATCGGCTTTATTGTAATACCAGGCTCTCACTTTAGGGATTTTAATACCGTTTAAGAGGGTGTCTTCAGAAAGCACTATATATTCACCACTATCAGGTTTCGCTTTGCCATGCTCGTCGGTTTTAAAGAACTGGTAGATTTCCATAGCATAGGTCTTTGGGTTAAAATAGAAGTACCAAATATCACTGCCTACAGCTTCATCATATGTGACTTTTAGAACCAAATACGTTTTGCCTTTAAAGGTCTTTGTTTCAACCGTTTCACTAAGATTAGTGCCTGGATCTTTCAATTTCATAGGTAAACCATATAAATACGAATAGTAGTTTTTATAAAGTGTAGCTCTATCGCAAGTCATGTTCTTTTCTTTTGCGGCTATGCTATCTAAAACTTTGCCATTGTATTGCATTTGGCACTTGCCTTTATCTAATGTATACGTTGTGGTTACAGTGTCTTTTGTGGCGGTAACGCTAAAATATTCAGCAGGTAAATTAATTGAAATACTACTAGTACGTTTTGCGGCTTCTGGCATGGTCATTACCACAGTAAACGTAGCGTTAAAGCGTTCCCAGTTCCCATTTGGGTCGTGGTAATTAATGGCTTTGTTTAATAGTTCTTGAGACGATAGATTTTGACTAAAACCAGATAAAGCGCATAAGAAGAATGCAAATGCAAGAAAAGATTTCATAGTAATTATTTTTTCTACAAATTACAATATATCAAACAAAAAAAAGCACCCAATGCCGAATTTTACGGGAGGATGCTTTTTGTAAATTTAGATAGATTTGTGATTTATTTTGCCTCCATCATAGCAAAAAACTTGTCAATATTTGGCATTAAAATAATACGTGTTCTTCTGTTTTTAGCACGATTAGCGCTAGAGTTATTTTCAACTAAAGGTTGGTAGCTACTACGCCCAGAAGCAATTAATTGCTCAGGTGCAACCTTAAATTGATTTTGTAGTTTTCTAACAACAGATGTTGCACGTAATACACTTAAGTCCCAGTTGTCTGCAATTTTATCTGTATTAATGCTTCTAGAATCGGTGTGACCTTCAACCATAACATCTAAACTTGGCTCAGAGTTTATAACATCAGCTAATTTTTGTAAAATTTTATCAGCTTTGTTTCCTACGCGGTAACTTGCAGTGTTAAATAACATGTTGTCTGCAATAGAAATCATAACTACAGTTTCGTTAATATCTACTACGATATCTTCGTCTTCGTTAAGATCGCTAGTGTTCATTGCTTTACTTAAGTTGTACTGAATAGCTAAATTCATAGAATCTTTTAAAGTCTTTGCGCCAGCTAATTTTTCTGCATCTACATTTTTCAATGTTTCACGCATTTTTTCTTTGCTTGCACCAGAAGCTACTGTACCGTCTTCAGCGACTTGAAACTTGGCTTTGTTCTCAATAGTTAGTCCTTCAACATCTTCATTTAAAGATTGTATTTTAGAATTGTATTGGTTAACACGTGCTTCAATAACGGCAAACTTATTTTCTAAATCTTCTTTTGCAACTTTAGTTTTTGTGAGTTCGCTTTTAATCTCCCCATTTTCTTGTTCTAAGGCTAAGTATTTCTTTTTTGAAACACAAGCGGTCAATAAAATTGTTGTTACTAGTAGAATTGAAACTTTCTTCATTTTATAATTTTTAGTTGTTAACGTTTTAAAGTGATATATACGATTAAAGGTGCCTTTTGGATGTTAAAAGTTGTAAAAGATTACATTTTTTTCAAAAAAAATGCCCAATACTATAATAGTATTAGGCATTTGTTATTGGTAATATTTTTTTATTCTTCTTGTTCGGTATTCAGTTTTGCAGGTTCTACAGAACTATCGTGAGCACCAAAATATTCTTCTAGAAGATTCATCGTCGCTGTTAATAGGTCTTTAGTCTCTAATAACAAGCTAAAATAAAGGGTTGTGTTTTTTGGACTAGATTCTTCACTACGAGTACGCTCAACTTGTTTTTGAATTTTCTCTTTAACTAAGTTGTATACTTCCGACTTTTCCGTTAATACAGCACCTATTTGTTCAAAAGAATGTGATTCAAAAGCGATTTGGGTTTTGGAAAATAAATCTTCCATACGTGCATCTAAATCTTTTAATTCTTTGATTTGGCTAAACTTTAATTTTTTATGATTATTGTTTACGTGCTTATGACTTACTTTAGAAATATAATCTAAGGATTGCGTCATGTCTTGTAAATAGCCTAGTATATTAATATAGAAATTACTCGCCGATAAACTCGGTTCTTCAAGGTTTCTAATAAAGTAGAAAATATGATCTCTTAGCTCATCTATTTCATTAGATAATTTGTCTATTTGTTTTCTGTTCTTCTTTAATAATTTTAAATCTTGAACAGCTAAACCATTGATTGCAGACGTGTAAATTTTATTACCACGTCTAACAACACTAGCAATATTAGAAGCACTTTCTTGAATAACTCCTTGTGTAGAGCTACTTTCAGCTTTTTCTAACTGATCTACTTCCTTCATTACCTTAGACTTCTTAACATGCGACATATAGCTGCGTATTAATAAAAGTACGGCTAATACAAGTAAGCCAACTAAAGCATAACCTTCGCCATAGTATAAGATGTAAGCCATAATTGCAGCTGCTACAAAGGCGCTAAAGGCAGTAAAGAACCATCCGCCAATTACGTTTAATACACCAGCAACTCTATAAACAGCACTTTCACTTCCCCAAGCTCTATCGGCTAAAGATGTACCCATAGCAACCATGAATGTTACGTAGGTTGTAGATAAAGGTAATTTCATTGAAGTTGCAATAGAAATTAGAACACTAGCTACCATTAAATTTACTGCAGCTCTTACTAAATCAAAGGCAGGTAAGTCTTGTTCTTTTAGAACTACTTTTGGTTTTATAAATTGCTTGTCTGCCCATTTTTTATAAGAATCAGGAAGCACAAGGTTAAGACTGTCAGAGATCCCAATAGAGTATCTTACAATACTTCTAGATAAGAAATTAGGTTCAAATCGTTCTTTAATATCATCTTGTCTAGATAAATCAACAGAAGTTTTTACAACAGCTTTTGCTTTGCTAGAAAACCAAAGTGTTAAGACCATTATAAGTCCTGCTATAAGTAATAAGTATGGTTGTGTTCTAACAGGCTCTCCAAGTGCTGTCATAGCATATTCTCTTGGTAATGCGCCACTAATAGACCATGCTTCGTAAGAATTAAAGGCCGCGATTGGTACACCTATAAAGTTTACTAAATCGTTACCAGCAAAAGCTACAGCTAATGCAAATGTGCCCACAACTATAATTACAACATAAATATTTGTCTTAGTATGTTTTATTAAAAGGTAAGATAGTAGTGTAAGAACTATAAAGCTAATTCCAATTAGAGCGATAGGATTAGTAGATATTAATGATTTAACATCATCATTCATAAAACTAGCATTTTTAACCCCTTTAATAAGAATAAAGTATAAAATTGACGATGTGGCTAGTCCACTAAAAACAGCACCATACCAAGATGGCTTTTCTTGAAACTTAAATGATAAAAGTATTCGCGAAATATATTGAATAATGGCACCGATTGTAAAGGCGACGACGACAGACAGTAGTATGCCCAGTATAATTTCAATCGCTTTAGAATTATTAATATATATAGATAAGTCTGTAATAGATTGTTCGCTATCACTGTAAATTTTTATGAGAGCAACAGCAACAGAAGCGCCTAAGAGTTCAAAAACAATTGAAACCGTTGTGGAAGTTGGCATTCCTAAGGTGTTAAAGAAATCGAGGAGCAAAATGTCGGTAAGCATTACAGCCATAAAAATGACCATAATTTCATTAAACATAAATTCGCCAGGATTAAAGATGCCCTTACGAGCAACTTCCATCATTCCGCTAGAAGTCATTGCGCCTACTGCAACACCAATACTAGCAACGATCATTATGGTTTTAAACGAAACTGCTTTAGATCCTATTGCAGAATTTAAAAAGTTAACAGCATCATTACTTACACCAACTACTAAGTCTGCTATGGCTAAAAAAGCAAGCGCAGCTAGCATATAGATATAAAGGTTTTCCATTAAAAATGAATAATAAATTGAATGCAAAGTACCTTTTTTATTTCCAAGAGAATGTTACCTAAATGTTATTATTAATTCTATTGATGGCGATAAGCGTAGCTGTTTTGAAGTCAAAAATCTTAAGGTTTTATATCAAGTTGTGTAGGAATAGTTCTTGATTTTATCTGCGTTAAAAATTAGCGTATTAAAACTGTAGTCTTATCAAAACTGTAATTCTGGTTATTCTGTTATTTAACTTCTAATCTATGAGCTAGAGCTAAAAATTTAATGTATTGTTTTATTATATGAATTAACTTGCAATTTTAATGTATTGAAAATAAGATAATTAGCGCTTATATGTTAACTTAATGTTATGTAAATATTACATAATTGTAAAATTAATGTTATATTCGTAAGGAGAATATTAATTAATACCCAAACAGATATGAAAAAGATTGTTATATTATTACTGATGTTATGCGTAGGTTTTACTTATGCTCAAGATAAGAATAAACCAAAATTAGAGAAGAAAGGCGATTTAATAATTGCGACTTATTTTCATGATAATGGTGCAATACAGCAAACGGGTACTTTTGATGCCAATGGTAAATTACATGGAGAATGGACGAGTTTTGATGTAGAAGGCAATAAATTAGCCGTTGCTACATATGATGCTGGTAAAAAAGTTGGAAAGTGGTTCTTTTGGGAAGGTGATTCGCTAAAAGAAGTAGATTATAGAGACAACGCTATTGTAAGTGTGGTTGAATGGTCTAATGATAGAACTTTAGTATCGAGAGATTAAAAAAGACATCTGATTACATAACGTTAAAAAAGAAAAGAGCTGTAATATATGTATTACAGCTCTTTTTTATATAACATTTAATGAGTTCTTACAAGTTCATGCTATAGCCTAAGCTAAAAGTTGTACCTGGATTTCTTGAAGAAAAGTCAGCACTAATGTCTCCATAAGATTCATACTGACTTAATCTGTCATCATTAAGAATATTATCTATTTTTAAACTTAGTTTAGAACGCTTGTCTTTACCAAAGCTTTTAGATAGATTGAAATTTAGACTGTTGAAGGATTGCGTATACACATCAGGGTTTTGGCCAAAGCCAACAACTTCTAAAGTTTTACCTTGTACGTTGTAGAATAGCCCAGTTTCAAAACCAGATTCAGCGTTATTATAGTTAAGACCTACATTCACTAAAAATGGGGATTGCCCTTGTAACTCACGTGTATCGTCAATAGTCTCTCCATCTCTTGCAAATTGCTGTCTAGACTCATATTCTTGTCCTTCTCCTTTTGCCATTTCAATTTCAGATTTGATAATAGAAACATTTACATTTAAACTTAAGTCTGCTAGAGATTCTGAAATAAACTTAAAGTTTTTACGACCTTCAAACTCCAAACCTAAGACTTGTGCTTCAGGTGAGTTTCTTGGTGTAAATTGATTAGGCGCTACATAAGAATACGCAACTAATTCAATAGGGTCTTTAAATCTTTTGTAAAATGCACTTACGGCAAACATCTGCGCTTTCTCTCCAAAGAACTCATATCTCGCATCAAAGTTATTAATGTAAGAAGGCTGCAAGTCTATATTACCTAAAAAGATAAGTCCCGTTAATAAATCTGAAATTTGTACTACTGAAGATTCTTTAAAACTAGGTCGCGCTACGGTACGGAAATAAGATAAACGAATATTAGATTTTTCGTTGGCTTCATAGATGAAATTTGCCGATGGAAATAAGTCTAATTCTTCTATAGTTTGTTCGTTATCATAGATTTCGCTACCCGAATTGTTTTGTCCTGTGAAAAATGTTGTAAAATACTCTGCACGAAGCCCAACAATAGATTTTAATTTCTCTGTAATCTTAAATTCATTGGATACATACGCAGCCAAAGTGTTTTGCGTAGACTCATATGAATTTGCTGGTTCAAAGTTTCCACGGATATAAGAACCAGAATTAGTTTCAGGTGTCCAAATATTACTAGGATCTAAAATCGCATTAGGATCACCGTTGAAATCTGAAGTCGTTACTGCTCTAAAAGCAACTTCATACTTATAAATATCATAATTACGTTGTTTGTAACTTCCTAAGGCTCCAAATTTGAGAGCCGCTTGGTTGTCAAATAAATCGTACTTCTTTGTGAAATCGACCTTTGCAGTAGCATTAAATTCTTCTAAGTCTCTCCATAAGCGTTGTGGAAATCCAGCATCAGAACTAATACTTGTGGATCCATCATTGTTCAAAATAAAAGTGGTTAATCTTACGTCTTTATCATAAACACGACTAAAGCTAGGTGATACTTTCCATTCTGTAACGAAATCATTTTCTATATCGTTATGCTGACCACCTATTAAAAAGTTGGTTAAAGAACGTTGGGTATATTCTAAGTTGTCTTTATCGACATCAATATCATTAGATATTTCTGTGTTTTGAGTAAATAAAGCTGCTCTGCTCTCTCCACTTTGTATGTGTAAGACATTAAAATTGTATTTAGAGTTGTCGGTTTTATAAGATAATCCAACCAATCCGCTTAATAAAACATTGTTTTCGCCTAAATCACCAATTTGTCTACGGTCAAATCGTAATTCGTTGATACTACGATCTTCATTTTTTTGGTAAACCCCGTTTTCAAAACCTTCATAAAATAAGGTTTCGTTTTTGTAATTTAAAGAGGCAATTAAACCTAACCTATTCTCTCCAACATCAAATTGGTTACCATAATTAAAACCAAAGCTAAAGTTTGGTAAGCTTGTTTCGCGCTCAGCAGCTAAGGTGCTATTAAATGAACGTGTAATGCCTTCTAAACTAGAGTTGTTACCCGACGCCGGATTTGGGACAGAAGTTGTAGGCGAAATAGGTAAATCTCTATCACCACCGTCAAAACCAAGAAAATCAGTATTACTACCTTTATAAGTAACATAGTTAGAATTGAAGCTCATATCAGGATTATAACTTGTGGAAAGTGAAAAGCTCATCGCTTTTTTTGATGGAAAATCTTTTGTAATAATGTCGACAACACCACCGGTAAAATCAGCAGGTAAATCTGCAGATCCTGATTTAATTACAATAATATTTTCTA
>Ga0209345_10005223_pt1 | contig 12146 bp, 8 predicted proteins | sample Cruoilmetagenom7_FD_187294 | JGI IMG/M metagenome (GOLD analysis project Ga0209345, IMG submission 187294) | Oil polluted marine microbial communities from Coal Oil Point, Santa Barbara, California, USA - Sample 7 (SPAdes) (version 2) | ecosystem: Environmental > Aquatic > Marine > Oil seeps ...
TTCTGTCCCCGTATTGGGTAGTTAGATTCCCTTCTAGTAGGTAGCAGATGACTCCTGTTGGCATGCCATCATTTCTAGTGATTACTTTTTAAAAAGTAATATTAAAGTAAACTAGAGTCCATGTAAGTATTGGTATAAAAGGTGTTCAGAAATAAGTTTACTTTTACTTTATGATTTATAAAGACACTAGCTTCTGAGGCGCTAGGGTGGTGGTTCGAAGTAAAGTAAATTAACTAGTTCTTGCATAGAAATAGCGGTATTCACCGTACTTTTAGGGGAAGTAACTAAAAGCAATGCTAACTACAGAGCTATTTAATAACTCTATAACAGATAGTTTTCCTCCCTTCACCAACTTCAATTTTATCCAATATTTTATCCCCCAACATCAATTCAATAAGTCGTTGAATTTTTTCGCTAATATTTTTACCTTCTCCATTTGCCATAATGCGCTTCATCAACGGTTTATTATTTTTTACATTACGTCCAACAAGCCCTCTAGGGAAAGCAGAATACTCTCGAATAATATTTGACTGCTTCATGTTGGTTTTGTATTGACCAGCGATACCTTTTTTAATGACCTCCAACACTCCTGAGTAAAGTGGATCGACCTCAGTATTTACAAAATGCTTAATGGCATAGATTTTTGTGTCCACCCAATATTCTAATAAGGGCAGAAGATTGACAATATTTATTTCATCACGCACTTCTCTCTTGTTAACTAGATCATCAATCTGACAAATGCCTAGCACGATACAGTAGAGCTGTTCTGCACTGTTTCCTATCCTAGATAATACCTTTTGCAGAGAGTCATCCTGGGCCATCTTAGGAGCCACGTATTCACGTGCCCAGGCATTCAACAAGTCACGGGATTTCCTTGGTGGTTTTAGGATAGCTTTTTTGTCTCCATTAAAACCATTTAACTTAAATTCTTGAGCATTATAGAAATCAATAAATTCATCATCCAGCTCAGAGTTTATTCCACCTTGCTCTTTGAACATTTCGTAGGAATCAATTTCAAATTTGAGATCAGGCACGATTGATAAAAGTGCGCGCCCAAATAAGCCCGAATCAACCATGTCCTCGTCAATGTATCGCTCAATTGTTTCAGGCTGTGCGTAGAACAAAACTTGCGCGTTGGGATTTTGGATAGTTTTGACTTTTCCTGCTGCTTTTATCTTTCCTGTTATCTCGTGTCCATCTACTACTTCGATAAGTTTGTCTGATAGGGCTGTTACTGCCGAGACTGAGCCGCTCATTTTAATCTGCTGGAATATCCTTGTGGCTTCTGTATTAATCCAGAACAGTTCATCATCCTCATTAAAGGATTGAAGGAATGTTGAGTCAGCTGTGATATTAGATTCTGTATTAAGGATGCCTGTGAAGTGATTTACCTTATGACCTTTCTGCTGGAAGATAGCGTTTAGATCACGAATAACATTCTTGGAATTAACATCCTTATTGCCCGTAGAAGGGGTCAGATTTAAGTACAGCATATTTGGACGTCTGTTGTATGACGTCACAAAATTAGCACGCAGAAAAAAAGCATTAGTGGCCAAGATAGTAGGAACCAATAATGCTTCTTCTAATTGTCTAGGAACAATCTTAAAATTCTCCCAGAGCATAGGCCAAGGAGCAGGCCACGTTTCCATTATATTTTCAGGGAATTCAGGTGTGTCTTGTGCTTCTCCATTCTCAACTTCAATATCATCAGAGGTTAATACATCGCCTAATGCTTCAGAATCTTCATTTTTAATTTTAGCCAAAGCATCATCAATATAAGCATAAGTATTTTCTTCACTAAACTCTCTAGATTTAACTGCTTGTGCTTTGCCTGCTATTATGTGGAATATAGCTTCACGGTCACCCTTTAATTTATTTGCATAATGAAAAGCCAACGGCATAAAATAGCGACGATATACAGAGCCATTTAATACTTCTTCAGGCAATTCAGAGTCATCAAAATCCCAATTGCCTTTGTCTCGAATATATCCACTGTATTTCTGCACTTCTTCAATAGAGAGTTTAGGCAATCTGATTTTTCTAGCACTACCTTCTATAAAGCCCCATCTATCTTTTATAGGGTCTTTCCCTTTCTCGATAACTGGGGAGGCTGTATAAATAGGCTGGGAACAGGTGTATACAGAGCCGTCAGCAGCTATATCAGGAGACTGGCTCCAGGCCTTTCGAGTTTCTAGGGGCAAGGGCTTAGTACACTCGAAATAGAGCCGTATACGAGCTTCTTCAGTATTGAGTTTTTGCCCACTGGTGATCTGGTACGTAACGTCACATTTTATCTTCTTTTCAGCTAACCAATCCTGAATAGCTGCTTCTGGATCGAGCGCATCAAATCCAGGAATAATATGATCATCTAAATCCAATACAATTTGGTCACCATTCCTATCCTGGATAGTTGGTTCACCTTTCTTTTTTCTTCTTGGGCCTGTTTTTCCTGTTTCTTCTAATGCTTCACCAAACTCAGTTAATTCGCCTAATACAAGAAATGAATTTTCAAGTGTAGATACTTTCTTTAGTGCTTCATGAAAATTATCGTATTCAAAATTTTCAAAATAAAAATTAAAACCAGCGCTAAAAGATTTTAATTTATTTAATTCTTTGTCCAGTATTTTTGTCGGCTTATTGTTCTCATAATCTTCTGGAGATAGTAATAATAAATTTCTCATGGCAATGCGTCTCAAACCTTTTGGAAGTTGTTGATGAAAATATCTATATTGAAAGGAAATAACAGGAGTTATTCACCCATTCTAGAGTGAGCGATATTGTTCGTAACTACTCCGTTTTCAGCTATCCAGCGGTCTAAGACTTGTATCTTGTATCTAATGGCCTTATTGAAAAGAATATATTGGGGTGTTGATATCCCCTTGAAAATTTCACCTGTATGTCGAGACAATCTAAGGTGACCGGATGAAACCCCTAAGTAATAAGCGGCCTCTTTAGTGGTTAATAATTCTTTGTTCATGATTAATCTCCTATAGCTTGTTATTACTAATGCTAAGGAGTCGTTACCTTGAATACTACGAAATAAAATGAGGGGGTTTTATTTCGTATGCCAAATTGCTAAGCCTTAAGTGCTATAGACCGTGCGCACCCAATCATTTTTATATCTTCAGAATTCAAGTTTTGATATAAAGAACTAAACCATAAGCCGTCAGGCTCTGTATCAAGGAAATGTAAACTCTGAGGCATTAATCCTTCTCTGATACAGTACCTTCTAGTTAATAGGCCCTTAGGTTTATTAATTAACAGTTAGGCGTCTTCACAGTATGGAGTTGAAAATGGATGAAGCTTTAAAATTAGATTTTGACTTTTACAAGCATCTTACGACATTAGATACAGCAGTACTTCTTATTAGCATTGCCGTATTAGATAAGTTTTTCCCAGATCCAGAGTGGGTTCTCAGTCTTGTTGTTGCGGTAGTTTTCTTGCTGGCAAGCCTTTATGGTTGCTTAATATCTATGGCCAACATTATTCATGTTGCAAGAGATGAGCTAGAACCTGAGAGTGCGGAAGAAACTTGGGGTATATTGCTAGCGACATCCGGCTTTACACTTGGAATTACTTCTCTGGCTATATTTTCTGGTGTTAATCTGCTGTAAAAGCGCCTAACAAGTAATAAGGCCAAGCACAATTGCACGCTTCACGTGCTGAGCTCACAATAAGTTGCTCGCCTGTGTTGGCGGGCGTTAAGAGTACCAGAAGATTAGATTATGGATGAAATCATAGAACCAATACCTTTACGCTATGACGGGATGGATGCCGAAGATCATGAGATCGAGCTGGGGGCATTAGGTGAATCATTGCAGGGGGCATCTAGAATAATATCTGTTGTTTCAAACTTTGTTGTAACTGGCGAGTACAGATTTAATTATCAGTCACAAGATATAAGGGTTGTTACCAAAGAGCCAAAAGCAAAATGTTTTGAGCTTCTTTTATTTATAAAAGCAGTATCTCAGCATCCAATGTTCGGTGGTTTTGCGGGATCTCTAGTTGCTGCAATAGTTGCATATGTTGTAGCAAAGAAAAGTAAAGAGCCATCTGAAGCAGAGAAAAGACTCTTGAACCTTGAAGAGAGGCTCATTGAACATGGGATGCAAGATAGAGAGATATTGAGAGGAATGCTTGGTGTAATTGAAAAAATGGCAGATGACCTTCATCCATCATTAAAGCAAACAGTTGCCCCAATTGAGGTAACGTGTGAGACCATTCAAATTGGCCGCACAGAATATGAACCTCTAATTATCACCCCTGAACGTAAAAGAAAGATTATCGAAGAAGGTGAAATCACAATAGATGATGAAAGAGAGTATTCTGTTTACATCACTGAATTAGATAAAGAAAATGCCACCTGTAAAGTCAGATTTTCCCAATTAGGTGAGAAAAGTCGTATTTCTGCAACGGTGGCTGACCCAACGATAAAAGTAACAAATGATCCTTATACTCTTGCAATGGCAAGTGGCTCTCAGGTTCAGGTAACTGGCAGGCTAGAATATCAAGATGATGAACTCAAACGTTTACATATACTTAGAGTCCGCTTTTAACAAGCAGCGCAAACGCATTCTCTGAGGTAACTCCTATTAATTTTTGAGAAGTGCTCGCAAAGTATTAAGCTGCTCCATTTGCAATAAATAATTGAATTAAAAAATAGCTTTGAGTTGGCAGTTAAACGAGGAGAAGTCGATTGTCTTTCCTCGTTCAATGCGGGACCAGTTTCAAGCTAATGACAATTTAAAATGTATTAAAACAGGAACACCATGATGACAAGCACTCAACAACGAGCCGAACTCCAACGCCAAATCTGGCAAATCGCCAACGATGTGCGCGGCTCTGTGGATGGCTGGGACTTTAAACAATATGTTCTCGGTACACTGTTTTATCGTTTCATCAGTGAAAACTTTGCTAACTACATTGAAGGCGGTGATGAAAGTATTAACTATGCAGAGCTTGAGGATGGCGTGATCACTGACGACATCAAAGATGATGCTATTAAAACCAAAGGCTATTTTATTTACCCAAGCCAACTGTTTACCAGCATTACCGAAAATGCTAACAACAACGAAAATCTAAACACGGATTTAGCCACCATATTTTCAGCAATCGAAAGTTCAGCTAATGGCTATCCATCAGAAGTTGATATCAAGGGATTGTTTGCCGATTTTGACACCACCAGTAACCGTTTAGGTAATACCGTTAAAGATAAGAATTTGCGCTTAGCGGCGGTATTAAAAGGCGTGTCAGGTCTAAATTTTGGTGAGTTTGAAGACAACCAGATCGATCTGTTTGGCGATGCCTACGAATTCTTAATCTCTAACTATGCTGCCAACGCGGGTAAATCAGGGGGCGAATTTTTCACCCCGCAACATGTCTCTAAGCTTATTGCTCAGATCGCCATGCACGGGCAAACCAGCGTTAATAAAATTTATGACCCAGCAGCTGGTTCTGGCTCACTACTATTACAAGCCAAAAAGCAATTTGACGATCATATTATTGAAGATGGTTTTTTTGGCCAAGAGATCAACCACACCACATACAACCTTGCGCGTATGAACATGTTTTTGCATAACATCAATTACGATAAGTTCAATATGATGCTTGGCAATACCCTGACCGATCCACATTTTGGTGATGATAAACCCTTCGATGCCATCGTTTCTAATCCACCCTATTCAGTAAAATGGATAGGCAGCGACGACCCAACCCTGATCAACGATGACCGCTTTGCGCCTGCTGGTGTATTAGCACCTAAATCTAAAGCCGATTTTGCTTTTGTGCTACATGCTCTAAGTTATTTATCTAGCAAAGGCCGCGCAGCGATTGTTTGCTTTCCGGGTATTTTTTACAGAGGTGGTGCGGAGCAAAAAATCCGTAAGTACCTTATCGACAACAACTATGTAGAAACCGTTATTTCCTTAGCGCCTAACTTATTCTTTGGTACGACTATCACAGTGAATATTCTGGTGCTCTCCAAGCATAAAACCGATACCACCACCCAGTTTATTGATGCCAGCGGTGAGGGTTTCTTCAAGAAGGAAACCAATAACAATGTCATGCTGGAGAAGCATATCGAAACCATCATGGCTATGTTCGACAGCAAAGATAATGTTGATCACGTTGCTCAATCAGTGCCCTATGAGGAAGTTTCAAATAACGACTACAATCTTTCAGTTAGTACGTATGTAGAGGCCAAAGACACCCGTGAAGTGATTGATATTACTGATCTCAATGCCGAGATTAAAACCACAGTTACAAAAATAGATGCACTACGTGCCGATATTGATGCAATTGTTGCAGAGATTGAATCATGAGCTACTTAGAAAAATTTCTGAATGAAGTTGATTTTGAGTGGAAAGCGTTGGGGAATATAGCAACTCTAAAGCGTGGTCGTGTTATGTCGAAAGGTTATCTTGTTGATAATGCCGGAGGTTTTCCCGTATATAGCTCCCAAACAGTAAATAGCGGAATAATTGGAAAAATCGATACGTTCGATTTTGACGGGGAATATATTAGTTGGACAACTGACGGAGCGAATGCAGGTACGGTCTTTCATCGAACAGGAAAATTCTCAATCACCAACGTCTGTGGGTCGATAAAAATCAATGATGAATCGACGCTAAACTACAAATTCTTATTTTATTGGCTATCAATTGAGGCAAAAAAGCATGTTTACTCTGGCATGGGGAATCCGAAGCTGATGAGTCATCAGGTTGAAAAAATCCCTGTCCCCATCCCATGCCCAGATAACACAGAAAAATCGCTTGAAATACAAGCTGAAATCGTCCGCATTTTGGACGCATTTACTGTACTTACCACCGAGCTTACCACCGAGCTTACCGCTCGTAAAAAACAATACAACTACTATCGCGACCAACTCCTTACTAGAGACTGCGCCACGCCAACAAGTCATACGTTGGGCGAAATCTTAGATATGAGGGCGGGGAAGCACATCAAAGCTCGAGATATAGAAGCAAGTAAAAATTTTGAACACCAATATATATGTTATGGCGGTAACGGTTCACGTGGTTATGTGACCAATTATAGTCATAACGGTGACTATGCCTTGATAGGTAGACAAGGAGCGTTGTGCGGAAATGTTAAACGTGCAAAGGGTAAATTTTACGCTACAGAACATGCTGTGGTTTGCACTCCTAAGGAAGGTATAAATATAGACTGGGCATTTTACATGCTCACCTTTATGAATCTAAATCAATACAAATCAAAATCCGCTCAGCCGGGTCTCACTGTCGGCAAAATAGCTCAACTGCCAATTACGGTGCCTCCAATAGAAGAGCAGTCGCGCATTGCTGCTATTCTCGACAAATTTGATTTTCTCACCAACTCCATCAGTGACGGTTTGCCCCGCGAAATTGAGCTACGCCAAAAGCAATACGAGTATTATAGAGATTTGTTGTTGAGCTTCCCTAGGCCAGAAAAGCTTAACTCAATGGCAGAGGTATAAGATGAGCAAGACGCTAACGGAAATAGCTCAGCTACTAAATGCCTCTGACAGAAAAGTGCAGTTGATCTATGCCTATAACGGTGTAGGTAAAACACGTCTTTCACGTGAATTTAAAAAGCTTGTTTCCCCGCAAAATGATACAGATGAAGGCAATAATCAGGATGATCAAACCGAATTATCGCGCACAAAAATATTGTATTACAACGCATTTACCGAAGACTTGTTTTATTGGGATAACGACTTAGAGCTGGATGCTGAGCCGAAGCTAAAGATTCAACCCAATTCATTTACCGATTGGGTATTGCAAGAGCAAGGGCAAGATAGAAATGTTATCGCCAACTTCCAACAATATGCAAATGATAAACTGACTCCTCGCTTTAACCCAGAATACACAGCTATAGACGAGAATGACAGAGAGATTAAGGTCAAGGCATTTTCGGAGGTGACCTTCTCGCAAGAGCGCGGTGGCGATGAAATTTCAGAAAACATAAAAATATCCAAAGGTGAAGAGAGCAATTTTATTTGGAGTATTTTTTACACGTTACTCGATCAAGTCATCGGTGTTTTAAACGTCGCGGAAGTGAATGAACGTGAGACGGATCAGTTTGATCAGTTGGAATACGTGTTTATCGATGACCCTGTTAGCTCCTTAGATGAAAACCACCTAATTCAATTAGCGGTAAACCTAGGGCAAATGATTAAGGCAAGCAAATCAGACCTAAAGTTCATTATATCAACCCATAGCCCACTCTTTTACAACGTCCTCTACAACGAGGTTAGCGCTAAGGCGGGATATATTCTAAGTCGTTTTGACAGTGGAACGTTTGAGCTTGAAGCTAAGCAAGGTGACTCCAACAAGAGCTTTTCGTATCACTTGCATATTAAGCAGTTAATTGAACAGGCAATAGAAGAAAATAGTGTGCAGCGCTACCATTTCGCACTGCTTCGTAATCTGTATGAGAAAACGGCTAATTTCCTTGGGTATAAACGATGGTCTGAGTTATTACCGGGCGATCAAAAAGCGTATGCCAATCGGATTATGAATTTTTATCCCCACAACACCTTAACCAATGAAGAAATTGCAGAGCCAACAGCGCCCGAGAAAGAGATGGTTAATCTTTTACTTAATAACTTGAATGAATATGGCTATTGGCAACAGGAAGAAGAACATGGTTGATTACACAACACCTATTGCAGAATCGAATAACTTTATCGTCCTTGATAAATACAGCAAAGATTGGCTGGTTGCCGAAAACTATCAAAGTGAAGATGATTTAGAGCACGAGCTTATTCGCGACCTACAAAACCAAGGTTACGAGTATGTGGCTGGTTTAAATACCCCAGAAGAAATGCTGGCCAATGTGCAAGTTCAGTTGCAAGCACTGAATGGCGTAGAGTTTTTGGATGGTGAATGGCGACGTTTTGTTGAGCAATATTTAGATAAGCCTAGCGATAACAGCCTCGACAAAACACGCAAAATTCATGATGACTACATCTTTGATTTTGTGTTTGATGATGGTCATATCGAAAACATTTACCTTCTGGATAAGAAAACCATTGCACGCAATAAGGTGCAAGTTATTAAGCAGTTTGAGCAAACTGGCACACAAGCTAATCGCTATGATGTGACGATATTAGTTAATGGTTTACCTTTGGTACAAATAGAGCTTAAAAAGCGCGGTGTTGCTATCCGCGAAGCCTTTAATCAAGTGCATCGCTACACCAAAGAAAGCTTTAACGCCGATAATTCATTGTTTAAGTATTTACAGTTATTTGTCATTTCTAACGGAACGGATAGCCGCTATTTTGCCAATACGACTAAGCGAGATAAAAATAGTTTTGACTTCACTATGAATTGGGCGAAGTCAGATAATACGCTGATTAAAGATATAAAAGATTTTACTGCGACATTTTTTCAAAAAAATACACTATTGAATGTGCTGCTGCACTATTCGGTATTTGATGTAAGTGACACTTTGTTGGTGATGCGCCCCTATCAAATTGCTGCGACTGAGCGGACTTTGTGGAAAATTAAAAGCGCTTATCAAGGAAAAAATTGGAGCCATACCGAAAGCGGTGGTTATATTTGGCATACAACAGGATCAGGCAAAACCTTAACCAGCTTTAAAGCGGCACGTTTGGCTACTGAACTGGATTTTATTGATAAAGTGTTTTTTGTCGTTGATCGTAAAGACCTTGATTATCAAACCATGAAAGAGTATCAGCGATTTTCACCTGACAGCGTTAATGGATCGGACAGTACAGCGGGGTTAAAGCGTAACCTCGATAAAGATGACAATAAAATTATTGTTACCACTATTCAAAAGCTCAACAACCTTATAAAGAGTGAAGGCGACCTTCCTGTTTATAACAAGCAAGTGGTGTTTATTTTTGATGAGGCTCATCGAAGTCAATTTGGTGAGGCACAAAAGAACCTGCAAAAGAAATTTAAAAAATATTACCAGTTTGGTTTTACTGGCACGCCTATTTTTCCTGAAAATGCCCTAGGTGCAGAAACCACAGGAAGTGTATTTGGCCGCGAGCTGCATTCCTATGTGATAACTGATGCTATTCGCGATGAGAAAGTGCTCAAGTTTAAGGTGGACTATAACGATGTACGCCCACAGTTTAAGGCTATTGAATCTGAGCAAGATGAGCTTAAACTCACCGCAGCAGAAAACAAGCAGGCGTTTTTGCACCCTGACCGTATTGGTGAAATATCGCAATATATCTTAAATAACTTTCGACAAAAAACCCATCGAAAGCAAGCGGGAGGTTATCGCGGAGGTGCTGGCTTTAATGCTATGTTTGCAGTTAGCAGCGTTGATGCTGCCAAAGCGTACTATGAATCGTTTAAGAGCCTGCAACGTGAAACTGATAGCGATAAGCGCCTTAATGTTGCCACCATCTTCTCTTTCTCAGCTAATGAAGAGCAAGATGCTGTAGGGGCGATTCCTGATGAAAGCTTTGATGTGTCTGCAATGAACAGCAGTGCCAAAGAGTTCTTAAGTGCTGCCATTGAAGACTACAATGCGGCCTTTAGAACCAACTTTGGTGTAGATAGTAAAGGCTTTCAAAACTATTACCGCGACCTTGCACAGCGAGTTAAAAACCAAGAAGTAGACTTGCTGATTGTCGTGGGTATGTTTTTAACGGGATTCGATGCACCAACGCTGAACACCTTATTTGTCGATAAAAACCTGCGTTATCACGGATTGATGCAAGCGTTTTCGCGTACTAACCGCATTTATGATGCCACCAAAACATTCGGTAATATTGTTACCTTCCGCGATCTGGAAACAAACACCGTGGATGCTATTACGCTTTTTGGTGATAAGAATACTAAAAACGTAGTCTTGGAAAAAAGCTACAAAGAATATATGGAAGGATTTACCGACATTACCACAGGTGACGCACGCCGAGGTTATCTGGACGTAGTTGCTGAATTACAAAGCCGTTTTCCTAATCCGGATGAAATTGAGTTAGAAAAAGACAAGAAGGACTTTGCCAAACTATTTGGCGAATATTTGCGTGTCGAAAATATTCTACAAAACTATGATGAGTTTGCAGGGCTAAAGGCCTTACAAGACGTTGATATGGACGACATTGAAGCGGTCGAAAAATTTAAAGAAAAACACTATTTGAATGATGATGATCTAACCGCTATGGAAAACATTGAAGTGCCGTCTGAGCGAGCTATTCAGGATTATCGATCAACCTATAACGATACGCGCGACTGGTTACGTCGAGAAAAAGACGCCAATCAAAAAGAAGAATCAACTATTGATTGGGACGATGTTGTATTCGAAGTTGACCTGCTTAAATCGCAAGAGATCAACCTCGATTACATACTCGAATTAATTTTTGAACACAACAAGAAGAATAAGAGCAAAGCTGAGTTGATTGAGGAAGTGCGCCGACTTATACGTGCCAGCTTAGGTAATCGTGCGAAAGAAAGCTTGATAGTTGATTTTATTAATCAAACTAACCTAGACGATATTAGCGATAAGGCGAGTATAATTGATGAGTTCTTTAAATTTGCACAAGCTGAGCAAAAGCGTGAGGCTGAGGAGTTGATTCGTTCAGAAAGTTTGAATGAAGATGCCGCGAAGCGTTATATCACTGCGTCGTTAAAACGGGAATACGCAAGCGAAAATGGTACCGAGTTAAATTCAGCGCTACCTAAGTTAAGCCCACTTAATCCACAATACCGGACGAAGAAGCAGTCTGTTTTCCAAAAAATTTCAGCATTTGTTGAGAAGTTTAAGGGTGTGGGTGGGCAGGTTTAGATGTGAGGCTTGCTGCTTTCTCGGTACATAGTAGCCGGTGGGCCACCGATTTGTTAAAACTGACAGATATTCCAGATGGATGCCCAAGCACAGATACGAAGTGCTGAAATTGCTGAAGAGTCTTCTTCATTGTCAATCTCAAGCACGCGGGGGGCTACTTAAGGTCGTTATATTATTAATATTCTTTTGCGAAACAAAGAGTCTCTAGAGAGTCTTTTATGGTCAGTTTAGATGGCTATTCAGAAGCACACAGGGATAGTGGCGTGTAATAGTATAAAAAATAAAGAAAAAATGGTGGGCCCAGAAGGACTTGAACCTTCGACCAATCGATTATGAGTCGACTGCTCTAACCAGCTGAGCTATGGGCCCTTTTAAACTTGTCTTTT
>Ga0209345_10005224_pt1 | contig 12146 bp, 10 predicted proteins | sample Cruoilmetagenom7_FD_187294 | JGI IMG/M metagenome (GOLD analysis project Ga0209345, IMG submission 187294) | Oil polluted marine microbial communities from Coal Oil Point, Santa Barbara, California, USA - Sample 7 (SPAdes) (version 2) | ecosystem: Environmental > Aquatic > Marine > Oil seeps ...
CGCCGCCCTCTCTGAATGGCGCGGGCTCTTTGCCGCCTAAACCACGGAACTCAAACTGGATGCTGGAGACTGGTTCGCATTAGTCTGACACCACCGCCAGCGCCCCCCTTTATTACATTGATTTTATTTATGTTAAATTCACGCACAGGCGCCGTACCCCACTCATTCCCCCACCACAAGCAATGTGAGGCTAGGGCACTGAGCAGAATCCAGTACGCACACAGCCATCATTGAAGCCTGATTTTTTGGATGGGGTGGTTCTAGATCTCGATCTTTCTGGACGACTTCTCGCGATACATTATCGCCTGAAAGCTCTTCATGGGCATTGCGGCATCAGATGTCGAGGATACACTCGACCTAGCACTAGAGAAAGCGGGCTTGGATCAACAGGGTAGCGGCGCGTCGCCCACCTCCTTTATATACGATCGTACTTGTCGATTTCATTTTCGACGCTGTAGTGATCCAACGTAAGGAAGCGATCAATGAGATTCAGCGCAGCGCTGAATTCCTCACCTGCGTCTTGGTGGGCTTCGGCCGCGCCCATAACCAGTTTCCCCAGATTGTGAAGCGACAAGTCTCTTCCGCTGCCAGGTTTAGAAAAACGCTCATCGCCTGAGAGGTCTAGAATGCGATGCGCGGCTTTCATGGCCAAACCGGGATGCTGCGCAGCTCTATCATCCAAAGCATAGATGAAACGGTTGAGATGGGTTGGAAACTCAGCAGAGTCGATAAAGGCGTGGGCCAAATCAAGGTATCTCCCACTTCGGTCGAGCAAGATCGTCCATGATGCGTCATACACTTCCTTTCTGACGCTTTCATCGGAGTCGCCCGTGTGCGAGAGCAGCCATTGCAGGGCGCGTTCGTCGTCTATTTCATTTGCATCGACATATTCATGCGCAACGTGGGCTGCGGCCCGGCGTGCGAGCGCATCGCTACTGCAGGCAAGTTCAAATCGATCGGTTAATGACCCATTGTCAAAAATGCGAGCGGCGACCCACATATGCGCCATACCCACTAGGACCTCTTTGTCGCTTGCCAGCATCTCATCGACGATCCAGCTATATTGATTCCAGTCTCGCCATAGCATCCAGTTATAAAGACGCGGCATTCTCCAATTGGAGACGACGCGAACATCCTTGCGCACCAGCGCATCCAGGAAACCCAGCGCGCGCGCGCTATCATATTCGATCAACGCCGCGGCCGCTTCGCCCATTGTTGGTAGCACGTCAATAGAGGGCTCATCTCTAAGGCGGGCGTCGAGCAAGGCTGCGACTTGCGTGCGCCGATCCGGACACTTTCTCGCTACCGATTCAAGAGCCTCCCATGCCGCGCGGCGGTCGGCGCCAGCACTTGAAAAGTGTGTTCGCGGATGACGATCGAACAAATGGCTCAGCCGCTGCGCCCCAATGATGTCCCCATCTTGGTCATCGCTGGTGCGAGAAGGATCGAGGCCCTCGCAGGCCAACTTGCAGATGCTATCAAATACAGCATCATCCTGCGCGACGTCTGGTTTGGATTGAACCAGTCGGGCTAAAGCAGCGTCAATACGTTCCGACCAGAACGGCTGGGCAGCGGCGATACCGCGTAGCACCAGTTCATTCGGCGTGGTCGCGCCAGACAGGCCTTCAAGAATGCGTTCGATATAGATCGGATTGGTCCATGACGGGACACGTTCTGCAAGAGCAACGAACCGTTCGGGATCTGCTTCAGTCAACTTCCTTAACAAACCGGCGAGTTCGTTCGCACCGCCCGGGACCTTTCCATTCTTGCCTTCGTGAAAGTGGTTTCTTTCGTCATCAGGGTACTTTTCCATCGCCCGCAGCCAGGCGCCATCGCTCATTTTCTTGGCGTTTTCGATAGGGATCGGCGAAACGACGATGCCACCAGTGCGACCGGTTCTCTCGCGCTTCCGCCTGCCTCCGAATTTTCGATTGAGTTCGGCGATGGCCGGCTGAAACGATGCTGAAAACAATTTGGGACAGATCGCCATGACGATCCGCCAACGTGAGAGGCCGGTGCTTTGCAGCGATCGGATTGCGTGAACTCGCCAATTCGGCCAGCCGTCAGGCTCTTTTTCATGAAGCTCTATGGCGTGAGATGCCCGCGCGTGTTCGGGGCGGTACTTGAAGAGCCGCTCTTCGAATCGATGCCAGTCTTCGTCGGTCAGATGAGGCCGACACGCTTGAGCCGCCTTGGCGGCTGGCAGCCATTCATCTCCATCATGGTCGGCCTGGAAGAGATTCGGATGATCGATCAGTTTGGCGAAAACGGGCATGCCAAGTTCGCCAGATACCGCGATCGCCTCCAAAATGAAATGCAAGTCGACCTCGCCTCCGTCCGGATCGAAGCATTCAAACCACACCTGAAGAGCGCCCGGATCCTCCTGCGCAGTGCGCGTGAGGCAGCTCAGCAGCACGCCTCCCCAGCGCTCTTTTCTCGGAAACGACTTTGTGAACATCCGGTCGGCGCGCCGGCCATCATGACCTGTAAGCCCTTCACGGATGCGACTCAGCACTCTTGCGTAGAGCGGGGCGATCGCTGTTAGAAACGCGCTAGGGGCGACCTTGGCGATCTCTTGTATGGCATGAGGAACCTTATGATCGCTCATGCCGTTGCCCATGAATGGGTCAGCCGTTGGGTCACTTTCCAGGAGTTTCGACAGGGTTGCGGCGACTAGTGTGACTGCTTCTGTAGCGTGCTCCTTGCGCCAATAGTGGTACGCGCTGTCGAGTTGTATCTGATCTCGGAGTTCATCTATCGACAGGGTGTCGATATTGCGAAGGTGCAGGTCGACTAGGGGCGCTGGATTAGAACCTGGCTGAGCAAACCGGAGCACTTGGCACACAGTTTCAGCGCTGTTTGCTTCGCTGCTTTGAGCGAAGCGTTCGATCGTTGCCAACGCAAGCTTGGGATGGGCCTCAAAGGCATCTGACAAGCGGTTGATCGCAAGTCCTCTGGTTTGCTCGTCTTCGCTGGCGAGCCAGCGATCGATCAAGCCCTTTTGCTCTAAAAGCACAAACCAATCGCGTGACAAGGCGCACCGCATCAGTTTGTTCGGTTCTCCGGTTTCGCTCAGTTTCAAGATCACATTGAGTTCGTTTTCGGTAGGTTGGGTCAGAGAGCCAAGCCACCTGACCACCGCATCTTTAACGTGGTAACGAACATCTGGGCTGAGCAGAACGCCTTCAAGCGCAAGCAGATATGTGCGCGATACGGACTCGGCGGAGCGCAGATAATCAAGGATCTGACGGACCTGCGTGCGTCGGAACAGGTGTTGCTCGGCCGCCGTCAGCCATTTAACTAAGTTTTGTCCGCTTCCGTGGAACCGACGTGCGAAAACTAGATCGAAATAGCTCTCATGCGCGAACTGCACCCGACCGCCAGTTTCTGCCAGAAGTCCTGCGGAACACAATCGTCGCTGAGCGTTTCGGTAATCGTCTAGCACAGCTGCTGGCGCGTCAAGCAATTGATCGCGGCTCATCCGATCAGCTACATCGCCCAAGGCCCTCCATACCGACCAGACCTCGCCACTGTCGGTCACTTCGGCTTCCGTCTGCTCTACAAGCTTCACGATCAGCTCGCGACCGCTGGTGAAGCTCGTCTCTTCATCAGCACTGCGGTTCAGTTTCAGAAAGGTCGCGAGATGCACGGGCAGGGAGAGCAACTCGATTTGTTGTGATGTGAAGCTGTCGACATTATACTCGGCGTCTCGAAGTGCCGGTACGATATGCTCTTGCCAATCGAGCGGTTGAAGCGCGAGGGTTTTGCCGCCCGGGCCATCTGCCAGCCCGCCCAGTTCTGCGTCATTGTCGAGGTCATATGCGCGACATGCGATGATGACTTTGAGGTCTTCTCCTGATCCGCGGTGCTTGATTAATTCGAGGACCATATCCTTAGTTGAGGCGCGGCGCCCGGACGCCGCGCTGACCGCATCGAGTTGATCGACGACCAAAACCGGAGGTTTGTCACCAGCGCTTTGTACGAGCACGTTCGCTGGCGAGTCGCTGATGTCGAGAAGAGCATTCCCTAGCGCTTTAGTGTCTGCGCAGTCGATATAGCGGTCTACCCGAAAGGCTAAGACAGAGTTGCCAGCGTCTCGCAATGTGCTGATCGTATTTCGAAGCACGACACTCTTGCCCGATCCCGCGCCGCCGGCGATCAATAAGACCCGACTATCCGGGTCGTCGTACCAGTCAGAGATGGTTGATTGCGTTTCGGGGCTATCGATTTGTAGCGGGGGAAGGGCGGCGTCTATGGTTGCGATGTAGCGATCTGTCGCCAGATCAAGGCGTGTCGATACGGTAGCGTCCAGAGCATAGTCTCGTGCTTCGATACCGTCGACGAGGAGCAATGCCCTAACATCGTCAGTCGTCAATCGACGGGTGAGTTCTTCCATGCCAAGCAAGCGAAGCCGATCCATCACCCTGCCTGGCGCACCTTTGAATTGAGCGGCTACGATCTCGCTGAGCTGATCAGTCAACGTATGCGCGGCAGTCGACTCTGCACGGCAACGTCTGAGATAGGCATACGTTATTGCCTCATCGGTGCCCCAGGCATCCCGCAGTGCCGAAAAGTCTGATCGGGAGTTTTGCGATTGATCGAGCATTAGTCTGAACGCGGCGCGGCTATCTGATTGTTTCGCCAAAGCGCAAAGTTTGGACAAGGACTGCGTATCCGTGTCTGTCACAAAAACGCATGTATCGCTTTCATGGGTTTCGAGGCGATGTTTGAAGGCGCTCAGAACGTCTGCCGAGGACAGGCGATTGATCGTCCAGCGGCCGCCGCTAGAGCGCGTTTTGCACTGGTGCCACTCGACACTCTCGGCGCGCTCGAACGAAAACTCAAAGCCGCCCACGCCTACCGGCTCGAATGTTACAGCCATGCCTTGCTTGCCGGAAAAGACTTTCAGCAAGTGGAATGAAAGCCACAGGGCTTCATACCCATTGCCTAACTTGTCCGATACGCCGCCGGGGATCATACGATCATGTCCATGTAAGGGGCTCGTTGGAAGGCGCCGTGCCCCTCAAGCTCGATTTCTCCCCATTTCGGAAAGTGAACCTGCAATATGCCAGCTTTGACCAGGTGTTTTGTCAGTATCGGTTCCCCATAAGACTGAAACCGACGTTTAAGTTCCCGCGCCACCATATTTACGTCGATCACCATCTTGAAGGTTTGGATTGAGCCCAGAAATGCGCCTAATTGCGGAAACTGCTTCAGCAGCATCCGGACCGCTTCGATCTGGGCGGCATCAAAGGCGACCTCCTGGTCGAAAAAGGTGTCGTCGGTCATGGCGCTCCCGCATCTATAAGGATCAAATCACTCCGACTCGCCCGTTTCAACAATAGCATCCAAGGAAAAAAGGACGATCAGCATGATTTCCGCAGCGACCACAGTTCGTGTATCAGACCCAGCAATCCAACACGCTCAGGCCAGATCGGTTCCGCAATCCGAACAATGAAGACACCGGTCTGGGCGCTGGATTTCATGGCGGCGTCTAGCGCGGCGTCGCGTCCGTGTAGTCCGATCTGCATCATCGCATAATCATCTCCGGCAGGCTGGATCTCGGAGCCCACCCAAATGCCCAGCGCATTCGGATGTGCGCCGAAATCGATCGCGCGATCATAGAGCTTGGCATAAATCTCAGCCAGCTTGTTGTCGCACTTCGCAATCGCCTTCTTTGTGTCCCCATGCTTGAAGAACGAACGTGCGGCTTTCCTAGTCTGATCAGACTCGTCGCGATCCATCCAGACTTTCAGGGCCTCAGCGTCTTTTGCGCACCAGAGCGCATAGGCAGCGGCTTCCAAGCAGGCGCGTTGTACGGGCATCGAGGCATAGTGATTGCCAGACAGCGCGAGTTCGCAGGTCGCACGAAAGAGCAATTGCGCCCGAAGAAGCAAGAGCGCCGAGATATGATGCTTGGGATTGATCAGCCCCTTGCGCAGCGTCTCCAGCCAGGCATCGATTCTGAGCAGTAAACTGACGCCCTCGTGCTCGTGCACAAAACTCGCCCAGCGATTCTTGTGCGCGATTTCAAAATAGTCGGTAAGGGGATCATCGCCCCATTTCGGCGGCGGTTCATATACGGTCTCTGACGCCATTATTACATCTCCCCTCAGCGGTGACGACTGTCGATACGCCCTCAGCACCTATTGTAGAGCACTGCTCCGTGCTAACGCTTCTCAATCTATGCGCAATGATATGATCCAACTCAGAAAACTTGGGCGCCTTGAATACCGCGATCCCATCGCCTTCCTGAAATCCATCAGATCTTTCGAAATCGATTTAAGCGCATCGCAGACGCCAGAGCGTATCAAACGGCTCCGAGCCGGATCGTTAAAAGCCGAGCGCGAGCTTCGCGACGCAGCTCTGTTTTGTACCGGCATGTCTGAACTGACTGGTGAGAAAATCTGGTTCGCGGATAGCGAAGACCAGGATTTCGACTTCGTGACGAGCTGGGCGACAGGCGATGTTCAGCACATTTGTCCTGTGCAGTTAAAGGAAGTCGCTCCAGCCGATCTTGATCGAAATGGCGGTTTTGAGCGGGTTTTCAAAAGCTTGCGGCGCTATGCGAGCGCTGAAGACCTGGTTGTGGCCGTTAAGCTGGGACGAAATTTGCGCTTTGATCCAGCCAGGCTCGCGATTCCGGACGATTTATCATTGGGCGAGCTATGGGTGTTTGGAGCCATCACACCCGATCAGTCTCAATGGGCGGTCTGGGGCGACTTCATGCAAGGCCCTTTCAGCGAGGGCTGCATATTTGCTTATCCGGTTTAGATGCATATCCCTTTCTTATGTCTGGTTTTGCACCCTTTCCAGTAATCGCAAACCTCTTACTTGGAGCGATTTTTGGACGCCAAGGTAGGGTCCACCTCCGGTGGCATATGGTCACAAATCAGAAACAGCACAGCCAACCAACGTGGCCATCGGCTGCATTTCTTCACTCTATATATTCATGCCACAATTCGAGGATACTTTTTGTGTATGCACGAATTCACGATGACGAACGTTCCGTTTACAGCTTCTGAGTGCAAGGCCTCATGATCGCGAAGGTTTTACGACGGCGAAGAAACTTCGCGTTGTTCGCGGGCATGGTATCCATCGCGAATCTTCTTGTCATGGGTGTCATGGAAGGCTGGCCGGCGCCGTTGTCGGCGTTCTTCGACGCATACAACCGCATTTTGGGATGGTTCTTCGGTCCCCTGGAGTGGTTTGTTCGGTTCATCGCATCCTACTTCGGTTTGGAGCTAACGCTCAGTCCCGCTTGGCGGGATGTAACCCTAATCCTGTCACTCTATTTCGGTGCGCGTGCCAGCGCTTACCGCGAGGCGGGATTCTCAGGCCGCGCTCGGTTTAGAATGGCCTTTGGTTTTGTGATGGCGCTATTTACGGGGTTTCTATTTGGCATCACCTCACTGGTTCCAAAGCAGTACGCGCTGACGTTCGCATTTTCTAGCTTGACGTTTGGAGTTTTCGTTTTTGATTTTGTCGACGCAATAGTCAGCGCAACTTTCACGCGGATGGGTGGATATTCTTGGATTGCTGATGTTCGTCGATACCTAGGGTTCACGCTACCCGTTTTAGTCATGGGCCTCGCATTTACGGCTCTCGCATTTACCTTGTCGCAGAGCTCGTTCAGCATCTCGCTGAAACTTGCGTTAGCGGTTGCTCTCACCGCCTACGCTTCCTGTCTCTCGCTTTATTGGCTTTGGAAGGGATGGGAGTTTGCGAGTCCAATCACTAATCGAAGACCAGGAGAAACACGTTTGCAGCGTTTTAAGCGCAGCAGCAATACACTTCTGGCTTCTGAGATTGGCGCGTCTATTTTGGGCGCCATACTGATGGTGCTATTCGCCGCGGGGCTATAATCATCGCGAGATATTTGGCGGGTTTCTGGTCACTTTTCAGAATCGCTTCCGATGTTGAACTACGAAAGACGCTACCTGAGTCAATTCTAGGGCGACTCAAGCCGTTGCGCTAACGTCTGCTTTTGCTCGCTCAGCAGGAATCGTAACCGTTTGAATTGTCCGGCTCGATTATGCCTTCTACTCTCATTTGAGCAACAAAAGAAGGAGCGTCCCCCGTCAAATGGCTTCCATCTTCTCTTTTGATTCCATCATTGGTTTCGGCAAAAACGCACCGACCCGACAGCGACTTTACTTCTTTGAGCATTTGTCTGCCAATTCCCTGACGCCGCCAAGTTGAGTTCAATATGTCTAGGTATGCCCAAACTAGCTTTAATGACCCGCTTTCCGAATCTTCGGAGAACTCCATTCGACCGATTAAACTACCAAGCGAGTTTTTGGCCTCGACTCGATAGTCAGCGTTTTCATCAATCTCCAAGGTTACGCGTCGCCCGTTTTTACACTCGATCTTTTGCCGCAGCATCCCGGCCCACTCCGTTTTGCATCATAGGAGAACTAAACTGAAAATACTCTAAGCATTCCAAATTCCCGCATGGGTCCCGCAAATGCTGCTCGCCGTAAACAGACGTTCTGAAAGAGCTTTGTCTCATTTTGTACCCCTAAAAGACAAAATCCAACCCTAACGCCAACCAGATTGGAGCCACTCTACTCGTAGAATTTAGAGCCTATCTTTCGGGCCTGTCAAAAAAAATAAATCAAGGGTTTTTCGCCTCGCGCAAAAAAATGCACTAGGCGGCGGTTTGAAGGGTGAATGATTGAACTTTTACCTCCCCCCCCTCCATGACTAACCGAATGTCCTGACGAGTTGATCGTTGTAGACGACAAGGATCTTGTTGCCTCTCGCCTTTGCTAGTTTCTGAATGAGCGCCGCTACAAGTTCAAGTAGCCGGTCGACGGCCATAAGAGACGTCGATGTAAGTACCAGGTCTGCCCCAGCTTGCTCGAACCTGAACTTGCTGAGTTCAAACAATAGCTTTGGATCCCGTCGACACTTCACGGGCATCATGGCCAAGAACGCCTGCTTTAAAGGATCATCCAGTTCGGCATTATCGGTCTCTCCGGTTTTTGAATCGGTGGGTGCTTTGAACAGAACCAGTAGCTCGTTCCAGGATTGGATCTTACGATTGTCTCGTAGGCAGACGTCCTTGAGATGTTCAGCAGCCACAAGCAATCCAATCAAAGCCTGCTCAAAGTCTTCAGGCCTATGCCCATTGAACAGCCATCGACTGACAACAGCCAAAGAGATCATTCTGGGTGTTTCAGAATAATCGATCACCTGGTCCATTTTGTACAGTAGGTGATCTTCAACCCAACGAACCCAGAGATGGCTGTGTTCTTTGATATGTTTGCTTGGTTTGTTAAGCCCGGACAATTTGACCAGGTCGGCAGGGACTTGTTGGTGGATCGCCTGGACATGGAGTCCAGACACTTGTCCTTCAGTAACGATGATAGCAAAGATGCAGGAGCGATTGCGTCGACCAGACTTCAGTCTGGCCATACGCCTCAAATAACCCTTCTGCTCCAACCCCTCGATCGCCCGCTGAACGGTCTTGGTTGAGGACCCGATTAAATCGGCGAGTGTGCGTTGGCTGGGAAATACATCACCATTGCTGCCAAAGTAGTCCGACAAGGCCAGAAGCGTGGCTTTCTCACGGCGGTTCAAGCCCGGAAGCCTCTGAACCGCCTTCGTGCAGGCAAACTGATAGGTTGGTACTCCAAATCTTTTATGCTTCGCCATCACCGCCTCCAAGTGCTTGGGATGAAGGCAGGTTGTCGATGAACCGTTTGAGGTCCTCATAGCGGATCAGTGTTCGAGACCCGCATTTGCGGGGTACAAGTTCACCAGCTTTGATCAGTTCGTAAATTTTAGAACGGCCAATACCTACAGCATCTGCAGCATCCCTGATCGATACGGCCAATTTCGGATCCGTCGTCATATATTTCTCCTTTTCGAGCTTGAACACGCCTACTCGTGTCCGCTGGAGAAACTTCGCGACTTTGTTTTTCAAAACCTATGGGAGTGTTTTTGAAAGCTAATTTCATGACACCAAATTACTTGGAAGATTGGGAACAATATCCTCTGAAACAACTTCTTTGAAGACACGGAGTATCGTGCTTTGACCGAATGGCTTTGTCGCAAAAATCTCTAGATTTACGTCTACTTTGGAAGCTAAAGATTCGAAGCTCTCATAAAATTTGTAGCGACTTCGTATTGTCGAAATCTTGTAACCCCTAACGCCGAGATCGGACAAGGTCGCTGAAGTTCTCTTAAACGCATCGTTCTCTGTTGAGCCAGTTGCCACTAAGGCTTTGCACGTCGCTGCGATTTCGATCGCTAGGTCGGTCACAATGGGATGAGAGGTGCGGCTATTACCTGTCGCAAACTTTGGCACTACAAGTCCGGGCGCCTCTACTCTCATTTGTAGGTGCTGGAGTTGCTCAACTAGGCTCCATACAAATTTGTTTAACTTGCCTCCAGAATACTCGGTTATCTCTAATTCTTTGTCGACAAATAGAAGCGCCGCTAACCTACAAACCCTCTCGAGCTTCAAGAGAATGGTAACGGCGGTGGCGGCGTCCTCGTATGAAAACATCTTGCTGCTTTCAAAACTCAACTGAAGCCATCCGTCGTCTTGGATCTCCTGTAATATGCTTCTCAGCTCACTTTCAATGCTGACCTTATGCTCACTTGATAGGTTTTCAACCCCCATGGGCCACCCCAAAATCGCAAACATCTTTTTCCGAATAATCTGCCCATGCCTGCATGAGGGCGCGCCGCTTTTCCAATGCGTCCCCGCGCCGATAGGCACGTTCGGTCGCGTCACCTACATTGTGGGATAGCGCGATTTCGGCAACTTCCCTCGGAAAATCTGTTTGTTCGAATACCCAATCTCGAAACGTCGATCGGAACCCGTGCGTAGTGAGCGCTTCGTCGCTCAAACCGAGTAGAAGTTTCCGGATCGAGGTTTCAGATATCCCTTTAGTCAAACTTTGGCCTGGGAACACAAAGTCGCCAATGCGCGTATCGGCCAAGTCTTGTAAGATTTGAACAGCGCGGGTCGACAATGGAATTCGATGCTGGCGCCCCATCTTCATGCGCTCGGGCGGTATCGTCCAAATGGCTTTGTCCAGGTCAATTTCATCCCATTTGGCATTTCTGGCTTCGCTCGACCGTGTCGCGGTCAGAATGATGACCTCAAGACATTGCGCTGATAGCGAACGCCGTTCGTGCAAGCTCATCATAACGTCAGGCAGGAGCTCGTATCGAAGCGCCTTATGATGTTTCCGGTTTGGTCGGTTGTTGGGAAGCGTCGTATCCAGATGGCCTTTCCAGCGTGCTGGGTTTTCTCCAGATCGCAAGCCTTCTGCCTTAGCCGCATCAAATATGCGCTCCAGCCTCCCTTGAACCCGGCGCGCTGTTTCCCTCTTCGTATTCCATATCGGATTTAGGATATCCAAGATCTCCTTGGTCTCTATCTCTGCAATGGATCGATCGTTGATTGAAGCCGCATAGGTTCTCAATGAATTGCGCCATTGCTGCCGATGCTTGGCATTTTTGAAGTCGACAAGAATGCGGTCAAGCAAGCGTTCGGTGAAAGCGGCAAATGTTATCGGTCCCTCGCTTATTTGTCTCAGCGATCTGAACACACTCCTCGGATCTTGCTTTGGAATATTGTTTAGAGCTTTCCGAGCGATCTCCGCGCGCTTTCTTGCATCGGCCAGAGATACCGATGGGTATCCTCCCAGGCCGAGCTCTGGTCGCTTATTATCCCAGCGGTACATGAAGCACCAGTTCTTCGACCCGCGCTTACTGACGACCAGATAAAGACCACCACCATCGGAGTATCTACCGGGTGCATTTCTGGTCTCAATCGTTCGATTTGTAAGCTTGTGTAGAGTGCGCATCCAAACCCCTTTAACCCCATCTTTTACCCCACCACAAACGTGGGATTGTGGTGGATATCTGCAGATGAGTCTGGACTGAGTGGAGAACTAAGTCACTGTACTAATTGATGGAAATGCACAGTTTTGGATAACCTGGGACAGCGGAATGGATGTCTGTCTCACCGCCAGTTATCTCCCGTTACCATTTGATGTTATTGAAAATAATATTCCAACAATCTCATTTACCCCGCCAAACACTGCAATCTAGCTTGTATCGCGTTAGTGGTAGACGCAATGTCAGAGCCGCTTCTTAACGACTTGATGAACCCACTCTGTCCC
>Ga0209345_10005225_pt1 | contig 12145 bp, 12 predicted proteins | sample Cruoilmetagenom7_FD_187294 | JGI IMG/M metagenome (GOLD analysis project Ga0209345, IMG submission 187294) | Oil polluted marine microbial communities from Coal Oil Point, Santa Barbara, California, USA - Sample 7 (SPAdes) (version 2) | ecosystem: Environmental > Aquatic > Marine > Oil seeps ...
ACTAAGCATAGACGCAAATATTATTTCCATATCTAAAGGAAAAAGTGAAAAAGATATCAAACATAAAGATGAATTTTCAATAGAAAAGGTCCATTTAATTGGAAGAAAGAACCCTATTATAATGAAAAAAAATGATCCATTACTACATTTTCTTCAACGTTTAAGAGATGAAGCACACAGATTTTGTCTTACTTACAGCCGTACTTTGGCATTAAAGAACATAAAATCCTCCCCGCTAAAAGAAATCAGAGGACTAGGAGATAAGAGACTTAACTTATTGCTAAAACAATTCCCCGACATATACACACGTACCGATATCACTTCCGAAGAGATAACATCAACCTGTAAGATACCATATGAAATATCAAAATCAGTTGTGTTGTTTCTCAAAGAAAACCAGCAGATGCAAAGACAAAAATAATTTTGAATTCCCGGTCCCTTGCCATATAACCTATACGGATCTTATCTGCAAAGATCACTCACTGTTTTATATAAAAACCTTTTATAACAACATATTTTTCTATTATATTTTTGGGCAAAGCATATATTATTTTCTCTAATCCATTTAACCAAAAAATACTTACGACTCTTGTGATAAAAATCTACAATTTCTAATAAAAAAACTCTCTCCTTGTAAATTAAGGAGAGAGTTTTTAGAGATATAAATTACTACTTCATACTATCAGCAAGCATACTATCTTTGACCACAAGATACTGGCCTCCAAAATCATCTGCAGGTGTTGGCCATCCAACAGTCCCTCCAGCTAAACTCATAACCCTCGAATATCCTGCTGCTTTTACAACCAGCGCCGCTCCTGCGGATCCGGTACCTGCATTACAGATGGTAACAATCTTTCTTGCAGGATTAATTGGATGCTCATATAGATAACCTTCCAAAGCTCTGGTAGGAATATGTAGCACACCAGGAATATGAAAAGCTTCATATTCATGATCCACTCTTGTATCAATCATTACGTAAGAGTTTGGATCTTTTTGTATCTCCGGAGTTACCTTAAATGGAGAAACTCCATATATAAGCCCTCTGGCTGATAAAATCATATTTGCGATTTCAATTGAACCATTAGTAAGGGTATCAATATCTGGACCTAATATTTTTTCCCAATTCCATGGATGACCATCCAAAGCGGGAAGATATCCACCAAAATCTAAAAGGCCTAACATATTGGCTGCTACTGGTTGAACCTTAGGAGCCAATACTCCAAAACCATAAGCTGTATCAGGTCTGAGATCATAGGCCTGACTCCACCTGTTTATATCTTCTTTAGTAGGTTTGTATAAACCTTGATTAATGCCATAAACATTTTCATCTTTTGTAGGGATAAATGTCCCTGCAAATTTCTGACCAGGCACTCCAACTGCACAAGCCATAAAACCACCCTGTGGGAAATGAACTTCATAATCTGTGTCGACTGCGATGGCAAGACCTGCCATCATACCACGGTAGCCTCAGGTGTCCATTACAGCAAGCGGAATTTTTGGCAAGGTTCCGTCGCGCATTGTTGCAGGGATATTTATTTCAGGGAGTCTTACAGAGCCTTCAATATGAAAGGCGTCATATTCAACGCCTGACCTTATATCAACAAACATAAACGGCTCTCCCACCTGGATTCTTTTATTAATCTCCCCAATTGGAGAAAATTTGACTTCATTGCCGTTAATCAAGCCGACTGCGGGATATAGTAAGTCAAATACTAATGGTACAGAATCTGGTAATATAGGGAATATTGAGATAACATTGGTGACATTAAGTGGTGAAGGGATTCCAGACCAGGCCATACGCGCTACAAGCCATGAAACTAAACTTCCAGCCTCCCACATTAGCCCCACATTACTTTCCAGCGCTGTTACACTCTCTTTAGCCTGAAAAAGAGCTTTTCCTTCATCAAATGTTGTTTTCAGTTCATCCAAGCTTTTAAACGTTGGAGTGCACCCTGAAAATTGACACAATAGGTTTGAAACCTTCAAAAGCTCATTGATGTTATCAGCTTTACCTGCGTAACTCTTCGCAGGGACCAACAACAACAGAGGTAAAACAAATAAACAAAGTACAATTCTTGCTGTAACCGTTTTCATACTACCCTCCATTCAACAAATTTTAATAAAAAAAAGATCTGATGATACTTAAACTACTGTAAATTTTTACCCATATACAGCATCATATACCATAAAACATCACCCCCAATCCCCTATTATAGTCCAATTAAAAAAGAAACAAATCAAATATTAAATATTAAATATCATTCCTTACCAGTTAAAACTATTAACAGCCGCCTATATAATCATAGATCATATCTTCATCAGGGATGTCTCTCACGTATTTACAGTATTCCCATTCTGGAATTGGTGCACCACCATCTTCAAGATACTGCATGTAATCCCTACATGTTTCAATACTAGGCACATTTTGACTAGCTACCTTATGAGCATCACCTGATGCTAACATAAAAGTACCAAAAATAATCAATAATAAAAATAGTGGAAACAGAATTATCTCCCTCTTCATCAAGTCCTCCTATAAATAAAATCTACTACAACCCTAAACTATTGAACAATAAAAAAACAAGGTTACAAACACCCAAAAGCCAAACAGCAAACAGATTGAACGAATCACCAGTAAGCACTATATACAAAAGCAGTGGCAATAATAAAACTAAATTATACTTATTACAATATACTTAAGAGACTGTCATAAAAATAATTTGATGTCAAGTAATATATTGCCTCATGTCATAACTATTTGATAATGTCCCCTGTAGGACTTAATAGAAATGTCCCCTTGAAATGGGTGGTAAAATAGGTCTCATAAGGAGGCCTGTAGATATGGGGGATATATGTATGAGTGATAAGGATCGAAGGAAATTGTGTTTAATGGTAATGGTTGAGTCTGGTGATTTGAAGCTTACGGATGACTCTGAAATACTTGGGTTCAGCTATCGTCAGGTGAAGCGGATCAGGAAGCGGTACTGCGAGGAAGGGGATATTGGGTTGGTGCATAGAAGCCGTGGCCGGACCATCCATGGAGAAACAACGGGAAGTATCAACAGCCCGGCGCGGCCAAGGGGACTGCCCCCCAGGCCACTGGCTCAAACTAAAACCCTACAAAGGGGATATTTCTAAATAGTTTTGACAGTAATATGTTGCCTCAAAAACAGAGAACTTTTATTACATCAAGATTGGTTTATAACATTGGTATATACAACTGAACGTTTCGTTAGTTCTTTTTTATTCCACTTATAAGTGTCTAACTAACCTGTGTAATCATCATTGACTTCTTAATATTTATTTATTATAATTAGTTAATTTTAAAAAAGAAGTGGAGGTGAAATAAACATAAAACCGTCTCTTATTTGCTTCTTACTATTTTTTATCATTTCCCCATTTATATCACTCTTTGGACAGATTGATACTTATAAGCAGCATCAAAATCCTTTTGGGCAATCTTACTGTTCGGTTTTATTCTACAATTGTGAGCAATATCTAGATTATTTGAAATATGGTGGCCTTCCTATTGAGGGTTACGATGATCTTTGTATAGATGATAGCGAGGCTATTGAAGACTTATCTGATTAGTAAAAATAAACAGCACTCTATTATTTTTTTTACCATAACAATCTGGCACTTTGTGTGTAATTGTGCCATAGATTAAACGTTCTTTTCAGAATTGGATTACATGTTTTCAGGTATCTACTTTTAAATTTCTATTGACACAAAGTCCTCTATCATATTACGTTGCAGATAAGGTTATGGTAATAGGGAAAACATTTGTATTCAAGGGGGTTATAGTGAAGGTATTCTTGTTGTTTGTAGCAGTGTTATTGTTTGCAGTTCCAGGTTTTTCACAATGGGTGACACATCAAGAAGCTGAGGATACTGTTAAGTCGGTATTATCAAAAATTGTGCCTGCGTATGGAACAGTAGAAGATAAACATGGTTACTATGAACTTGAATTTAAGCTGATTTATAATGGAATGATTATTTCTGAAGCAGAAAAAAATATTAATAGGAGTTCTGAAAAAACAACCGAAGAATTACTTCAAGAGTTCAAAGAAGAACTAGATGAAAATCTTGCGAAAGCCAAAATCACACATACATATTATGATAGAGAGGATAATGAGTGGGAAATTCAACTTTTTTTGCCAAATATTGATATAAGTGACATAGATATTGATGGCACAACAGGAAGAATACTTCCCGATTAAATAAATATCTTAACTTAAGTTTTGTTTGTCTCTTCATATAACAATGTTTAATACCATCTTTTCTATTCAAAGATACTTTGAATAGAAAAGATGGTAACATAAAAAAATCTTTTGAAACCGTAAAGGTGACAACCCGCAAACTGATGGATTTACTAAATCCATCATAAAATCAGGCTCTACAATAAGATATTAATTTTTGATTTATCAGACTGTGAGCGTCTGCAATTATACCATGAATAAGCTCTTCTACCGTGGGAATATCTTTTATCAATCCCATGATCTGTCCACTTGCTAGAAGAGCATTATCAACGTCACCTGTCTGCAAACTTTCTTTCCCCTTTAATCCACTTATTAAAGGAGCCAATTCAAATAAACCTGCTCCATCTTTTTCCATACCTACAACTTTTTCCGCCAGAGCATTTTTAAAAGATCTTGCTGTATTTTTTAAACTTCTTAATACAAGGAGTGTATCTCTCTCAGTAGCATCAACCATCTTTTGTTTGATATTCTCATGAAGGGGAGCCTCTCTGGTTACCATAAACCTTGTCCCCATATTAATAGCCTCAGCTCCTAAGGCTAATGCAGCAACTAAACCTCTGGCATCTCCAAAACCACCAGAAGCAATTATAGGAATTCTCAAAACATCACTAACCAAGGGAATTAATATAAGAGATGTAATATCATCTTCACCTGGATGACCAGCACATTCAAAACCATCTATACTTATAAAGTCGCATCCTAATTCTTCTGCCTTTTTAGCATGTTTTACAGATACACATTTATGAATAACTTTTATGTCAGCTTCTTTGAATCTCTTTATATATTTCTCAGGATTTCTGCCTGCTGTTTCCACAATTTTTATATTATTTTTGATTATCACATCAATATAAGCGTCATAATTTATGGGCTTAAGAGTTGGAAGCAACGTTATATTCACTCCAAAAGGCTTGTCCGTCATACTCTTTGCTTTTTTTAATTCATCATCTAGATCTTCTGGATCATCATAGCTAAGAGCTGTTATAATCCCCAGACCTCCTGCATTGGACACTGCACAAGCCAACTCTGAAGTCGATATCCACATCATACCACCCTGTATAATTGGATGTTCAATACCTAATCCTTTTGTAACTCTTGTTTCAAACATGACATCCCCCTTATTTTTTTAGCATGATAGTTGGAAATACAGGTGTAAGTCAATAAATGATATTTTTTTTGATTCCCCAAACATTTTATTGTAAAATACAGGGAAATTGTTTAAATAACGTGGATATTGGTAATATGATATACCGCTTATAGTACTAAAAAGAAGTATGCGCAAAAATAAGACGCCTTCTATAAAAGACAGAGGAGATAATAATGGCTATATGGTTTGATGATTATCATAAATTCAAGGATATTAGCATATTAAATAATATGTCAAAGGATACCTTAATGGAGCATCTTGACATATTATTTACAGGCATTGGCCCTGATTTTTTAACAGCTACAATGCCTGTTGACCACAGGACATTTCAACCTTTCAAACAACTTCATGGAGGAGCATCTGTGGCACTCGCAGAATCTTTGGGGAGTTCAGCGGCAAATATGTGTATAGACATCACAAAACAATACTGTGTTGGTCTAGAAATAAACACAAACCATGTTAGAGCAGTGCATACAGGGCATGTAACAGGTGTAGCCAAACCTATTCATTTGGGCTCAAAAACTCACGTATGGGACATAAAAATTTATGATGATAAAGATAAATTAACTTCTATCTCCAGAATTACCATGGCAGTTTTAGATAGATCGTAAATTATTTTTCGGTATTTGTAGGGGAAAAATAATATCGGACAAACGCAATCTCAAAACAATAAGTCAATGTTTGATTTCCTCAAAAAAGTAATATATAGTCTCATCAATCTTTCTTTTTACCATTATATGAGTTTCACCTATAGACACTGGTTTTGCAATCATCAAAAGGGGTTCGCCTTTATTTATAAAATACCCCTCCTTATAATAAACTGTTGAATTATCGCATTTGTCTGGCATCTCATCAACTATCGTCAATAGCGTTTCCTCACTTATTGATGAATTTATCTCCATTTTTTTTATTTTATTATCGATATCCAAGAAATGGAGACTACCATCGTAAAGACAGGGTTTAAACGTACTTTTATTAAAAACAATTTTTTTTGAATAATATTTTTTATCAATTAAATACGCCATTATAGAATCACCATATAATCCATATATAATATTATCTTTTTTATAAAACTTTACAAATTGTTGGTTGATATTAATGGTATTATTAGCAACTATTAACATCCCATCACAAAGGACAGAAGGCAATTGTTCCCCAATAATACAGGATTCGAAGGTTTTTAGAGATCTCTCTAAAAGATGATATACATTATAATTTCCTTCATCTATTTCGTCGAATTTTACTACAGAAAATATATTATCTTTCGTGATACCATAAATAGTATTGTCAACCAACTTCGCAATTTGAAAGCTATCATTTAGTTTCACAATATTTCGAAACATTTTCTCATCTATATCTATAAATGTCAATTGAGATACAGTATCAATAACTAAGATAAAATTATCACGGATATAAAGTGAAATAATATCATTCAAAAATGTTCCTGTTAAAACTGGATCTTCACTGTGGATAGAAAAAAGCTTAAAACTTCTATTATCATAAAGTACATAATAAGGGTAAGTGAATGTAATCTTATCCCTTTTATTATTTGAAATTTTTTTTATCCCCTCGCAGTTTTCGAGATCATAAATGAAAAAACAGTCAGGATAATTTATTACCAGATATTGTTCTGAGAGATGGGCCTCTTCAGCTATTGCTTCCAATTCAAGATATGGACATGTTTCTATAGACGCTACTGCATTATTGGCTTTTAAAACTATTATATCATCATTTTTTATAATAAAATCTTTAATACCATCAAACAGAAAAATCTTCAAATAATCTTTATCAAATATAATGGTAGAATTTAGAATTAGATTCGATACAGGCATATTTTTTTCAAACTGGGCTGGATCTTTTATATAAAAAAATTTATTGTGATCTTCAGAGCTAAAAATTTCTTTAATTTTTGCTATAGATTTTTTATTAACAAGGTCTACTTCGCCTGTATTGGTGGTTGTGATAGTGGCACATGAAAAAAGTGTTATTGTTATAACACCATAAAAAAATGTAAAAAAAGAGCACTTTGATAATAAGTCAATTATGATATTCACAATAGATCTTCACTGTAAAAACAGAACCATATTTTTAATCTATCATAACTAACATATACAAAAAATATAAACCAGTTAATCCATATATAAACATTAATTATTATTAGATACTTATTTTATGGATAAAAAATAATAGATTTACCATACAAAGATGTTATAATGATACATAAGGTTTTTAAAGTATTATTCTGCAGAGGAATAAATGAATCTGGGAAAAAAAATTTGTATCCTGTTTTCCTTAATAGTCTCGTTATCTTTGTTTATTAATCCATTGTACGCTGAAAAAATAGTTGTGGGCATTAATCAGGATTATAAACCTTTTGTATTCGCAGAGGGAGGAAAATTTATTGGATTTGATATCGATATTATTGATATAATTTCACAAAAATTGAAGTTTGAATATGAACTTTTCCCCATGGTACGCAATAATCTTATCCCATCTTTAGAACTAAAAATGATTGATATAGCAATAGGAGGAGTAAGTATAACAAGAGATAAAACTGAGAATATTATTTTTTCAATCCCTTATTTTGATTTAGGCTTATTAATTGCTGCTAAGGATAGTAATACTACTATAGAAGATATTAATGATTTGAATGATCGTGTTGTTGCTACAGCAATAGGTTCCTTGTGCTCAGATTTTCTCAGGGTTATAAATGTAACTAAATTAAAGTTGTTCAGCGACTTCGATATATCATTAAAAGAGATGCTGGCAGGTGGTGCAGATGCAGCTTTAGTAGATTCACCCTTTTTATACTATTTCATCAGCACGCATAAAGACCTGGGTCTAAAAATTGCTGGGCCTCTATATTTACCCCATTCATATGGGATTGCATTTAGAAAAAACAGTAAGATCTTAGATGGTGTTAATGAAGCGCTAGAAACAATGCGGTTTGATGGGACTTATACAAAAATTCATAACAAATGGTTCAACAATTAGCAGTAAAAGAGATTTTGCAAATACACTAAAACAATTTATGGTGAAGATGGTAAAATGTAGTCACCAAGTTATTCAATGATAGTTGTGTCCAGAAGCAACAAAAGATGAAATACCAGGCACCACTTCATAATCTATATCGTATTTATCTAATTCAAGCATCTGCTCCAGAATTGCACCATAAATTGAAGGATCTCCTGAATGGAGCCTTGCAACAATTTTGTCTTCATTCTTACAACTCAAAATTTTATCAATTATCTCTTTAATATTCATCTTTGCAGAATCATGCAGGGGAGCGTCATCCTTCACATATCTGAGTATTTCTTTGTTAATAAGGCTACCAGCATAAATAATCATATCACTCTTTTTAATTATATCAGCAGCTTTTATAGTCAAAAGTTCGTGATTACCAGGACCTGCACCTATAAAATATACTTTCATTTTATCTTTTTACCTCCGCCTAGCTTGTGAAATAAACATCTTACAACCTAGGTGAAATCAATACCACAGCTAGAGAGGTTTCTCCAATATTTTTTAACTCGCTAATATCATTTATTTTAATTACTCTTTCGCTATTCAAAGATAGATCTTCCATCACCCATATATCATTTTTAACTACTAGATATTTTAGGGTGGTAAACAACTTTGCAGGAGTATTCTTGTTATCACAGAGTATTAAATATTTTTGATTCTTCTCAATCTTAGATAAATCAATTTTATCTCTGCCATGCAGTGAAATAAAATGTGCATCCTACCATAGCTTCCCTATTTTACTAAAAGAAAGCTGTACTATATTTATGCCCGGGACAATATCAACTCTGTCTATACCAAAATACTTTATAATATGTGTGGTTAAACTATAAAACCCTGCATCACCAGCTACAAGAACCCCTACCTTACTATTTATATTCTTTTTAATAAGCTCAATTGTACCTTCTATTATCTTTTTAGGTATACAATAGGGCTTACTTTTTACAATATACATAAATCTTTCCGGGCCAATACCTACATCTAATGCTTCTATTGTATTCAAGGCTTCTATAGACAGGTATTTCCTATCGCCTGGTCCAACAGATATTACATATATATTTTTCATTGCAACCTTTATCTACTCTTACAAGTAGTTCTATACCTAACATACAACTATTTTTAACATTAAAGAAAGACTTGATTTAAAATGAATTAGAGCTTTATTATAAAATAAAATTTAAGGTGTACTAATGACAAATATAGAAAAAATTAAAACCGACTTAAATAGAGTAGACCTTTTAGAGAAAATAAGATCTTTTAAAAATACCACTTTTTCATCTATGACTACTGAAGATATCTTTAAACTTAAATGGTATGGCATTATACATGAACCTGTTACCTCAGATAGGTTTATGTTAAGAGTGAGATCAGATGGAGGCAGACTAAACAGCCAACAATTAAGGGCAGTAGCTAAAATAGCAAAAAAATATGCCAGAGGGTTTGCAGATCTTACAACGAGGCAAACTTTACAATTTCATTGGTTAAAAATTGGAAATATATCAAACATACTGGACATTTTATTCTCAGAAGGTCTAACAACCAAAGGCTCATCTGGTGACACCATGGCAAATATTCTCGAATGTCCGCTTGCTGGGATAGACAAATACAAAATTTACAATACAAATAATCTATCTAATAAGATAGTTAGAAATATTCTGCATACAAAAGAATTCTTAAACCTACCTAGAAAGTTTAAAATTTCTATAAATGGGAAAAATTGCAACTGTATTAAATCAGAGGTCTCAGATATAGGTTTTGTTGCAGTAAAAAGAAACAATAATGGTTTACTAGAGTTCGGATTCAAGGTTTTAGTTGGGGGGGGATTAGGGCATGATCCAATGTTTGCAAAGGATTTAGGAATCTTCTTAGAACCTGAAAATGTTCAAGAATTTACAAAGGCAGTCTTGAGAATCTACAAAGAGTATGGGAACAGGGAAAATAGAAACAGGGCAAGGTTTAAATATTTAGTGGATGGCTGGGGAATAAAAAAATTACGACATGAGATAGAACAAAGGATGCAGAAAAAGCTGGAGTCTTTTACTGGCAGCATAAATACAGATGTTCATTATCATAACCATATAGGGGTGCATACACAAAAGGGAAAAGGTCTTTTCTATAAAGGTGTCCCTGTTGCAGCAGGTAGAATTTATGCTGAACAACTGGAAGTATTGGCTGATGTGTCTGAAAAATTTACTTCAGGTAATTTTTGCATTACAACAGAGCAAAATATAGTAATGCTTGATATACCAGAAAAAGTTTTGCAATTAGTTGATAACAGTACAAATTTTACCAACCTTGACAATAGTAACTCTTTTATAAAAGGATCCTTAATAGCCTGTGAAGGATCTGAATTCTGTAAATTTGGACAAGCATCAACCAAAGATATGGGGTTCAAACTTATAAGTAATCTGGCTGCTACCCTGGAAAATCATAACATAAGCATTAATATATCTGGATGTCCCAACGGTTGTGCAGGCCATGTAATCTCCGATATAGGACTCGTAGGCTCCAAAGTTAAGGATAGTAACCTTTCATTTTTTAACATCTACGCTGGAGGAAAAGTGGGAAGTAACCCAATTTTTGGAAGGTTATTAAAAGAAAAAGTTTCAGAAAACCAGGTTGAGGATTGTATTAATAATCTATTGAGTAATTATAGTTCACTTAATACCAACACCATGGACTTTCATGATTTCTGTTCAAAACACTCCAATACAGAACTAAAGGCTTTTTTAGAATCCTCATACACTGCAAAGAATTCTAGAAAGATCTCATAAGAATAAAACCGGCAAAAAACCTATGATCAAAAACCCATCTATTCTTCAATTGTTAATAGATATTGTTTCCTGATCTACGGTTAAAAATTATCTATTCGAAGTATGTAATCTTTTATTTTTGTCAGGGACTCTTTTCCTCCAATACTCGTTGATAAGACAATATATATATATGCATATTTCTGCTCAATATCTTTCAGCTTAAAAGATAATTTGCAGTTTTCACAAACATTCTTAGCAAATATAGTTGCAAAATGCTCATAAACCCCACTGTTCAGCTTATCAAAATTGATGTATGAAGATTTTACAGATAAACCGCATGTTAAATAGCAAAGATCATCTTTACAAAATTCTTCTATTTTTAAATCTTGCTTCTCATCACTTGCCCATATAGAACATGGCAACATCAAAAAAATAAAAAAAATAATCATATATTTATTCACTGTTCAAAATCCTTAACATTTAAAAAAACATTATTTGCTGCCACAAACAGTTCTTTTACATCCTTTAAACATCCCTTTTCAGTTTCATCTACTGATACATTCAATATAAATGAACTCTTAAGAAGGCCAGTATCAATTTTTAGAGTAACGTAGGGATCATTACATATATTACCATTTATATAATCATGAAAAAAAGCCTCATATTCTCTCAAATCCTTATCTATATCATCTTCATCTATAGCAAGTGAAGGAAGAGAAACCAACACTTCCACCCTACACATATCATAGTAACAACTTTCCTTCATTGTTAATTCAATTAATAAATTTATTATTGTCTCTCCCAATCCATAATTATATTTTTCAGAAGCAAATATTTTCTCTGAGTTGACAGACAGGAAAAGAAACAAAATAATAAAATAGATTTTTAGCTTCATATGTATAAAATAACCTTTTTTATTGTTAATATGCAGTTTAAAATATCTCCAATTTAAAGCAAGTATTTATTTG
>Ga0209345_10005226_pt1 | contig 12144 bp, 8 predicted proteins | sample Cruoilmetagenom7_FD_187294 | JGI IMG/M metagenome (GOLD analysis project Ga0209345, IMG submission 187294) | Oil polluted marine microbial communities from Coal Oil Point, Santa Barbara, California, USA - Sample 7 (SPAdes) (version 2) | ecosystem: Environmental > Aquatic > Marine > Oil seeps ...
CTTAAAATTCTATATAAACAATGCACTATGATCAATAATAACTGCATCAAACGATTAAGTCTCTTGCAGAAATAGATGAAATAAAAATACCGTGTTTTTAATCTGTTTTTGTTGTATTAAAGACAAAATAATATTTTATACACGTAAACGCTGTAGTGTTCGGTTAGAAAGTTGCAAAAAAGAAAATACGGGAAGTTTAATTGGTTTTTCCGCTACTGGGAAATATTTTTTTATTTATGCTCTATATTAAAAAAAAAATAAACAATCTGGCAACCCGATGCAAAAACCTTCAAGGGAACCCTCATTTTATATCCATGGGCATGGGGGTTGGATTTTTTGTTTGCGCAACGCCGACCTTTCCCTTTCAGACGTTTTTAGCCATTGGATTATCATTTATTTTGAGAACCAGCAAAGCCGCGGCTGTATTAGGTTCAATTATTGCCGCACCTATTATTCCGTTTTGCTATATAGGGAGCTACAAAATAGGGATGTTTTTTCTTGGCCGTTCACAATGCACTGATATCAAATCACAATCAATATCAGATCTTTTTAAAATGGGATTTGATGTTGCATTTGCCACGCTGGGCGCAGGAGCGATGATCGGCTCTTTTTTCGGTATGGCTGCCTATGTAATCACTAAAAAAATATATACAAAAATACAACCCCAACAACAGCACTGACATATCAATACACTTGAACAATAAGCCATGACATCGCCAAAAAAGCTGCTGTATGCAAGGAATCTGAAGCCTAAAAAATCACTGGGCCAAAATTTCCTCATAGACCCTAAAACCGCTGAAAAGATACTTGCACGCTCAACTATAAAACCTGAAGATACAGTTCTTGAAATAGGCGCAGGCCTTGGAGCACTGACTATACCTGCTGCACGCAGGGCAAAAAAAGTGGTTGCAATTGAAAATGATAAACATATGTGTGATCTGTTAAAAACAGAATTGCAATTAAATCATATTTCCAACGTTCATATTATACATGAAAATATATTAAAAACAGATATCGCTGAGGTATGTGACACATCAGATCAATGCATTGTCATCGCTAACCTGCCCTACTATATTTCTTCCCAGGTACTTGTTAAACTGATAAGAGAAAGACGAATCATTCGCAAAGCAGTGCTTATGTTTCAAAAAGAAATGGCCGAACGCATTGCGTCAAAACCCGGATGCAAGAATTACGGCCGGCTTGCCGTGATGACACAGTATTGTGCAGACATAAAAAAAATATTAGATTTAAAGGCCGCTCTTTTTTATCCAAAACCCAACATTGACTCCAGGGTTATTGAAGTCCGTTTTAAAACAAACATTGATTATCCTGCAGATGATGAGACACTGCTGTTTAAAGTGATAAAAGGCGCATTTTCCAAACGACGCAAAATATTAAAAAATTCACTCTCCGGCAATGAACTTCATATGAATCCTCAAACCGCTGAAATGATTTTGGAAAAGGCTGGAATTGACCCGTTAAGACGCGCGGAAACGCTGAATATAAAAGAGTTTGTGAAACTGAGCAATATAGTTTTACAATTCAATAATCCTGCTGACACATTGTCATCATAGAAGGTTATCCCAAACGGAAACCACCCTGTCTCCCAGCATGTTCACGTAACTTCCCATTTCATTGTCGTACCATCCGTAAATCACTGCCTGGGTTACAGGTATTTTGAGCACATGTTCTGTTAAAGAAGCAAAAACCTCCCTGCCCAAACCAGGTACTTTTTTCAGATCTATAGTTACTGCGGCCGTTCTGGTATGCGTCTCATGCCCCTCAATAATGGCTGCCGCTTTAGGCATGCCAATAATATCGCATGAAACATTCTGCTTGTCTGAATAACACAGGTAGCCCACAGGATCTTCCGAGGCAGTGTCTTTGTATATATTGTTTATTAATTCCCGCCTGATCGCTTCTCCAGACATTTCTTCCTGAAAATTGATAACAAGAATAACAAGAGACCCGGTTGTTGTCGGAATTCTGACAGACTCTGCAATAAAACCTATTGCTTTCATCTCAGGAATAACAAGGCCAAGCGTTTTGGCAGCTCCGGTTGTGGTAAGAATAATATTGTTCATTACGCTTCTGTTTTTTCTTAAATCAGTTGCACCTGATTCAGGCAGCCTGTCTAATACTTCCTGGGAACCTGTAACAGCATGAACCGCTGCCATGGAAGCAGACAAAATCTTTTTTGAGCCGAAATAGTTTAGTAAGGGTTTAATCATATGGGCCAGACAGGTTGTGGTACAGGACGCATTTGATATTATCTTATGATGCCTGGGGTCATAATCGTCGGCATTAATTCCCATAACCGTAGTAACAACATCATCAGGCATCTGTTTTTGCTTATCATGAATCTTTAAGGGCGCGGAAACCACAATTTTTTCCACACCGGATTCAAAATGCCCTCTTAAAGATCCTTTTGGGTTATCAGCAGGCAAGGTGGGGTCTAAAAACGCTCCGGAAGTATCCACAACCAGCTTAACACCATGTTCATCCCATTTAATGTTATGCGGATTTCTAAACGATCGTAAAAATGTTATTTTTACCCCATCTATAATCATGGTGCCTTTTTTTTCATTAAGTTCACTGATAACCGGACCTGAACGATGGCCGTAAAGAAATCCGGCAAGAGAACCATAGGTTGAATCTCTTTCCACATAATGTGCAATATCATCTAATGAAATTCCGGCCTCACGACCAATATTGACGATAATTTCGTCAAAATATTTTCTCCCGGCATGATGCCACAGTGTCAGCTTTCCGATTCTGCCTAATCCATTTATCCCTAATTTTTTCAACCTGTTATCATGTAATTTTATCATTGCGGCATCACCTTTTTACTCAGGTTTTAGACAATTATTATTCTTCAACAATGTTAATCAATCCCTGATAAACAGACCCTTTAAATCCGTGGATACTGATATGATCTCCGGATTTCAAAAAAGAACCTCCAAACAAACAGTTTTTCTCTTTTTCGTTACATATGAGCTGCCCGCATCCTACAACACATGTTTTTCCAAGTCTACAGGCAACAACAGCAGCATGAGATGTAGCCCCCCCGCGGGCTGTAAGAAGACCGTCGGAAGAATATATCTCAACAATATCATCAGGAACCGTATCACCTCTAACAAGGATTAATGAGATACCGGGCTCAAGCGTTCTCCATTTGCTTATCTCCTCTTTGTTAAAAACAATCCTTCCGCTCATGGCTCCGCCACTAACGCCAATTCCATGCCCCAGGAGTTTTTTACCTTTTATTTTATCCTGCCTAAAAATAGGCATACGCTTTTTTGCTTTAACAGACATATCCCTGGCTTGAAGTATATATAAATCCTCCACCAAAGGGCTTTCAAATGTAAACTCTATCTCCTGGGGACTCCATCCTTTTTTATAAATCAGTTCTTTTGCCCATTTCTGCATGGTCATAAAAATCTTCGGAAAATGCGTCTCAAGTGTAATCTTTGTATCCCTTGTTTCCATATCGATTTGAGCCCTTGAGATAGGCAATGTTTTCACCAGCCCTGCGACCACATCTTCACCCTGATTTTCTAATGTAAAATCCCCACACAGCATTAAGGTATCGCTGGATAGTTTAGGATTATGGGTAAAAAAAACGCCGGAACCGGATTGCTTTGATATATTCCCAAAAACCATTTTCTGAACACATACAGCCGTTCCCCAGTCATCCGATATACCCATAATTTTCCGGTATGTCTTTGCACGGGAAGAATACCATGAGTCAAAAATTTTTTCTATAGATACATGCAACTGCTCAATGGGATCATCATGAAGATCTACCTTTTTATCCTTGAGAAAGCCCTTGTAGGTTAACGCCACCTTTTTCATTTGATCCCCGGTAAACCATCTTTTGTAAGGTATTTTGAAACGCTGTTTATATTCATCCATAATCGTATCAAAATCATTTCTGTTCAGCCCAAATGCCATTCCGTAACACTGGAGAAAACGTCTATAATTATCCCATGCAAACCACAGATTGCCTGTCTTTTTTGCAATCCCTTTTACAATCTTTTCATTGATGCCGACATTTAAAAAGGTATCCATCATGCCCGGCTGCGATATAGCGGCGCCGCTTCTAATTGAAAAAAGCAGGGGGTTTGCGGGTTCCCCATATACCAGACCTGTTTTTTTTTCAATAAGAGAAATATGATAAAAAATCTGTTTTTTAATATTTTCTTCAGCCGGCGGATAATCAATCAGTATTTTTTTGCATCTGAAAACTTCAGTTGTAAGAATAAACCCTGGTGGGACAGGCAAACCTGAGTTATAAAGCGTCATAAGATTAAACCCTTTGTTTCCCTGATATATAATTCCTGAAACACGCGGGTTTTCCTTTACCATGGAAGTGATTGCCAGTTTGGTGTCATAATTGAGTAAAAGATGAAGGCTTTGTTCAGGCAGCCTGTCAGCCTGGGAAAAAAGGGTGTTTAATACTCTGCTTAAAAATACATCGAGTTGCTGAAGCCCTAATGAAAAGGCAATTTTGTCCCTGAAAAAAACCTCCGACGCCATTTGTCTTATATTATTGTCATCTTCCATATCAGCCTGTGGCTGATATTTGGAACCAAGACAGCAAACAGGAACCTGGGCAAGTATTTTACTTAGGTTTTGTTCGTAAACATTGTTGAAATATTTACTGATTATATTTTTTACTGCATTGGCAAACCCTTTGAATACATCAAGATACTGCGTAAATGTAAAACCTTTAGCTTCAAGGGACTGTTTTAAAAAATCAAGCTGAAGTTCAATTTCAGCTGAGTATATTCCATCTATTTTTAATGCCTGGTTAAAAAACACCAGAAGGTCATGAATCTGATAAAAAGTTGCTTTTGTAATAAGCGAAAGATCTATTTCGTTCACAAGATCTTCAAATAAAATATTCACATATGCTTCAATTCGAAAGGTAAGACCCATCACATCAAATTTCATTTCATGATAGCTGCCATACATAGAAGGAATATCAGCGGCAATATGTCTTTTGTAATAAATATCTTCACTGGCCTCGTATACATGGTCAGACAAAATAATATTTTTTAACATAAACAGATAATCGATTAACAAAGAAAGCTTTCTTTTTACATCAGGCTCGCCAAACGCTTCTTCAAGTTTTTTAACATCCGGAAGTGATATGGTTTTAAGCTGTTTAATATAATTATAAAATTCATCCTCTTTCTGCGTTTCGAAAACATGATTGTATTTCTGGTTTAACAGCTTGTAAAAAGAAATTATCAGCTCTACCCTTTTCCTGTCAGTATCAGATACCCCTGAAATTTCTTCAAAAACAGCCCTGAGTCCATCGTCACCAACCTGAAGAAGCCCAATAGGAATTACAACACCTTTTTTTTGAAGATGGGTCATAATTTTATTTACACCATCTATAAATTTACCATTAGTCTCAATCTTTTCATAAATACCCGGTGGAACAAACGGTTCAACACCACGCTTATCCTTATTCAGCCAAAAATTTAACGTTGCATGCATAAAGCTTAACATCCGGTTACTGCTTTCAACATGGCTCTGTTTGCGCAAATAATGAATGAGGGCATCCTCTCTTCTGGATATTTCATCAACCTGTGTTGAAATATCCCTCAGTTTCCCCTCAGCTCCGATATCATTAAAATATACCGGCAACAGCCTGGCATACTGTTTGGCAAGATTATACACAGGTTCTATGTCACTGTTAAGAAAGCTGGTTATATCACGGTGAAAAAGGTCATTATCCCTTATATATGTCCCGTACAGAGTAAGATGGATGATAAGACCCGAAAGAAGCCGGATTGTCCATTTAGGATATAAGGTGATAATTTCCATCCAGGTTCTTATATTATAAAGATGAGCACTGTTTGCCTTGATCTGCCATTTGTCGTCAACACCTGCTATCATCGGCATCTGAAAGCCAAGATCGATTATAGAATCTATAAAAAAATTAACCAAATTATGATTATCAGTTTTGGAAATTCCTTTTCCCATACTCAGTACACAATTTAATACTGGAATAGAAAATTCATTAATATGTTCTTTTAGTATTAAAAAAGTTTTTTGAATAAGTTCTTCATTATACTTGTAACTCTCATTTACAATTAGCCAGCCCAATGTTCTGTTAATATCGCGCAATACTTCTTCGTGAATCATGGACAGGCCGGAAATACTCATGATACGAAAAAGAAATATGATTTTCCATTCATTGCCTGTTTTCTTCGGCACTCCTTTTGTCTCAAAAATTTTTTTTGGCAACCTGCGGTAGATATCTACAATATCGGCATACCCCGGTAATTCGACAAGTTTGTTCAGTTGATGAAAATCATGTTCAAAAACAGAAGCTCTTTTATAAAGAGTTATCTTTGTTAATTTAGCATCCAGCTCTCTCATACACTTGTGAGATATGCCTTTAAATGCTTCATGTGCCCTGCGCCCTCTGGAAGCCATGGCTGTCTCTTTTTCAAACCACAGCAAGGGATCTACTTCGAGGGTCCAATATGAATAGGTGTATGATAAAGACCTTTTAAGAAGGGAGATCATCGGCTTTAATTTTAAATCATACTCAGACGCATAGTCCATTAAATCAGTGGCAAGACTTTTGATCTGATAAAAGCTTTTTACAAACAAAAAGAAAATCTCATCATTATATCCTGCGATACGATTAAAGGTATTATTTAACACAGGGCAAAACCTTTCAACACATTCATCTGATTCTTTAATTATTTTTTTAAGTAATAATAAAAGGTTATCTACAGCCTCAGACTTTTCTTCCACACTGCTTTCTGATTCAATACAGTCTAAAAATATATCAAGGTAAAGTTTCGCCGCATTGGGCCCACTGCTATGATATTTTATCAGGTGAAAATAATTCAATGAATAGGTTCTTGTTTCTTTGATAATAAACTGCCAGTTTTTATATGGGTGAGAAAGTTCTTTTAAAAAGATATTAAACCTGTCCATCAAACCATAATACCTGGACATGATATCCAGAAGGGATGAGTATTTTTCATTGATTGGTGCATCGACATGATAGCTGGCAAGATTAACTTCAAGCGCTTTTGATTTTATTTTCAAACTACCCCCCATTGAATTATCATATCAAATGGTATAAAATTTCAAAATGCGTTTGCTCAATGTAACATTTATTACAGTCAGATTGAAAAAAACAATCAAGCATTATTATAATAGATAAAATTATATGATAAAATCAACAGAACTTTTATAACATTAAACATAAAAAACAGGATCGCTATGAATTCTTGGATGTTTAAAAAAACTTTTTATGAGACAATATTTATTATTTTGTTATCTGTTGCAGTTTCGTTTACCGTAAACCACATATGGCCTAATATAATACAACCATCTGATAAAAATAATATAAATGACACTGATGAAAGTACAGCTCAGGAAATATCTATTGAAACTGCAAAGAAACTGATAGATGAAAAGGCTGCCATTCTGATCGACTCCAGATCTAAAAATGAGTTTTTTCAAGATTATATCAAAGGGGCGCTTAACCTTCCGGAACAGGAATTTGATGAATGTATCGACAATTTTTTGTCTAAAACAGATCCTGAAACAATAATTATTACTTACTGCGACGGTTCACAATGTGATCTTGCAAAAAATCTGGCGGAGAAATTGAAACTGATCGGATTCAGCCATGTATTTTATATTAAAAACGGCTGGAGCAGATGGAAAGAAAAATATGGACGATAAATATATAAAAAACCCCGACTTAATTGTAAAATCGGGGTTTTTTGATAGATTTTTATCTATGAATAAAACAGTTACACCTCAAGCCATGAATCAGAATACAGGCTTCTTCCCAGTATTATATTGGTTGTCTTAACATAGTCCTGAAGTTCTTTTGAAAGAGTATCCATGGGTGGAGCATTTTCATCCATTGTAGCAGTAACCACGTCAACAATATCCTGACGCTTTCCCTTAGCTGTATCAGTAAGAACATCATCCAGGGGATCGGATATTACAGAATACATCCCGTTTCTTTCCAGCATAATCATATATGTGAGATTAAGAATAGGACGCAGATGTATAGGAGGACCGTTTGAAATATTTGATAATCCGCATGTACTCTTTGCGCCTGGAGCAATGTCCTGAACCATTGCCTGGAAATTCATAAGACTCATAAGCTGAGGCTGCTGGATATTGACTGGTGTTACAATACCATCTACCCAGATTCTTTCATTTTCAATACCAGCCTCATTTGCAAAATAAAGAAGCTCAACTGCAAGCGCCGCACGCTCGTTTTCATCGCGAGGCAATCCGTCAGGCCCCCACATAAGGGCTATGAAATCAGCATTATATTCTGCAGCAAGAGGAACCATCTTTTCATAACGCTCAGGTCTGCACATGATGGAATTAATAAGCACAGGCTGCGGGGTCTCTTTATAAACCTTTAAAGCAGCTTCGATTGCACCTATATTTGATGTGTCAAGCACAAGAGGAATATCAGATACGACATCCTGAACAACCTCAACAACCCATGGCATAAGCTCATGACCGTCTTTTTTTGCAGGGCCAAGATTGATGTCTATATAATCCATGCCCTTTTCTTTTTGAAAAAGGGCTTCTTCCTGAATCGGTTTGGGATCACGCTCTTTAAACGCCCTGCCGATTTTTGTAGATATTACATTTAAGCTTTCGCCAATAAGTAGCATATAACCTCCATAGTTTTTTGATTAAAGATTAAAGATTGAAGATTGAAGATTAATTGACATCCAAACCTTCAATCTTCAATCTTCGACCTAAAACTATAACCTAAATTAAGCGGTTTTTGATCAGTTTAGGTATAATTATTTTGATTTAAGAAATGCAGGAATATGCGCTGCTTCCCTTGGCCCTACCGTAATCGTCCATCCAGGCATTTCTTCTTCAATATCACCGGCAATTGCTGCCGCATACCCTGGTATTATCAGTTCAGTATGTTTCACCTTGTCCATGATTCCTGATTTTTTTACAAAAACGCCCACATCATCACCTGCAAATTTACCGGCCGCCCATGCTGTCATAACCGACAATCCTTCAGAATCTTTAATTAAAAGCCATGTAGGAACTTTGCTGCCTTCAATTTCACCGGATACTATAAAATATGTAAGTGCAAAATTTGTTGTAATAAGCACAGGAGAATTTTCATCGGGGTTTCCAATGGAATAAATACCTTCAGTAACGGTCATAGGTCTCTGGGGATCAGTATAAATATTGAGCCTTTCAAGCAAAAGAGGAAATACGCTCTCACCTGTGAAATCTGAAAGAACAACAATGCCGCCGTACTTTGCAACAAACATCCCTGCAATCACAGATTCCATGTCAAGATTCGCAGCCATTTCAGAAGGGAACGTTATGGACGGAAAACCTAATGCCCTGTTACCTCCCTTTAAGGCAGCGCGCCTGATAACAATCTGATCCTCAAGAGCCTGTTTTATCTCACGGGAACCGGAATCAAGCACAAGGTCTTTCAAACCCATTCCCATTAATTTTTCAGTTAAGACCATCAGATCTTCAACTGAATCAGCCTTAACACATAGAGGAAGACCGCTTTCTTTTGCAAGATTCCCCATACTATCTAAATTAGCCTGGGTGGCCGCATACATCAGGGGGTTTTTAAATCCTGCCGCTTCAATTCCCGACTTCATAACATCTACATCTTCAGTCATTAAAATAAGATTAAATTCCGATGTTTCAGCAATAGTTTTTGCAACTGTTGCAAACGCTTCCTTATCGCCATTGGAATCCTTTAAAGCTACAAGCTCCGGCCTTAAATTTAAACCAACTCTTTCATATTGAAAAGCATTCCAAACGGCAAGCTTAGCCTTAAGGTCATCTTGGGAAATGTCGGAATCAACCGTAGCTGAAAGCAAAGCAGGGTTGTAGAATGTCTTTTCATGTCTATATTGTACTGTCTCACCACCTGTTTTACAGGCTCGAACGCCTTTGCCTATATCAACTGGCCGAATCGGAGGAGCAGACGCTTCCGCCAACTGTTCCCTTGCCTCATCCGATACATATGGGCAACTGTCAAGTTCCGCCTTTCCGGATGCCAGGTTCATGGCAAAGGCCAAACATGTTGGAACGCCACATTCCTTACAGTTGGTTTTCGGCAGAAGTTTGAAAATCTGAATACCGGTTAATGCCATTTTTGTCTCCTTGTAAAAATATTGTATCCGGGCTGCAGTTTAATTGATGCAGCCCGTTTTAATTGTTTAGCCAATAATTGGATCCATGGAAAGGGCAGGATGCCCTTTTTCCTCAAGCCATGGCAAAATCTCTTCTTCAGTGATTCCTACAGTTTCATCTGCAATCTTGTCATACAGATCAGGAACTCCCATTGCCTCACCACGAGCAATAATTTTATCCTTGAGTTCTTCCTTGAGCGCCTTTGGCATCCACACCATGCGAAGCAAACCACCGTCACCAAGGATAAACTTGCCCTGGCTTATATTATGTTTGGAATGCCCTACAAAACCAGGAGATGATGCGCCACCACCCATTACACCGGCTAAGGTAGTAAATTTCATTCCGGACGGCGTCTCTCCTGCATAATCCCTTCCAACGGTCATAACGCCGTTGCATGACGGTAGCATTGCTGCAATACATTCGCAGCATCCGCATGTAGTCATAGGATCAATACACATGGAGTAGAAATTGTAATGTGTTACAGCACCGCGTGATGCTTTATATACAAAATCGTTAACACCTTTCCACTGACCCAGCTTGGGATCAATGCATTCTCCCTTTTCAATCGGCTGGTTCGGTCCGGTGGGACTAATTTCATAAGCAGCCTTACAGTCCATCCAGTTGTATGCCCCGCAAAGCCCTGTTCTTTCCGGGCTCACTGTGCAAACATGGTTGGGTGCAAAAGACTGGCAGAGTGTACAAGAGTAATAAGTATCAACGTCTTCATCAGTCATATTGTCGACCCGAGAATCCCTTGCCGTGTAATTTTTCCTTGCTAATTTGGTTATCTTATCAACGTCAGCCTTTTTGGTATAAAGAGTAATCTGAACCTTATCCACAATCTTGGTAAAATCCTGATGAAACTTGGCATGTAGCACAACACCAATATCTTTTAAGGTAAAGCCCTTTTCAACAGCAGGTTTACCAACACGAACCCAGGCAATATCCCTCTGTCCTATATGCATAATTCCTTGAATATAGTTAGTTAGATGATGGATTTGACGCTCCATGATAGGTTCAAAATCTTCCTGAAACTCACGGCCTGCTATCTGAACAAAAATGCCGAGGGGCATAGTATCGCCTTCTTTCATATCCCCTATATCCGGCCCGACAACTTCAACCTTGCCGTCTTCTATTTCACTCAATTCAGCCATCTTCACAAGCTCTGTACACTGGGTTTTTCCTCCGCCCATCTGGCAATGAAGATCTGCACCCCTGACTCTCTCACCTTCAAAAGCAGGCCCGAATGCGCATGGAATCTTAATATCGGAAACAGTTACCTTAAGCCCTCTGACCTCAATGGACTTCTGGCATATTTCATCATGGGTGACAGGTGATACAACATGCTCATAGGTACATATACCTGTTGGAAGAATTTGTGTAATATCAGTATCTGCTATGGTCGGGAAACCCCAGTTAACACAACCTGCTGCTGCAACACCCCATTCGGTTCCAACATCGCCCAAAGCATTAACAAATGCAAAAATTCTTTCCTTATTGTACATCAGCATTTTTTTATAATCACCAGGCTCAACTCCACCAAAAGCCATGGCAGCTCTGTTTGCAAAACCAAGGGCGAATACGGCTGAAGAAATATCAGGGCCAAACGGCACTATCCTTGTATTCCAGCCAACCTGCATACCTGCTTCAATGGCCTGTTCAACCACTGTTGTGTTATTATGATTTGCTGCACAGAAAATATAAAGACTCTTTTTCTGATAATCTTCAAGAATCATCTTGGCAATCTCTTTATTAGGAGCAGAACCAACTATTGCCGCAAATCCGGGAGCGCTTCCATCAACAAATTCAACTCCTCTTTTTCTTAAAACAGTATCATCAGCAGCGCCAACCCATAGTTTTCCAGCTTCAACATCCGGATCTTCAGCATGAATATAAAAATCAGGGTCATTTAAATATCTTAGAGCCTCTTTTATTTCATAG
>Ga0209345_10005227_pt1 | contig 12143 bp, 12 predicted proteins | sample Cruoilmetagenom7_FD_187294 | JGI IMG/M metagenome (GOLD analysis project Ga0209345, IMG submission 187294) | Oil polluted marine microbial communities from Coal Oil Point, Santa Barbara, California, USA - Sample 7 (SPAdes) (version 2) | ecosystem: Environmental > Aquatic > Marine > Oil seeps ...
GGGTGGTCGTGCCATCGATGCCGTTTGAGCGCAGATGCACGCCATTGCCGACGATGAGGATCAGGGCGGGCCTGTCCACGGGCCCGTTCCAGTTGGGCAAGAAGGTTTTGCAGGCGCGTGCATGCGCGATCTGCGCCGCAACTGCGGAGGCAGAGAACTTGAGAATAGCCATGAGGATGTCTTTCTGTTCGGTTTGGAAGGGTCGACCCGCGCGGGCGGCGTGGTCCACGCGCGGGTCGCGTGATGGCTCAGGCCGCTTGCGCGACCTCGCTGTCAGGTTCCGGGGTTTCCGTGATCGGCGCCGTCTCATCACAGGCGCCACCGGCGGTCTGCATCATGGGAGGACACCAGGCGGCCACGGCAGCGCGCTGCGCGTCCGTGAGCGTGGCGAAGGGCTCGGCGAAGAGCTTGTCACAAAAGGCGACGATCTCCTTCTTGCTCGACGAAGCCAGCGTTACCGCCTCCTGGGCGAGACCCAGATCGTCGCCGAGGATCTTCAGCAGCCAGGCCTTCTTGAAGCGGTTGAACAGCGCCGCGTTCGGCGTCCAGTGGGCGCGGATGTCGGGCATGATCTCGATCTCGAACGCATGCATCAGGCTATCGCGCCGAGGATCCCGCGCGAAGCAGGACTGCGTGGTGCTGGCGGTGGCATAGGCCACGAGCTTGGCCTTCTCGCCGGCCTCCAGCGCGCGAAACGCCGCGAACTGATCGGCGGGCGCGCGGGTGTCATCGAGCCAGGAGAGATCAAGCGCCTCATGCGCCGCCGCCACCTGCTCGAGCGAGGTCTCGTCGATCTCGTCCATCTTGGCATGGCTGCGGTATTCCTTGCGGGCATCGATCTTGATCGCCTGCGTGACACTCATGCCGCTGGCCAGAACGTCACTGACCAGCTTGAAGAGCGTCAGATCGAGCGTGGCCTCGGGATGCAGCGCCATCGCGGCGCCAAGGGCCATGGCTCGCTCGGTCTTGAGGTCCTCAGCCAGTGAGGCTGGATAGGTGATTTCGCCGGCGTCCGGGGCTTCTTCCCCGGTCGGGCCAGCCGAGGAGCCGCGTGCGCCCTCCTCTTTGACGGTGTCTTCCGGGCGGACGAGACCAACATGGAGCGTGATCTGCCCACCCTGCCACGACGCGATCACCCCGGATCGCGCGAGGTCCTCGGTGCTGTAGGCCTCCTGCAGGTCGCGGGCTTCCTCTTCCAAGGCGTCCACGCTGTCGTAAAGTGCATTGTAGGCACCGTCCTCAAGCTCCTCATCCTCCATCTCGAGCTGCAATTTCTCTAGCTCGGCGGTAATCTCATCGATGCGCTTCTGGGCAGCCTCATCCGGATCGATCGGGCCGGGATAGACGCGGCCGTAGTCGGCCATGGTCGCGTAATCATAGCGGACCATCGCATCGGCCCAGGCAAAGCCCAGCTTCATGCGAGCCTCTTCGGCGGCGGCACCGAGCTTCTCGAGCAGGATGGTTTCGACCAGCGCCGCATCCTCGAGCACGGAATGCTCTTCCAGAAGGTCAGCCGCGACGGCGCCGCCGCGGGCCTCGTAGTCCGCGCGCACGAAAGCCCCGATATCATCGCTGACCTGCACACCGCGGGATTTGAGCGCCTGACGGACCGTGTAGGCCTGCAGATAGCCGCCGTCCTTCGTGAGCGCCTCGAAGACCTCGCGCTGCGCCTCCTGGCTCGGGTGCTCGGCGAAGGCCTTCATCGTGTCGAGCGTGATCACCTTGCCCCGGGCCGCGGCGCGGATGTCGGGGTGGATAAGGCCATAGCGCAACCGGCCTTTCACGGCGGCCACCGTGGTACCGAAGGTCTTTGCGATGGTCTCGGGCGTCTGGCCGTCGACCTCCATCATCCGGACGAAGGCCTCGAACTCGTCGATGGCATTCATCGGTGCCTGGGTGATGTTCTCGGCGAGCGACAGCGCCGTGGTGACGTCGCAGTCCTCAGGGACAAGGCGGCAGTCCACCTTAGTTTTCGCCGTGAACCCCTTGCTGGCCTTGTCAGCGATCAGCTCCTTCAGGGCTGCATGGCGCCGGCCACCAGCGAGGACAGCATATTTGCCGTCGATCTTCTGGACGAGGAGCGGCTGCAGGAGACCCAGAACGGCGATGCTGGCCTTCAGATGCGCGATGTTCTCGGGGTCATAGGTTTCCGGCGCGTTGCTGCGCACATTGGCTGGATGCGGGACCAGATCGCCGATGGCGACGGTGAGAGGGGCAAAGCTTGTGGTCATGGGATATCCTTCCAGGTGGGTGAGATGCGGCCCGCGCGCTTGCGCGTGACCAATCCCCGGCTTCAGGGATCACCACGACAAAAGGCCCACTCACCCTTTTAGGGGTCAGTGGGCCTTCATCGCCTGGGGTTTCAGGAGGGGGTGTCCCCTGCCCTACCAGTCGCGCGCCAGCATGATGGTGAGCACGCGGACGGTGGTGGCGGGATTGTCTGGGGTCTCCGCCCCATAGCGGAAGTCCGAATCCGCCTCATAGAGATCGATTTTCCAGAACACGGTCTCGCCCCGGATCTCGACCGCCCCGAAATCATGCCAGCCTTCTGGGTCATTCTCAGGCTCGAACGTGGCAAACTCACCGGTTGCCTTCACCGCCTCGGCCATGAAGCCGTCACCGGCCTCCATAAGCGAGCGGGTAACATGCATCCGGCCCTGGATGGGCTGCGCGGGCGGCACTCCAAGGCACGCGAGCTTGCGAAACGCGTCGTTCTGCGCCGCGACCACACTCGGATCCGGACGGTCAGGCTGGAGTTGAACGGTCATGGACATGGGGATCTCCTTTGAGAAGTTGAAACACCCTTCTCAAAGCCCGCTTTTTCTTTTCCGCCGGGCGGAAGGACCGAAGCAGAAGGTGCCCTACCCGAACAGCCCCTTGGGTCTATAATTCGGGTTGGGGATGGTTTCGATCCAGCCGCCCTGTTCCTTGATGCTCTCAAGTGCCGCCGAGAGCGGATAAGCGCCCTCGGCAGCGCTCCACCAATAGGCACCGCGCTTGAAGGTGATGATCTTGCGGCGGCCATCTTTGAAGCAGGCCACCCGCAGCGTCTTGGGTTCCTTGCGTGACATGCGAGTCTCCGTTCTCCGTGTGGTCAGGCGGCCTCGGCACTGCGCCCTGCCCTGCCCGCCTCCGATCTGGCGATCAGATAATCACAGGCGCGCTGCGCATCGGCGGCGTGCCGGAAGATCGCGCCCTTGTCCGACCGAAGGACGCGCAACCAGTTGTGGAGGTAGGCGGCATTCATCTCGAGGGTATGCGCCGTGAAGCCGAGCGTTTGCCCCAAGAACACAGAGGTCAATTCCGCGACGATCTCCTCGCGCGCATAGGACGTGTTGCCGAACTTCGAGAACCCGAAATCACGGTTCAGTCGATGGGGGGCTTTCGTGGCATGGGCCAGCTCATGGGCCCAGACCCCGTAGAAATTGCGCGGGTCCTGGAACCGCGTGATGGATGGCATGTAAACCTTGTCCACGGGGGGCAAATAGTACGCCTCCGTGCCCGTGAAGACGGTTGTGATGTCGATGGCGTCGAAAAACGCCTGCATGTGCGGGATGGGCTCGGACGGCGGATGCTCGGGCATGGGCTCCGGATCGGGGAAGAAGCTGTCGGGCAAGCCCTCGATCTGGCAGGCATTGAACACGCGGTAGGATTTCTGGAAGCGGAAGATGCGGGCTTCCTCGGAGTGATCATCGCCGTCGCTGCGGTCGTCCTCGTCGCCCGCGTCTTTCCGGCTTTGACCGTAATAAACGACGACAGCGGATTTCTCGCCCTTGCGGACCTTTGCATCCAACGCATTGGCTTGCGGCAGTGTCATCCAGAAGGGAGAGCTGTGGCCCGCCATCACGGTCCGCATTGTCAGCAGGAAGTTGTTTACTCCCTGGTAGGGTTCACCGCCCACGCGCAGGGGACGAGAGCTGCCACCTGCGGTCCATGGCTTGCGCCACGGCAGGACGCCGCGCTCGATAATGCGGATGATTTCGTTTGTGATGACCTCGGAGGCATCGAATTTGGTCGTGCGGGATCGGGCCATGGCTGGCGTCCTTTCGTGTGTTGGTGAGAGGGAATGGTGATCAGATTGACTGACGGGGCCGCGGATGGTTGGCGATCCTCGCGCCGAGCTCTTCGACCATGTCGATGTAGTCGGTCAGCGACACGGACCTGCCGGGACCCCAAGGTTCAGGGTCGGCCGATCCGTCCCGTGTCACCCGCGGCAGGTTCGCGAAGGCGATGACGTCACTGATGGGTCGGATATCGATGAACGGGGTTCCTCGTGCGACCGCGAGGGCGGCCAAGGGAAAGCGCTCGATCGGCGCGAAGGTCGACACGGTGGTCCAACCGAGATGGAGGAAGGTCCCACCCTCCCCGCAGATCACATGCGCGTTTGGCAATGCCGCCGCCTGCTTCAGATAGCCGAGATCACGCAGGACGGTCTGGCGTTCGAGCCGCTGTGCCAGCGCCGTCTGGCCAGTTCGGCGCAGCTCTCTATGCCGCCACCACAAGGCAGCGGTCGCGCGCAACACGCGCAAGACACCTGTTTGCATGGGAATGTCCTTCATCAGGAAAGACAGACCGGAATCCGGCCCGGACCCATCTGAGGGACCCCAAAGGCCCACATCCGTCAGTCACAAAACCCGAAGAACACTTTTACTTTTCCCGGCCCCACCAGCCCGGGAAAAGAACTTCAGGGGCCGGTACGGCCCCAGTTTTCTTCATTGCACGCAGAAACTCCGGATCGGCAACGAACATCGGCAATGCCAGACCTAAGAGTTCCATTTTTAGAATTTATATCAATGTATTATAGCAAATCTCAGATCGGCAATTTTTTGTGGCGACTGTCTGATATATCCTGGCGGTGCTTGTCCTGAGCACCGAATGCGACAAGCCTCTTCACTTCGCCGACAGGGAATAACTGGTACTACGTCCACCAGCGTCATCTTTCTCAAGTGCTCCCAAGTCGATCAGGTCCAGGATGTCGCGATATGCGGTGTCCTGCGAACATTTCTCGATCTTCGCATATTTCGACGTCGTGAGTTTTCCTTCGAACCCATCGAGGAGCCGGTTAAGCATGTCCCGCTGGCGGTCGTTGATGTTGGCCGTTGCGTGTTTCTCCCAGAACCGCGCCTTCTGAAACACAGCCTCCAAAATGATCTCTGCGCCATCAAATGCGCGGTCGAGGCAATTCAGGAACCAAATGAGCCAAGTCGTGACATCAAGCCCCCCCTTCTGCGTCGTCTCGAGCATATCATAATAGGCGCTCCGCTCCTGCCGGATTTGGGTCGACATGCTGTAAAACCGCTGTGAACTGCGTTCGGATCGCGCCAACGCCATATCCGCGATCGCACGCGCAATGCGCCCGTTGCCATCGTCAAAGGGGTGGATCGTGACGAACCACAGATGTGCAATTGCGGCATGAATAACGGGATCCGTATCGGGGGCCTGATTGAACCAGGTTAGAAACCGCGCCATCTCCGTATCAAGCCGTGCTGCTCCCGGCGCCTCAAAATGCACGCGCTCGCGACCCATAGGTCCTGAAACAACCTCCATAGGGCCGATCCGCCACTGCCCTACGGCGATCCGGGTCATTCCGCTTCGCCCCGTTGGAAAAAGGGCGGCATGCCAGCCGAACAATCGCTCTGCGTCCAGGGGTTGGTCATAAGCTTGCGTCGCGTCCAACATCATCTCGACGACCCCATCGACATGGCGATCAGACGGGATCAGCCCGCCTATTTCGAGCCCCAGCCGTTTTGCGATAGACGACCGAACCTGATCCTTGTCGAGCGTCTCGCCTTCGATCTCGCTGCTCTTGACGACATCACTGGTGAGAGTTCTCAACATCGCCTCATTGCGAAGATCAAAGCCAAGGCCCTCCATGCGTCCCAAGAGCTTGCCTTGCCGGTGGCGGACAGCGGCAAGTTGTGATGACAGCTTGGCCTTGTCCCAAAAAAATTGCGGCCAATCAGTTAGTTCGTGAATGTAGGTCATATTTTACGCACTCCTTGCGGAGATTATACCGGGCAATCTCCGCAAGACAACAGTATTCGCCGCGCAATATGCGGAGAATACTGGCGCCAATCTCCGCGGACCCCTCTGGACCTCTGAATGCAGGAGAAACTGCTGCCCCATCCCATCATGCCGCCTGCCCGCTCAACCGGCCATAGAAACTGCGCTCGAGATGCAGCTCCCCTGCCCCAGCTTTCTGGACAATTCCACGCAGATATCCACCAGGAGATGCGACTTCGCCTGCACAATGCTTTTCGAACGTGAGAACCAGCGCCGCAGTCGCGATTTGAGGCCCAAGCCGGTCCTGCGCAATGTTCCAGGCGGGCTCTGAGACGCCGATCATCGGCCTCAACTGCCCTGCAACACGGTGCAGATCGCCCCAATCCTTCAGATATCCGCCCATATTGCGCGCCCAGGACGCAAACTCAGGACAGGCTTGCATGACTGTCGGCAGATCCAGGGCGGCCCCGCGTTTCTTGCGCGTTTCAGCCACCCAATCTTCCAACTCCCTATCAATTTGCTCCTCCGGTGGTGCATTGGGCACCACGCCCGCCGCTTGCTCAGTTTCTGAGCGATTACAGGTTACAGGATTAAGTTGTGTTGTAATTAGTATATGAGGTTCGGAAATGACCTCCCTGGGGTTCATTTCTTGAGTCTTCTTAAGTGCTTGCTCGGTGGTTTTAGCTGTGTTTTCCACAACCTCATCCGCTCGAACTGCCTTGAGGTACGTGGCCTCTACACGTTCCTGGAGCTCTTTGAACCACGCCAAGAGTCGTTCCAGTGCCTCAGAGGCCGTGTTCCTGCGCGGAAGGCGATCCAAAAGATCCTCGAAAAGGCCTGTGAGCTGCGTCCACGGGCCTCTCAGCGCGCCGCTGAGCGCAGCCTCGATCCGCGCCCGGATCATCCGGCGGGACACAGTGATCTGCCGCTTCAGGCGCTGACAGTGCGCGCGCTCGGCCTGCAGCTCAGCGTGTAGCTGCTGAAACTCTTCTACGCGAGCGGACAGCGGCGACAAATCAAAGCCGTAGGCCTCAATGATACGGCCCTCTGCGTCCCTGTGGCCCCAACGCTTGCCATTGGGGCTGTCTTTGAAGGCGATTACACCGCTCTCGGCCAGGCGACGGGCATGGCGCTTGAGCGCAGAGAGTGAAAAGCCCGTCTGCTCCATCAGATAGGCATTGGAGGCCCAGACGATCGGGCGCTGACCCTCTTCCCAATCTTGCGCCTGCGTGAAGGCCCCAAGCGTATCGAGGAGCATCATATCCCCTGCCTTGAGGCCGATATGCGCACCTACGCGTTTCACGGCAACAAAGGCCTGTGTCTTGGGTACGGCTGATCTTTCACCATCATGTGCGTGCTGTTCAGCAACGGCGAGTCCGGCTGTCGCCTTCCGCCACCCCGAGGGTTGGTTGATATTGGACATACCTCCACCGTTCTGAGGCATGCCTGTCTCAGTCGCTCCATGCGGAGCATCATTGAATTTCGTCATTTTGTGTCAGCGACAAAGAAATCCCGTTCGCTCAGAAGCGTTTTCTCTTGTGTGGTGATTCGTTGGCTGCTAGATTCTAGGTGTCTAATCTAAGAATTGCGCTTGCGCAGCAGCCCTCGAAACTCCGGTTTCGGGGGTTTTCTTTGTTTGCCGTTCCTCCTTTCTGCTCGTCCTCAGTTGTCATCCACCGAATTTACATCTGCAAATTCGGCATAGGATTTCTTGATAATCTCTGCGAGATTGCTCTCAAGCCAGGTTGCAAACTCAGCGCTTGTGCCAGACTTCTTCACTGAAAGTGACAGTGTTGCGCGACCAGCTTTGATGGTCACTCCCTCTAAAGGCGTGATCTCCCGAGTTCCGCTCGACGTCTTCGCGCCGCGCTTTGTCGCTTCCTTGATGAGCAATTCAAGGCGCTCGTCTGAATTCGCTGTTGTACTGATCTTAGCCAAGATATCGAGAGCCGCACGTTCAGTGAGCTTTCTGGAGAGAAAGAGCTCTGCTAACTCCGTCCACCTCGGACGCCCGGACTTCGGTGCCGCGCCAATCAGGTCACCTATCTTGACCGGGACATTTTGCGTCACCTTCGTTAGGTGCGACTGACCGGACGCAGAGAGGTTGAGAACCTGCCTAACAGTTGCTCCATCGTGGCCAGCAGCTTGGATAGCCTCGGCGAACCGCGCTTTCTCGTAGAAAGACAGGTTGCGGCGCGCTGCATTTTCCAATCCTTTCGCCAGCAAAGCCGTAGCATCATCAATATCTTGGACGTTTGCACGAACCTTTATGCCGAGTTCACGGCAGGCCTTTAAGCGGCGCCGTCCGTAAATTGCTTCAAAGCGCCCCTCAGCAACTTTTGACCGTCGAACAAGAATAGGCACTTGCTGACCGCCATCGCGGATGCTGCTTTTTAGTCGTTCGAAGCTCTCGTCGTCGTCTTCGACGTTTACAGCTGTAAACTCTTCAAGCCGGTCTGCGGGCCCCCAATCGTCGATTAGATTTGGATCAATTTCTCGGATAGATGCCAGAGAACCTTGAAGGGCGCCCAAAGCAGGTGCACTGGTCTTCGCCGGTCTCTCTGACTGTGATCCACCGGAACGCGCGATCGTGTTGGCAATTCCAGACATATCGCGAAGAGATTTCCTAGCCATTACTTACGCCCCCACGATTGATGGATCATCGCTTCCACTTCATGCCCTACCGCATCCATCGAGCCCTTGGCCCGATCATACGTGGCGCGAGTCATCTCTGAACGCACCACTTCATAAATCGACTGCTTAAGCATGGTGGCGTCACTGATTGCTGTGCTCTTCAAAGCAGTCGCCGACATCACCCGGTCTTGAAACAGAGCCCGCATGAAAGAGGTCAGCTGCTGAGAAGGTACGTCCGTTGGTTCGTCTCGGGTGATGAGAAATTTGAAGAAATCATACTGCAGAGTTGCACCAGCATCTTCGATCACGCCCATGTACGCCCCAGCAAGTTCGAGAAACTGAGCTGTTGAAGAAACGTCCAACATCGATGGAGTTAGAGGAACGATCAGGGAGCTGCCGGCAGCCATCCCCGCAATGGTCAAGAAACCGAGTTGTGGTGGACTATCCATGAGAACGATATCAAAATCATCCTCGACCTGCGCCAAGGCATTCCGGATGCGCGTAAAGAATGGTTGGTCCGGGTTCGAGTGAACTGCTGATTCCGTCTCAAATTCCGACAATATCAAGCGAGACGGCGCAATCGAGAGCCCCGGAAAGTATGTCGGGACTACGACGTCCGCCATGCTGACCGGATCATCGTAGCGGATCGCATCATAGACAGTCAGTCCATCAAACTCGATTTCGGGGCTAATACCACACATTGATGTGAGCGATCCCTGTGGATCCAGATCCAAGGCTAAGACCCGATAACCTCGAAGGGCAAAGTAGTGAGCGAGGTGGATGCTCGTTGTGCTCTTACTGGAACCGCCCTTGAAGTTCATCAGCTGCCAAATCTGCAGCTTCTCCTCACCGGAGCGGCGAGGCATATAACGTCCCTTCTTCCGAGAGGTTTTTTCCAGAATTTCACGGGCGTCCCAAATTTCTTGGGCTGTGTAGTAGCGCCTGCCACCCCGGATATCTTCAGGCTCCGGGATTGTCCCTTCAGCGTGGACCTTTCGCATGAACTGCCCGGACACGCCCAAGAGCTCAGCGGTCTCTGGTGCCGAAAAAGAACGTAGCGTTTTTGAATTGTCTGGGGCAAAAGCAGAGAGTAGATGCTCCCTGATGGCAGCGTTGAGCCGTTCGGATATCTCCGTTGCAAGGGCCGATGGGCGCTCATTTGACAATGGTGTCACAGGAATCATCTGGTTGCCTCAATTTCCAAAATGTGGCCTTTTTCGCGCCACTTGGGGATAAAAGCAGCGATTCACGCGGCTAAGTCAAGATTTTTCCTCTATTTAGTGTCTATGAAGGCAGTTGGGGACTATATCCGCGAGCGCAATCTAGACCGAGTTTACAGCTGTAAACGTAGTGACCACAAATATCTCTACCCTATCCTACGCTCTGCCGCGCCTCTCAGACCTAGAATTGGTCTTGGAGATCAGTGTCGAGATGCAGCACCCAAATGTGGTGACTTCGATCTTTCCGCCCTCCGTCATCGATCTTCTCGTTCATTGGTTGCCGCGTGATACGCAGCAACCAGTTAGCTGTCCGAACATGAACCGCGCCGGACACGAGGCGCCGCGGGGCAGGGGAGGGGGAGTGCGAAAACCGACAAGGAAGGGACGACGGCTGCGACATGGCACTCATGCGACCTACCCAAATCGGGAGGCAAACCGAGGGCGAAAGTCGCTGTCCACGAACGGCTGCCATTCTTTCGGTGATATTGCAGGGTAGCGGAAGCCCACTCTTGGACTAAGTCTAATACACATCGGCAAGCGCCTAACGGGGAGAAACTGTGCTGCGCCAGGTGCAGATGCGAGAAATGCCTTGGACGAACCAAAGCTTGCCTTTTGATGGCTTTGGATATACTTGATTTGATGTTTATCCACACCGGAGAGGACAAGATGCAAGTTGCAAAATGGGGGAATTCGCTCGCGGTCCGGCTGCCTGCCGATCTTGTGCGCGAACTTGGTCTTAAAGAGGGTGACCAAATCGATCTGATAAAGGACGACGGTACTTTGCTTGTCCAGCGCCAACCTCGCGCCGATGAAGTCCTGCAAGGGCTAAGGCGGTTTCGCGGAAAGCTATCCAAGGACGCACGCCTGAGCCGCGACGCTGCGCATGAGCGCTGAATTCGCAGATACAAATGTCGTCCTTTACCTTCTTGACGACGGCCCAAAGGCGGATCGGGCGGAAGACATTCTGGGGCAGGGGCCGCGGATCAGTGTGCAGGTCCTGAACGAAGCGATGGTCAATTGCCGGAGGAAAGCCGGTCTCAGTTGGGAGGAGACCGGCTCTTTTCTCGCAGGGGTCCAATCCTTGTGTCCAGTCGAGGACCTGTCTGTGCAAACCCATCTTGTGGGCCGAGCTTTGGCAGAAAAATACCAGCTGTCTGTCTATGACGCGATGATTGTGTCGGCCGCTCTTATTGCTGGATGCACGACTTTGTGGAGCGAAGATATGCACGACGGATTGCTGGTCGAAGATCGGTTACGCGTCGTGAATCCATTCACCTGACCAGAAAATGGGCTGCAACCTTGCAATCGTTCCATGAGTTGGAATAATTGCGAGGTTGTGTTTATTGCGCGGACTTCAGCAAGCCCAACTTCTCCGCGCGTTCCAGCAGCATCCTCACGGACGACGGCTGCCAACTGGCGCGTCCACGCGGGGTGCGTTCGCGCATGGATTCCAGTCGGTCACAGATCGCCTGTAGCGTGATATCCGGGTCCGAACCCTTGATGGCCGCAACGATCGCAGGCAGGCGATCGTCGCTTTCGCGACGTCCAGCGCGTCCAAGCACTTCATCGGGCAGGAACCCGTCTCGCACATATGCTTTCACGGCGCGGAGCAGGCGGCTTTGGGTCCAGTGCCGGTCGTAGGGCAGGGGGCCATTAACGATTCGCAAAACATCTTCCCAGGCCATATCCGGCCGTAGGCGTCGCACGTGGGGCACCCAATCCTGCGCGGTTTCGTTCAGGCGCTCCATGTAGCCGTCCTGTCGTGCCAGCCGCACCTTGCGCAGCGCGGCGGGGTCTTTGGTGCGAAGCCCAGGATTGCCACCAACGCGCCCTTTGGCGCGCGCAGAGGCAAGCCCGGCCTTTGTGCGCTCACGTATCAGCGCGCGCTCGAACTCGGCCGCGGCGCCCAGAACCTGCAATGTGAACTTGCCCTGCGGGGAAGCGGTGTCGATGGGGTCCTGCAGGGAGCGGAAGAAAGCTCCCTTGGCCTCCAGACGTTCGATCACCTCCAGCAAGTGCGACAGAGATCGCGCAAGCCGGTCGATCCGCACAACGACCAGCGTATCGCCGCTCTGGACGCGTTCGAGCACGCGTGCCAGCACCGGTCGCGCGCGATTGCCGCCCGAGGCGTGCTCTTCAAAGATCTCGACGCAACCCGCAGCTTGCAGGGCCTCAGACTGGGGCAGGGGGGTCTGATCCTCTGTAGAAACACGGGCGTAGCCTATCAGGGGCATGAAATTGGGCCGTTTGCAATATAAGGTATCGCTACTAAACGACCGTTTGTAA
>Ga0209345_10005229_pt1 | contig 12141 bp, 10 predicted proteins | sample Cruoilmetagenom7_FD_187294 | JGI IMG/M metagenome (GOLD analysis project Ga0209345, IMG submission 187294) | Oil polluted marine microbial communities from Coal Oil Point, Santa Barbara, California, USA - Sample 7 (SPAdes) (version 2) | ecosystem: Environmental > Aquatic > Marine > Oil seeps ...
AAGACGATTACTTACGTAGGTGAGAGCGGCGCAGGACAAGTCGCGAAGGCATGCAACCAAATCATGGTTGCCGCCCAGATGGTTGCAATGGGAGAGCTTATGCTACTGGCAGAGAAGACCGGCGTTAATCCGGAGCGTGTGATCGAGGCGATCAGTGGGGGAGCGGCGCAGTGCTGGACTCTGGACAACAAGCCGTCGCGTCTCTTTGATGGGAATCGCTCCCCGGGTTTCAAAGCCTACATGCAGCACAAAGATCTGGGGATCGTGTTGGATACAGCACGATCTTATGGAATGCCTCTTCCAGCGACAGCAGTGAATCAACAACTCTATGAGGCAATGCTCCAGTTAGGGATGCGCGATCTCGATAACTCGGCCGTGATTGGTGCCCTGGAGGCAATATCTGGAATTCAGCTCACGAGCCGCTAGGCTGGTCTGGTGAGGCAAGGCTTCCAAGCAGGTCGGAAACCAGAGAGTAAGGAGATTAATAGCTTCTCCATATCAACGGTTAATCAAAATGAATAAACATCAAGGGACGTCTTTCCGAAGAGCATAGCTGGCGGGACTTTCGCGGACGCTGGTTTGGTCCACTCCATGGATCTATCAAGATAGGTCCATGCAAAACCTGGAAGGAGGCATGAAGATGCAGTTCTTGAGTTTATCCGTAGAACAATGGAGTCAGATTGGTGTCGCGGCACTCATTGTCTTGGTAACCATTGTTCTCGGCAGATGGTTGGTCAGGTTTTTACTGCAACGAATATTCCGAGTGTTAGTGAAACGCCCCGAAACGTCGCTTGATGACGCCATCATCCAGGCGCTCTTTCCGCCGGTGTATGTGTTAGCGATCGTTATTGCATTGAACGTCGGAGTCGATCGCCTTGACTTCATCCCGGGCGCCTGGCAAGCACGGCTTGGGGATATTTACTACGTTTCTTATATTCTGCTTGTCTTCATTGCACTGTGGCGGATCATCGTTTTCATCACAAAATGGTATGGCCGCGAAATCGCCCCAAATACTGAGACAAAGCTTGATGAACAAATGATCCCACTTTTCATCAGAGTCGCTCAGATCGTGTTGGCACTCATCGCTCTTGTCATGCTGCTGGGGCACTTTGATGTAGACGTCAGCGCACTCGTCGCGACCCTGGGCGTAGGCTCGCTCGCGGTAGCCCTTGCTGCCAAGGAGACTCTTGAGGACACATTGGCAGGGTTTGTGATCATGATCGATCGTCCTTTTCGGATTGGAGACCGGATTGAGATCCAGGACCTGGACACTTGGGGCGATGTCATTGACATCGGGCTGCGCAGCTCACGCATCCGCACAAGGGATAACCGGATGGTCATCGTTCCGAACTCCATCATAGGAAAAAGCTTAATCGTGAATTACTCCTATCCGGATACGCAATACCGAATCCAGATCCACATCGGTGTGGAATACGGGACCGAGATTGAGTCTGCGCGCGAGACGATCATCTCCGCTGTACAGGGGGTCGAGGGAGTCCTTCCTGATAAGTCTGTGGAAGCATTATTCTTGGAATTTGGCGATTCGGCGCTGATCTTCCGGGTGCGATGGTGGTTGGAGTCCTATGTGGATACCCGGCGGATGTTCGACCGGGTGAACAGCGCTATCTATAAGGCGCTGAATGAACAAGGGATTGGTATCCCTAACCCACAGTTGGATGTCCACCATCGCTTCGACAGCCAACAAACGCCGTTGCTTACTCGACAGCTCGACGCGAAGGTTTAATGAAGTAAATGGAAGTATTCAATCTAAAGTGAAAACGACCAACCGTTCCGGGCCATGAACGCCGAGGGTGAGGATCATCTCGACGTCGGCAGTCCTTGAAGGTCCGGTGATCAATGTGAGCTGGGATGCGGAAGCGATCGCCTCTCTGCCTCCGGCACGGATCCAGTGATCAAGCGAGGGATAAATATCCTTTGCTCGAAGAAGCACCAGGTGCGTCCGCGGCAGCAGAGAAGTGAGGCTTGATAAACCCGCTCCCGAGGGCAAGATGACCGTGCCGGTATCCGCAAGTCCGGCCAGGCAGGTTGTGAGACCTGCGGGTGCTTGATCCAACCCTGCTAATGTCTCGTACCGAGTGTTGCCATCTTCGGAGCGTGGAACCGCTGCTTCCATAATCTGTATTCCCGCTTCTCTGAGATGATTGGCGATTGAGTTAAATTCTGGGCTTTGCTCACCCCAACCGAGAATCTGATCAACCTTGATCGAGGCGAGGAAATCCGCGATCTTATGCGGCAGTTCATCGGAAGAATATTGTTCAAATTCCCCATCGACCCTCTCGAGTTCCTCTTGGAAACGAACGATGAGATCGCCTTGGAGCGGCTCATTCTCTTGCGTTTGTGTTTCCTGTACCATCTCGGCGACTTTGGAAGGACCGTTCCCGGTCGACTTTAGCCTGTGGAAGCGCGCATGGAAGGGTTCTGCTGCGAGGGGCGGAAAGTCCCTGGACCTCGTCCAACCTGACAACGGGGGCGGTAAACGATAGAGCCAGCCGCCGCGGTTCGGTAGGAAGCGCAGAAAAAAGGCGGCGATAGATTGAACCCGGCGATATCTTCCCGGGGAAGACATCATCCAGGTAAAAAGCGGCATTCCCACACGCAACCAGGCGGGTTGGGGGGCAGCCCTTACGTATTCTCCTCGAGTGCGAAGGAGCATCTTTGTGAAGTCGATCCCTGCTGGGCAAACCTCGGTGCAAGCGCCGCAGAGCGTGGACGCTTTAGATAGGTGTCCATATTGCTTAATTCCGAACAAGCCAGGGGAAACTAGTGAGCCGATCGGTCCTGGATACGCACTGCCATAGGTATGACCGCCAATCTCACGGAATACGGGACAAGCGTTTAAGCACGCGCCGCAGCGGAGACAGAGCAATGCATCTTGAAATTGCGAATGCTGCATCGCCAGGCGTCCGTTATCGATCAGGATGAGATGCCGTTCCTCGGCACCGTCCGCTTCGTCGCCTTGGCGCGGGCGTTGGATTAAGGACACATAACTGGTCAGATTTTGGCCCGTCGCCGAGCGAGGCAGCACCTGCAGTAGGACGGCCAGGTTCTCCAACGAGGGGACGAGCCGCTCGACGCCCATGAGTGCGATGTGGACGGGAGGTACGGTGGAGACCATTCGTCCATTGCCCTCGTTGGCAACGATGCAAACTGTCCCGGTTTCGACGACCCCGAAATTCACCCCGGAAATCCCGACCTCAGCAGATAGAAAATCCTTACGCATGACCCGGCGAGCGGTTTTGGTCATCTCGGCGACGTCGGTCGAATGAGGGACGTTGAGTTTACTCGTAAAGGTCCTGGCAACGTCCTCCCGCAGCAGGTGGATTGCGGGAGTGATGATGTGGCCAGGCGCTTCGCCGCGCAATTGGACGATGAATTCACCCAGGTCTGTCTCCACGACACGCATGCCTGCAGCTTCAAGCTTATGATTGAGTTCGATCTCCTCGCTCACCATTGATTTGGATTTAACGATCAGGCGGGCATTATTCTCTTTGGCGATCTCCGCCGCGGTTAGAGCTGCAGCGTGTGCGTTGAGGGGACCGTGGACCTGGATGCCGTTTTCTTGAGCGCGTTTGATAAATTGCGCCAGATATTCTGCTAGATTGTCGATCGTTTTACGACGGATCTGAGCGGCTTCCTTGAGTGTATTCTCCGCGTTTGGCAGCGTCGAAAACGCGCGCACACGTCCGCTCTCCCGCCGCTCGGCGTTCTGATCCAGCGCTTTCTGGAGAGTGGGGTTCGTGAGCGCTTTATGCGCCTTTTTGAGAAATTGCCGTCTCATCGGAGTCCGGGCTCTTTCATGGCGATAATTTGGGCAATATGTGCGCAGCGGATAGACGATCCGCGTCGGCGTAGGCCGCCTTCGATCTGCATTAGGCAGCTCACATCAGCGCCGACGACGACATCGGCGCCCGAGTTCTCGATGGCATCGAGTTTGCGGTTCATCATCTCGCCTGATATCTCAGCGTGGTCGATGGCGAACACACCGCCGAAGCCGCAGCAATCCGGGGATAGTGAAAGCACATCGGCTCCCCTGATTTGATTTAGCAGGTCGAGCGGTTGGGTCTCCACGCCGAGGCCGCGCAGGAGGTGGCACGATGGGTGGTAGGCGATCCGCCCACCAAACGATGCTTGATATTCCGTGTGACCCAGTACGTCGACAAGGAACTCGCTGAGTTCATAGGTGCGAGAGGCGAGCGCCTGCGCGCGTTGATGCCAGGGGGGATCTTCACGAAACAATTCTAAAAATTCTTTGCGGATCATTACTGCACAAGAACCGGAAGGGATCACAACGGGATCATCAGACCGGGTCAGAGTCTCGATTGTGCGCTTGGCCAAGTTTTTTACATGATCGCGGTATCCAGCGTTATAAGTTGGCTGGCCGCAGCAGGTCTGATCAGTTGGAAAATGGATCTCCACACCGGCGACCGACAAAACTTCGAAGACCGCTTCGCCAATTTGCGGAAAAAGGCTGTCAATCATGCATGTAATGAAGAGCTGGATGCGCATGGATACCCTTTTCGATGAGTGGTGGAGGTCCGCAGGGGCAAAGGGCCCGGCTGGATTTATCCTCCGCCTCTATTCATCGCCAACCACGTTGGCGATTAAACGACAGGGGAAATTTTTGTCAAGCCGGGAAGAGATCGGTATCGCAACCGATTTTGGAGTAAGCCACCCGGGCTATTCTATTCTGAGGCGTTTCTCTGTCTGCGGCGAAAGGAAAAGGGGGTATCATTGGCAGATCTTATGCAGGAAAAGGTGAAGGTACGCAATGATTCAATTAGTTGGGATTAAGGCTGTTGTCTTTGATTTTGATGGTCTGATGGTCGAGAGTGAGTCGATCGCATATCAGGTTTGGTGTGAAGTGCTCAGTCGGTACGGAAAGAATTTCACGAAAGATAGCTATCATAATATGATCGGGCGGGAGCCTGTAAAGTCGGTCGACTATCTAATTGAGACCCTGGACCTCCCGCTATCACAGAAGGACTTGCTGGAGACCTATTGGTCAGAGCGGACGGAGAGGGTGTGCCGCGATGTCTCTCCGATGCCAGGCCTCATCGATTTGATGCAATTTCTTACGGATCGAGGGTTTGCTTTGGGGGTGGCATCCAACAGCCCTTCGAGATACGTTCTTGAGGTGCTCGAGTCAATTGATCTGTCTCAGTACTTCGGTTGCGTTCGTTGCCGGGAGGACGTGGCGCAGGGGAAACCGGCCCCGGATGTTTACCTCGCCGCGGCAGCGTGCTTGGATGTGGACCATAAACATTGCCTGGCGTTGGAGGATTCACCCATCGGTCTGCAAGCTGCGTTGAACGCGGGTATGCGTTGTCTCGTCGTCCCGAATGAAAATCTCGAGGGTGAGGATTTCTCCGGAGCTGAAGGTCGGTTTAACTCGCTGATCGAGGTGCTTGCCTCGTTGGCTTGAGTCCCCCGAGCGTCATCATATTGAATTGGTCAGGAATTCGTTCCATTCAGGCCTTCGAGAAGCAAAGTTTATTGCATGCCGTAACAATAGTGGATTGGTACGGAAGAGTTCCAATTACCCATGTCGAAACACTGCAGTCCGCGAACCTAACTCGATGAGCACAAGTGTTGGGGCTACTTTAAAAAAAACTTGAATAATGTGATGTGCCAACTACCGCACCTCATTCCAGTATTCGGTGTTGGATGTCGGATAACTACAGCATGTCTGGTCGTAGGAGTAAAAACATCGAAGAAGAGGCGGTGACGGACATTCATGGCGGCGCAGGCGGTCATGAGGATGGAAATGTTATCAAGGCAGGTAAGGAAGAATTGACTGTGTTTCATTAGGATGGCTTTGCAATGAACTGAAGGAATCCGACAAGCATCAAGGATGTCCCCTGCTTGCTGAGAATAGATCAATCCTTACTCCTAAACACAGAGACCACCTTGTCTCAACTCCAAGGAACCCACTTGAGATGTAAGAAAAGGCTTTTGAATATACCTAAATGGCAACCAAGATGAATGAATGTGTTGATTAGTGACTATTTTTTGATCGTTGTCTGCGACTAATTGTCTGATTTATCTATAATAGTTGGAATTTGAAACCCTGTGGGAGTTTGAAGAATGATCCAATCCGAAAAGCAAGGGTTAGATCTCCAGAAAGTCGCATTTTTCCTCGACTAACTGCCATATTCGCCATGATTTTTCCCTTTTGAATATCGATGAAGATCTTTGGATCAACTTGAACAGATATGGTGGCGTTTTCCACTGTCCCTTCATGTGTCGCGCATTTATTATTTCGAATTTCAAGGTGCCATGGAGCAATACTTGGGTCTGAGAAATTAAATTGAATGACTAAATCAATATCTCCAGCTTTATTTGCTTGGAATGCACCTGGCAACATTTCCATATACCTTGTTATTGCATCACTCATCATCATAGACTCCGCATTTTATTCAGGGATTTGGATCAATTAGATAGGGGATTGATCCGAGCACATCAGTTGTACTAATTAATTTCGGTATTCGAAGATTAGAAATATGTGAACATCATACCCACGCCTTCATTCAATCATAACCCTGATCCTAAGCAGCTGCAATCAGCCTCCATCTTGTCCAAAGGAGGGACCTCTGCCATTCTCTGGCATAGAGACCGAGTGGGGGCGATGCATAAGCGAGGCACATGAGTTCGAAGGAATAACCTGGATTTTGCACTTTGTGGCTGTTATCGACTCAGCTTAGCAACCTAGGATCAATGGGACGTTGTTCCGCTGCAGAAGAGCTTCCCAATTAAGACTATGAAAGTTACACCCCGTCGTTTACTCCTGAAGCTTTGAGGTGTTCGGGATCCCGGGCTCAATATCTGTTGACAAGACGCGGCATTGTTTTTTCATAAGCCATTGTTGTATACTCATGCAATTCTACTTCAAGGAACGAGAACCATGATTAAGAGCATCAAAGCTACGACAACACTACAAAATGGCATCCAGATGCCCTGGTTGGGGTTAGGGGTACTCCATATCCCCGATGGCGAGACCATAGAGCACGCAATTCAATGGGCACTTGAGTGCAATTATCGGTCGATAGATACTGCTACAGTTTATAAGAATGAAACAGGAGTCGGTGCTGCCTTAAATGAGGCAGTTGTATCAAGAGACGAGATCTTTCTTACGACTAAACTTTGGAATAGTGATCAAGGCTATGAAAATACGCTGCAGGCTTTTCAAGCCAGCCTCAAGCGGCTTGGAACTGATTATTTGGATCTCTATCTCATTCACTGGCCGGGACCTGACGCATCCAAAATTAATGATACCTGGCGAGCCCTTGAATCCATTTACAAAACGGGCGAGGCCAGAGCGATAGGGGTGAGCAACTTCCAGGTCCATCACTTAGAAGCGCTGCTCCAAGAATCTGATATTCCGCCCATGGTGGATCAGATCGAGTTTCATCCACATCTTCAACAACCCGAATTAATTCAGTTCTGTGTTGATCAAGGGATTCAAGTGGAAGCATGGCGCCCGATCATGAAAGGGGAGGTTAACGACATAGTAACCTTGAATGAGTTGGGCAGGAAGTATGGTAAAACCCCGGTTCAAGTGACCTTGAGATGGATCTTACAACGTTCCATTGTTGCCATCCCCAAATCACAAAATCGAGGTCGAATTCGAGAAAACGCGGATGTCTTTGATTTCCAACTTGAGGATGACGAAATAGAGCAGATAAACTCCCTGGATCAAAGTCGCCGACTTGGACCGGATCCAGATACCTTCGACTTGGACTTTTAGGTTTTGTTTAGATCGAACGAGGGCTAAGCCCCAATTAAGATTTAGATATCAGGATTCGATTTCTTCTGGTTTATATTCACTTTGGGGGCTTTTAACTGTTATCCAAACTGTAATTTGCTGCACTTTTCAGCCCACAAGACTGTAGTTATTTGATCCTATGGCATTGTTTTTTTTAACATTGACAGGTAACAGAGGATGCTAACGAGGGTACAAGCTGGTTTATGCAAACTTTATTCCTGAATTTCGCCAATAGTATATTTCCGATCTCGCTGGTTGTCTTATTTGGTTACTTATTACGACGCTGGAAAAAGATCGATCCTCAACAGGTCGCGCATATTGTGTTTTATATCATGTTGCCAGCTCTAATTTTCAGGGATCTATACGCGTTTAATGTGCCGCTCGAAGACAGTTTTAAGATGATGGGTATTACGATCACTCTTATCTTCTTCTTGTTGGTGATTGGCTGGATTATTGGGCGATTCTCAAGGGTAAGTTCCAGCGAGAGAGCGGCAGTAATTCTCATTACAGCGTTTATGAATTGTGGAGCTTTGGGATTGTCAGTCTCCGAGTTTGGATTTGGTATCGAAGCTGTAGTTTGGGCAGAGATTTTCTTTATTGCAGCTGTGGTTATGCTAATTGTGGTGGGTGTATTCATTGGTGAATCCGGTCGACTTCCTTTAGGGAAAGCTGTAACACAAGTATTGAAAGCACCGATTATTTACGCTTTAGGTGCAGCTTTATTGGCCAGGACCATCCAGGTCGAAATCCCTGCTGCAATTATGCGGCCTATCGAACTCGCTGCATCAGGTGCGATCCCGTTGACGTTGGTTGTACTTGGAATTCAGTTCGCTGAGTCTGGCATTCCGAAAAATTGGCGATTGGTTTCCCTCCCAATCGGGATTAGACTCATCATCTCTCCATTGATCGCATTTGGGCTTGCTCATTTACTGAATCTTGAAGGGCTCCCTCTAAAGGTAGCCGTTCTTCAGGCTGGCATGCCAATCGCAGTTCTGATCGGCGTGATTGCCACTCAATATGACCTGGAACCCGAATTTGTCGCTTCTACCATTCTTGTCAGTACTTTGGTGAGTCCAATAACGTTAGCGATCATATTAAGCTTGATGAATTCAGTTTGAGAGTTAAAGGATTATTGATAGCATTGTGGGTTGATGTCTGCCCGAGGAATCCATCTAAAAAACTTATTACGATTGATCAGAGGGAATGGTCGTAAAGGACGTAAGTACGGAAAATTTCTTCTGAGGTTCGCCTCGAGTTCGCGCACTTTCATAAGGCAGTAGAAATTCCAGCCCATCGGCTTTTATAATTCTCTATGTGGTGACCCAGTTGTCTCGTCATTAATTATTTCATAACTGGATTGAATTTCTGCTACTCTGCGAATCGTCGCTGCTACAGAGCAGTACTTCTCAATCGACAATTGGATAGCTTGCTCGACAGATTTTTCATTGAGTGATTTGCCCGTAATGGTGAAGTGGAGATGTATCTTCTGGAATTCATATGGTGGCTTCGACGCTTGCTCCGATTGAATGTTGATCTCCAGGCCATTTAATCCCACTCTTTTCTTTTCGAGAATGTGAACAACATCGTAGGCACTGCACGACCCGAGAGAGAGCAATAGCATCTCCGAGGGCTTTAAACCGGTGTGATTGTCCTTGTCGTGGGATGATATTACGACGGAATGATTACCACTATCTGTCCCGACGAATTGCTTTCCCCCGGTCCATTTGATCCTGACCTGCTCACCACTCATATTGTCACCTCTACTCAACAAAACATTGAACCTGGAAATCATCTTAACCAGGTTATTAATCCATGATGGTTCATCGAAACCCGCAAGCTGTTAATCGTTGGGCTGTTGGCTGGCAGGTTCATTCTCGAGGGGTTTTGGCTCGCATATATTGACGAACGGCATCGCCTGATTCGAGATCGAGTACTTCCTTTGCCAACTTTTCCGCCTCCGGAAGTGCCCATTTCCGGATTACAGCCTTTGCATGTGGGATTAGGCTCGGTGACATACTGAATTCATCAAGATCGAGACCCAGTAAAATGGGAATGGCAAGTGGATCACCGGCTAATTCACCGCAGAGTCCGACCCAGATCCCCTGCTTGTGGGCTTCTTGGATCACACGCTGTATCTGACGCAAGATAGCGGGATTGCAGGCGTCACCCAAATGGGCAACTCTTTCATTTGTCCGTTCTGCTGCCATTGTGTACTGGGTAAGGTCGTTGGTCCCAATGCTAAAGAAGTCAACTTCCTTGGCGAATTGATCGGCCATCATGACAACTGATGGTACCTCGACCATGATGCCTACTTGGATTGTGTCTGAGATTTGCTCCCCTCTTGCCTGTAGTTCCTGCCGGGCTTCTTGGATGAGAGTGCGCGCACATCTGACTTCTTCCAGGGTACTGACCATGGGAAACATGATGCGTAAATCGTGTCCTGGACTCGCCCTGAGAAGAGCGCGAAGTTGGACTTTGAATAAATCGGGTTCGTCGAGACACATCCTGATGGCCCGCCAACCGAGAAAGGGATTTGCCTCCTCCCCCAGGTCAATGTAGGCAAGTTCTTTATCCCCCCCTACATCGAGCGTACGCACGACCGCTGGTCTCTCACCCATGAGATCAAGGATATTGTTATAGAGTTCTAATTGCTCTTCCTCATCAGGCGCTGTATCCCGCTCGAGGTAGAGGAACTCTGTTCGCAGCAATCCAATTCCCTCCGCCCCGTGTTCCAGGGCTGATTGTGCGTCTTGGACAGAGCCGACATTAGCAACGACTTCGATCTGGCGTCCATCAAGCGTAAATGCAGGTTTCGTGGCCTCGCTCAGGTCAACCTCCCTGCGAAGTTGAAGCTTTTCCTTTAGAGATTGGTATTCCGTTCGATCATCTTCATCAGGGCTGACGATCACTTCACCCAGCTCGCCATCGACGAGCAGGGGGATATGCGCCGTGATATCGAGAACGTCAGTCCCAATCCCAACCACTGCTGGGATACCTAGAGCTTTTGCCAGGATTGCTGTGTGTGATGTGGGACCGCCTTCGGCAGTGCAAAAAGCAAGTACAAGGCTTTTATCCATGGCTGCGGTATCTGAAGGCGTGAGGTCGCGAGCGATGATTACCGATGGCGTCGAAAGATCATCGAGATCAGAACTTTCCTTGCCAAGAAGGATTCGCAAAACTCGATTACCGACATCTCGGATATCGGCAGCCCGGGCACGGAAATATTCGTCCTCCAGATTTTCCATTTGCTGCGCGTAACCTTCAATTGAATCCAACCACGCGTTTTCCACATTTAGGTTCTGCTCATTTACTGCCTTTCGAACGGCATTTAAAAGAGACGGATCCTTTAAGAAAAGTTTGTGGGCTTTGAAGATAGATGCTTCTTCTTCGCTTGTTTCCTGCTGTGTCTTTTGGTACAAGCCGTTGAGTTGGGAGTCCGCTACTGGGAGGGCTGACTCGAGTCGTTTCAACTCATCCTCGGTTGCTGAAACCTTGCGCCGCTCGATCTCTATTTGTTCAACCTCAAAGATATAAGCAGGACCAGAAGCGAGACCTGGAGATGCCGGGAAGCCTTGTAGCTTGATCATGATCGGTGTGATCCTCCTGTGTCGAGATCTCCAAGTCCGTAGCTGCGGTCTCGAAGTCTAACTCTCTAGTTTGCTAAACGGATGAACACTATCCCCTCTCCATCTGGATGAGGAGATCCTGAGAATGCAAATCAACCCTCTCGTTCGAAGGCTTCAATCTGATAATGCGCCTATCAGATGAAGCATCAGCCTTTATTGCGACCTGATGATACAGGCTACATTGAAGTGATCTATTCAGCAAGAGGCAAACCTACCATTTTCGAGAGGAAGGTTTTCGCTTAATAATAATTATGATACGTTCCGTGTTCTGGCGTGAGCCTATACCGAGAAGATGATCTTTGCAGCGAAGCGAATATCCTGGTTTGGAGGATCAAGAGCATTTCGCGGCATTGAAAATGCGTGCTATGCTCTAGTATATTCGGCGCTATTCGCTCTTGTTTGTAGGCGATGTGAAAGGACGTCAGGGAAATGAAAATCAGTGATGCTGTAACTCAGGGAATTCAACGTACACCTCATCGAGCGCTGTTCTTCGCAACCGGATTGCTGCGAGAGGAGCTGCAGGGTCCGCTCATTGGGATCGCCAATTCAAGAACTGACTTAGTTCCTGGACATCTCCACCTGGATCGCATAGCCGAGGCAGTCAAGGCGGGAATCTATAAATCTGGTGGAACCCCCCTGGAATTCTCGACCATTGCAGTTGATGATGGCATTGCAATGGGACACGATGGCATGCGTTATTCACTCCCCAGCCGCGACCTCATCGCTGATTCG
>Ga0209345_10005230_pt1 | contig 12140 bp, 12 predicted proteins | sample Cruoilmetagenom7_FD_187294 | JGI IMG/M metagenome (GOLD analysis project Ga0209345, IMG submission 187294) | Oil polluted marine microbial communities from Coal Oil Point, Santa Barbara, California, USA - Sample 7 (SPAdes) (version 2) | ecosystem: Environmental > Aquatic > Marine > Oil seeps ...
CTGCGCATCCGCAATATCGCCGAACATGGCGCGGTCGAGGCGGTGGACGATCCGCTGCGCAACACCCGCACCACCCATGCCGGGCCGCTGATGCGGCTGCTGGTCGCGCCCTATTGGGTCAATTACCATCTGGAACATCATCTTGTGATGCATGTGCCCGCCCGCAACCTGCCAAAGCTGCACCGGTTGCTGGTCGCGCGCGGTCACGCCGCGCGGATGCAGATCGCGGGGAACTATCTGGACGTGCTGCGCATCGCTTCGTCCCGCCCGGCGCAAGGCGCGGCCTGACCCCCCCTGTTCGGCTCGCCCCCCGCGCGCTAGTCTCAGGGCAGACGCAGTCACGCAGGCCGAACCGATGTCCTATGACGCCCATGCCGCCTTCATCGCCCCCGCCCGCGCGCGGGCCGAGATCTGGCGGCTGCTGGTCGGGCTGATCCTGATTGCAGCGATCATCCTTGGCATGACGGCGCTCTATCAGGTGGCTGTGCTGAACATCGGCGGCCCAGCGCTGCACCGCGACATCACGCGACCGGAGGGGGTGGGACAGACACCTGCCGGGGTTCTGACGCTGCTCTTCAGCTTCGTGTTCATGAGCCTGGCCGTGGTGATGGTGACGGCCCAGTTGCACGGGCGCGATCCGCTGACCCTTCTGGGGCCGATCCCGCTGATGCTGCGCCAGTTCGGCGCGGTCGTGGCGGTGCTGATCGCGGTGGGTATTGCCATCATCGTCCTGCCGCCCTGGGGCTTTGACGATCCGCTTACCGCCGGGTTGTCGCCGCTGACATGGGTGCTGCTGTTGCCACTGGCGCTGGTGGCGGTGCTGGTGCAGACCTCGGCCGAGGAAATCCTGTTCCGTGGTTATATCCAGCAACAACTGGCCGCGCGGTTCCGCAGCCCGCTGATCTGGATGGTCGCCCCCGCGCTGCTGTTCGGGCTGCTGCATTACAGGCCGGAAACCGGGGCCAATGGCGGGCTGATCATGCTCTGGGCTGTCGGCTTTGCGTTGGCCGCAGCCGATCTGACCGCGCGGGCCGGCACGCTGGGACCGGCTATCGCGATGCATTTTTTGTCGAATGCCAGCGCGCTTCTGTTCCTGTCGGCGGATGGCACGTTGTCGGGGATGGCGCTGTTCCGGTTGCAGATCGACATGGCCGATCCGGTGGCGCTGCGGCCCTATCTTCTGATCGACGCCACGATGATCCTTGTCGGCTGGCTGGCCGCCCGTCTGGCGATCCGCCGCTGATGTCGCGCCGTGCCTATGCCGCACATGCGGGGTTCGTCGATCCGGCCAGAGCGGCCTCGGACCCCTGGCTTCTGCTGATCGGCGTTCTGGTGGTCGAGACATTGTATCTGGCCTCGGTTCACCTGATGGGGCCGTTTCTTGCGCTGGTGCCGCTGGCCCCGGCCGATGAGGTGACGGGCGGGACCACGCCGCGGGGGCTGCTTATCCAGTTGAGCAGTTTCATCACCCTTGCCCTTGCCGTGGTTCTGGTCAGCCGCCGCCTGCACGGGCGGGGGTTCCTCAGCCTGATCGGCCCGCCCGGTCTGGCGGTACGGCAGCTTGTCCTTGTGACGCTGTTTCTGGGCGCGCTTGTCGTGATCGTCGAATTCGTACCGCCTGATCTGGAGCTTCTGAGCTATGCCGAGATGCGGCCCCTGCCCGTCTGGCTAGCGCTGCTGCCGCTATCGCTGGCCGCCCTGCTGATCCAGACCGGCGCGGAGGAGCTGTTCTATCGCGGCTATGTGCAGCAGCAATTGGCGGCGCGGTTCGACCGGCCCTGGGTCTGGCTGGTGCTGCCCAGCCTGCTGTTCGCCGTGGCGCATTGGTCGCCGGACCTGCCCCCGGTCGAGGGGTTCAAATACATGGTCTGGGCCTTTTTCTTCGGCCTTGCCGCCGCCGATCTGACCGCCCGCAGCGGCACGCTGGGGCCTGCCATCGGGTTTCACCTTGTGAACAACGCGCTGGCCTTTCTGTTCTTCGGCGAGGCGGGTGGTCTTGATTCCGGTCTGGCGCTGTTCCTGTTCCCGGTCGAGCCGCCGCCCGAGGTGCTGGCGACCCTGCCGGACATGCCGCAGGACGAGGGCTCCTTGCCCGGCGCGCTTTTCGATCCGGCCTTTCTGATCGAACTGGCAGGGATCGGCCTGTTGTGGATCGGGACCCGCCTTGCGATCCGGCGCTGATTGCATTTTGCAGCCTGAGGGCTTAACTCGACCCATGAAGCGTCCGACAGGACACAGGACCCCGGAAAAGGCCCGCCGCCCATGAACTGGATCACGAACTACGTCCGCCCGCGGATCAACTCGATCTTCTCGCGCCGTGAAGTGCCCGAGAACCTCTGGACGAAATGCGACGAGTGCGGAACGATGCTGTTTCACCGCGAACTCAGCGACAATCAGAATGTCTGCACCTCCTGCGGGCATCACATGGCGATCACGCCCCGCGCGCGCTTTGCCGCGCTGTTCGATGGCGGTGTCTTCACCGAAGTCGCCGTGCCCGAACCGCTGGTCGATCCGCTGCAATTCCGCGACCAGAAGAAATATCCCGAACGCATGAAGGCCGCGCAGAAAGCCACGGGCGAGCGTGACGCGATGCTGGTGGCCTCGGGCGAGATCGGCCGCACGCCCATCGTGGCCGCCGCGCAGGACTTCAGCTTCATGGGCGGGTCCATGGGCATGTATGTGGGCAATGCGATCATTGCCGCCGCCGAAGAGGCGGTGAAGCTGAAACGCCCGCTGATCCTGTTTTCGGCTGCCGGTGGCGCACGGATGCAGGAAGGTATCCTGTCCCTGATGCAGATGCCGCGTTCGACCGTGGCGATCCAGATGCTGAAAGAGGCGGGGCTGCCTTACATCGTGGTTCTGACCCATCCGACCACGGGGGGCGTCACCGCCTCCTATGCGATGCTGGGCGATGTGCAGATTGCCGAACCGGGTGCCCTGATCTGTTTCGCAGGCCCGCGCGTGATCGAACAGACGATCCGCGAGAAACTGCCCGAAGGGTTCCAGCGGGCCGAATACCTGCTGGATCACGGGATGCTCGACCGGGTGACGCCGCGCACCAAGCTGCGCGAGGAGTTGATCACCATCACCCGGATGCTGCTGCGCCAGACCCCTGCGGTCTGGGGTGATCTGCCCGCGCCGGAGGCAGCGCCTGCTGCGCCGGCCGCCCCCGCCAGCGCGACCTGACCCCTCGATGACAGCTCCCGGATCGGACGTCATCCTTGAACGGATGATGGCGCTTCACCCCAAGATCATCGACCTGACGCTGGACCGTGTCTGGCGCCTGCTGGAGGCGTTGGGCAACCCGCAAGACAGCCTGCCGCCGGTGATCCATATCGCAGGCACCAATGGCAAGGGCAGCACGCAGGCCATGATCCGTGCGGGGCTGGAGGCGGCGGGGCATTCCGTGCACGCCTATACCTCGCCGCATCTGGCGCGGTTCCATGAACGCATCCGGCTGGCGGGTGAGCTGATCTCCGAGCCGCATCTGACTGCGATGCTGGAAGAATGCTACGCCGCCAATGACGGGGCGAACATCACCTATTTCGAGATCACGACCTGCGCGGCGCTGCTGGCCTTTGCCCGCACACCTGCGGATTACACGCTGCTGGAAGTGGGGCTGGGCGGGCGGCTTGATGCCACGAATGTGGTGGCCGAACCCGCACTGTGCATCATCACGCCCGTGTCGATGGATCACGAGCAGTATCTGGGCGATACCGTCGCCAAGATCGCGGGCGAGAAAGCCGGTATCCTCAAGCGCGGGGTGACCTGCATCGTCGGACCGCAGGCCGAAGCGGGGCTTGAGGCGATCGAGACCATCGCCGCGCGCGTCGGTGCGCCGCTTTTGATCCATGGCCAGCACTGGCATGTGGCGCGGGAAGGCGACCGGATGATCTATCAGGACGAGAACGGCCTGCTGGACCTGCCCCTGCCGAACCTGCCCGGCGCGCATCAGATCCAGAACGCGGGGGCGGCTCTGGCGGCGCTGCGCCATCTGGACCAGCCCGAGGCGACTTATGAAGCGGCTGTGACGCGTGCCTTCTGGCCCGCGCGGATGCAGCGCCTGCGCCATGGCCCGCTTGTCGATCTGGCCCCCGATATCGAGTTGTGGCTGGACGGCGGGCACAACCCGGCGGCAGGCGAGGCCATCGGCGCGCATCTTGCCACCCTGCCCCGGCGTCCCACGCATCTGATCTGCGGGATGTTGAACACCAAGGATATCGGCGGCTATCTGCGCCCGCTTGCCCCGCAGGTGGACAGCCTGCATGCGGTCAGCATCCCCGACACGGTGGCGACCCTGCCCGCCGAGGAGACCGCGCAGGCGGCGACGGCGGCGGGGATCGCGGCGAGTGTGTCGGGGTCGGTTGCCGAGGCTCTGGCCGATATCGCGGCGCAGGACCCGCAGGCCCGCGCGCTGATCTGCGGCTCGCTCTATCTGGCGGGCGGTGTGCTGCGGGACAACGGATAGGCCGACAAAACGGGCACATCCCGAATCGCCTCACCGATTCTCACCTATGGCGAATCACTTTCTGTTGACTGATTCGAATCGATTCGCCTATACCTTGAACAGGTTTTGCGGCGCGGTCCTGTAACGTTCGACAGGCGCCTTGTGGGTTTCGGGTCAAGGCAGGCAGGAAACGAAAGAGGGGTCGAGCCAACGGCCCCCTTTCTTTTTGTGGATGACGGATCGCGGCCGGATCAGAGCCGGATCAGGTCAGCGCCTCAGGGCCGCAGGCCGGTTTCACGCAGCATTCCGCGCCGTTTCGCCTCGTAGTAATAGCCGCGCGCATACCACATGACCGCGCGATCATGGCTGCCGTCGGACAAAAGCCATGCCCCCCGCAGATAACGCACCGCGTAGCGCAGGTTGGTTTCCGCATCCAGCAGGTCATTCGGCTGTCCACGGAAGCCCATGGTCCGCGCGGTGGCGGGCAGGATCTGCATCAGCCCGTAATAGGGGCCGTTGCGCGCGCCGGGGCGATGGCGGCTTTCACGGATGATCACCCGGTGCACCAGTTCAACGGGGACATCGTTCTCGCGTGCCGCGGCCTCGATCAGGCGGCGCAGTTCGGGTGTCTCGTTGGGATAGAGCGGCGTCGCGCTGAGTGGCAGCGCCGCCTCCTCGGTCCGGTCAGGGCGCGCGCAGGCCGCCACGGCCAGAGACGCGAACAAGCCAAGGGCGGCACGGCGGGAACAGGTTAACATCACGACCTCTGACCAATTTTACATGAAAACCTGATACTCTGCGGCCTGCCCTGACAGAACAGCTTCTTTATGCATCGGCAAAGGAGCGCCGATCAGCCCGGATCGCGCGCCCAGTCGGCTGACTGCATCTCGCGCAGGCGGCTGGCCGTGCGCTCGAACTCGAAACTGCCCTCGCCCTCCAGATAGAGGTATTCCGGCGCGGCGGCTGCGGAACAGATCAGCCTGACCTTCGCCTCGTAGAGCGCGTCGATCAGGGTGACGAAGCGTTTCGCCTCGTTGAAATTCGAGCGTCCGAGGCTGGGGATGTTTTCCAGCACCAGCACGCGCGCCGCCTCGGCTAGGGCCAGATAGTCGGCTGCACCCAGGGGCTTGCCACAAAGGTCATAGAAAGAGGCCCGCGCCACGCCGTTGCGGAAGGCCGGGATTTCGACGCGCCGTCCCTTAACGTGCAGGGTCAGGGGTTCGGCCACGCCGCCGGTCAGGTCATTCCAGACCTGCGCGATGGCCGCCCGCGCCGCGTCGTTGACCGGGGTGAAATAGACGGGCGAGCCCTCCAGCCTGTCCTGCCGGTAATCGCGGTGACTGATCAGTTCGTGCACGACCATCCGCTCTTTCAGCAGCGTGATGAAGGGCAGGAAAATCTGCCGGTTCAACCCGTTCTTGTAAAGATCATCGGGCGGGCGGTTCGATGTGGTCACCACCACGACACCGGCCTTGAAGAGCGCCTCGAACAGGCGGCCCACGATCATCGCGTCGGTGATATCGGTGATCTGCATCTCGTCAAAGGCCAGCACCCTGACGGATTCCGCGACCTCGGCGGCCACCGGGGCAATCGCATCCTCGACCCCGCGCTGACGGGCCTTGTGCATGCCTGCGTGGATTTCCTGCATGAAGGCATGGAAATGCACCCGGCGCACCGGCACGTCCAGGCTTTCGACGAAAAGGTCCATCAGCATCGACTTGCCGCGCCCGACCCCGCCCCAGAGATAGAGCCCGCGTGGCGGTTCCGGCGGTTTGCGGAACAGGCCGCGCTTCACGGGCTGGGCCACGGCTTCGCGGATGCGTTCCAGCTCGGGCAGCGCCTCGAGCTGCGCCGCGTCCGGCGTCAGGCTGCCGTCTTTCACGCGCGCGTCGTAGATCTGGAGCAATGATGTCATGCCCCTCCATAGCCCGCGTCCCGTCCGGAGAAAAGACACCAGACCATTCGTAAAGCTGCGGCAGAGCATCATATTTCGTCAATTGACGCTGCCTGCGAAACGCCTAGTTTGCCTCGCACTGGTCGAGGAACACCCCCATGCACAGCGCCGCCCCTGCGAAACCCGCCTCGATCTTCACGCCCGTGCTGGTCGTGGGTTGCGTCATCATCATGATCTCTTTCGCGGTGCGTGCCAGTTTCGGCGTCTTCCAGATCCCGATTGCCGAGGAATTCGGCTGGTTGCGGGCCGAGTTCAGCCTTGCCATCGCGATCCAGAACCTTGCCTGGGGCATCGGGCAGCCGCTGTTCGGGGCCATGGCCGACAAGGTGGGCAACCGCAAGGCGATCATCCTTGGTGCGCTGATCTATGCGGCGGGTCTGGTGCTATCGTCCTTTGCCGTCACCCCGACCCAGCATCAGCTTTACGAGATCCTGGTCGGTTTCGGCGTGGCGGGTACCGGGTTCGGCGTGATTCTGGCCGTGGTGGGCCGCGCGTCCAGCGACGAGAACCGTTCGATGAGCCTGGCCATCGCCACCGCCGCCGGGTCGGCGGGGCAAGTCTTCGGCGCGCCTCTGGCCGAATGGTTGCTGACGATGATGAGCTGGCAGAACGTGTTTCTGGTCTTTGCCGCCGCGATCATCGGGATGCTGGCTTTTCTGCCCCTGATGCGCGCGCCCACGCCCCCCGCCAGCCGTGCCGCGCTTGAGGAGAGCATGGGCGCGATCCTGACCAAGGCGTTCCGCGATCCGTCCTATTCGCTGATCTTTCTGGGCTTTTTCAGCTGCGGTTATCAGCTGGGGTTCATCACCGCGCATTTCCCGGCCTTCGTGACCGAAATGTGCGGGCCGATCATGGCGGGCGGTGTGCTGCACAGTCTGGGAATCACCACCACCTCGGCGCTGGGGGCGGTGGCGATTTCGCTGATCGGTCTGGCCAATATCGCGGGCACGCTGGCCGCGGGTTGGGCGGGCAAGCGCTATCCGAAGAAATACCTGCTGGCCGGGATCTATGCCGCGCGCACACTGGTGGCTGCGGCCTTCATCATGACCCCGGTCACGCCTGCGACGGTGCTTTTGTTTTCGGCCGCCATGGGCTCGCTGTGGCTGGCGACGGTGCCGCTGACCTCGGGGTTGGTCGCGCATATCTACGGGTTGCGCTACATGGGCACGCTCTACGGGATCATCTTCTTCAGCCACCAACTGGGCAGTTTCATGGGGGTCTGGCTGGGCGGCAGGATGTATGACCTGACCGGCGACTATACGCTGGTCTGGTGGATCGGTGTGGGCATCGGTGCCTTCAGCGCCATCGTGCATCTGCCGGTGCGGGAAAAGCCGATGCCGCTGGCCGCTACGGCGGCCTGAGGCAAGGGGTCAGTCGCCGGTGACCTCGGCGGCGATACCCGCCTCGATCGCGCGCAGCACGGCGGCGGCATGGGTATAGGTCAGCCCGTGGCCTGCGCCTTCGATCACCTCGTGCCGGGCCACGCGGTTCCATTGGGTCAGCTGACCCATCGCCCGGATCGGGATCACGGCATCGTCACGCCCCCAGATCGCAAGGACGGGTATCCCCTCGCGGCTGATGGCACGATGCTCCTTCTCCAACGGACGGGGCAGGATACCGCGCAGCGAGGAGAGCACCGCCGGAACAAAGCCGCGCTTGGACAGTTCCGCCTGCTGATAATCGACGATCCCCTCGACCTCGGAGGGCAGAACACGCTCGGCTTCGGTGCCTTTCATATGGGCGCCGGGGTAGCGCAGCAGCATCAGCCAATCGCCCAGAATGGGCGTGTCGCGGGTGAACCTGGCCAGCTTGCCCAGATCATGGCCCATGCCCGCAGGCGCCAGCAGGATCACGCGCAGCACCCGTTCGGGGTGACGCGCGGCAAAGGCCGAGACGATCGCACCCCCCATGGAATAGCCCAGAAGGGTCACGTCCTCGGTGATCCCCTGCGAGGCCAGCAAATCCTCGAGCTGGCGGATGAAGAAATCCTGATCCTGAAGCCCCGGCGCACGGTCGGAATAGCCGCGACCGTAAAGATCATAGACCAGCACGCGGAAGCCCATCAGGGCCAGTCCCTTCGCCACGGCGTCCCAGACCATCGAGGGCGTGGTCAGCCCGTGGACGCAGACCGCCACAGGTCCGCGCACGGGCCCGATCCAGCGGAAATGCGTGATGCCTTGCGACAGTTCCACGAAATCGCCCGGCGCGTCCTGTCGCGCGGCATCGTCCATGGGCTGCCGCATCGCTTCGCGCGCGAAGGGCCAGATCGCGATCGCCCCAAGGATGACCAGAACAACCAGAAACCAGATCATTGTGCGGCCCTCCAGGCATCGAGAATGTAGCGGCTTGTCATCAGGTCCAGATGCGCGCCGCCGCCGTTCTTGAAGAGGGTAATCTCATCTGCCGATTGGCGGGTGAATTTTTCGGGCTCGTAATAGTCGGCCAGAATATCGCTGCGCGCGATCACGCCACGCGCCAGCGGGTCCTTGATCTCGCCGATATGGCCCACGGTGGTGTCATAGCTGTCCACGAAGATGCGGGCGCGTTGCAGGGCCGTGTCATCCGCCTCGCGCATGTCGGGGCGATAGGCGCCGATCAGGTCGAGATGCTGACCGGGGCGCAGCCAGTCGCCCTGAATGATGGGCTGGGTGCTCATCGTGGCGCAGGTGATGATGTCGGCCTGTGACACGGCCTGCGCCAGATCATCGGCGACGGTCATTCCCGGCCAGTCGGCGGCCATGGCCTCGGCTCCGGCGCGGCTGCGGTTCCAGATGGTGAATTCCGCATCGGGGAAGCCCGCGCCGTAAGCCTGCCGGAGGGACCGGCCCACGGTGCCCGCCCCCACGATCAGGATGCGGCGGCTGTCGGGGCGTGCCAGTCTGAGGGCTGCACAGAGGCTGTCGCCTGCGGTCTTCCACTTGGTGACCAGATGGAAATCGACAATCGCCTCGAGCATCCCGTCGGTGTCGGAATAGAGCGTGACGCCGCCGTTGACGGCCGGCTTGCCCGACTGGGCATTGCCCGGAAAGATCGTGGCCGATTTCACCGCCAGCCCCAGACCGTCGATCCATGCCGCGCGGTTCAGGAGCGTGTCCGGCGTGCGATAGAGGAAGGTATCCGCAATCTCGGCCTTTGGCAGGGTATGGCCTTGGGTCAGCGCCTTTGTCAGGGCGCGCCAGTCGAGATGCGCCTCGGCGGTGAAGGGGATCATGGGGATGGTCATGCGGCTTCCTTTTCGGTCAAGAGACCCTCGGCAATCAGGCGATTGGCCCAGCCTTCGGGTCCGTCGAAGAGATGTGTCTGCCAGCCGCGCGCGGCGGCAGCTTCGATATTCTCGGCGCGGTCATCGGCAAACAGAAGCGCGCCGGGTGGCAGGCCGCAGCCGTCCTCGAGCATCTGGTAGATACGGGGGGCGGGCTTGGTTACGCCCATCGCGCCGGACAGGAACAGTTGGTCGAATTCATCCAGAAACGGATAGACGCCGCGCGCCATCCGGAACGGTTCCAGCCCGAAGTTGGACAGGGCAAAGACCGGCACATCGCGCGCGCGCAGGGCGCGCAGCAGGCGGACGGAATGCGGAATTTCGGGCCGCGCCATATCCAGCCAATGACTGTGCCACATCAGGATCGCCTCGGCATGGTCGGGAAATTCCCGCGCGGTGCGGGCGATTTCATCGGCGAAATCGCCCCCCGAATCGACCCTGTCGTTCATCGCGTGCAGGTCCACATCCGCGAACATCGCGCGGCGGCGCCCTTCGCCGATGGTGGCGTCATAGAACCGTTCAGGCTGCCATTCGATCAGCACGTTGCCGATGTCGAAGATTACCGCCTGAACGCTCATACGTGCCTCCGCTGCCGCGCCAAGGGCGGGGTCATTGGTGTTTGAGGGCCGCGCGGATCTCGCGGTCCAGCGCTTCAAGAAAGCGCGACCGATCCGCCTTTGTAAAGCCCTTGCCACCGCCCTGCCGGAAGGGATCTGCGGCCCGCAGATCGGTCATCAGGTCACGGGTCGCCAGCACATTGCCGATATTGGCCTGTGTCAGCGCCTCGCCATTGTGTTTCAGCACGCGCGCACCCGCGGCCACGCATTTCGCGGCCAAGGGGATATCACCCGTCACGACCACATCGCCCGGCCCGGCACGATCCGCGATCCACATGTCGGCCACGTCGGGGCCTGCGTCGACGATCACCACCTCGACGAGCGGGTTGCGCGAGAGGCGCAAGCCGCCGTTGCTGACCAGTTTCATCTGGATACCATGGCGGGTGGCCACGCGCTCGGCCTCTTCCTTGACGGGACAGGCATCAGCATCGACGTAGAGAATGCTCACGCGTAAAGCGCCTCGGCGTGGAAGGACACGTGATCCTCCATGAAGGTGGAGACGAAGAAATAGCTGTGATCATAGCCCGGTTGCAGACGCAGGGTGGCCTGTGCGCGGCGGGCCATCACGGCATGGGCCAGCGTTTCGGGGCGCAGGTTGTCAAGGAACTGGTCCTTGGTGCCGGTATCGCACAGCAGCGGGATATCCAGACCCACCTCGCGCATCATCAGGCTGGCGTCATGGCGCGCCCATGTGGATTCATCCGTGCCCAGATAGGCGGTCAGTTGCTTGCGCCCCCAGTCGGCCCCCGTCGGGTTGCAGATCGGCGCGAAGGCCGAGACCGAGCGGAAGCGCCCCGGCAGACCCATCGCCAGCGTCAGCGCGCCATGCCCGCCCATGGAATGACCGGTGATGGCCTGACGGTCGGGATCAAGGGCGAATTCATTGAACAGCAGATCGGGCAGATCCTCGGCCACATAGTCCCACATGCGGAAGTGCGGGGCCCAAGGTGCCTGCGTGGCGTTCACGTAGAACCCGGCCCCCTGCCCCAGATCATAGGCTGCGTCATCCGCCACGCCTTCGCCGCGCGGGCTGGTGTCGGGGAAAACCAGTGCGATCCCCTGTTCCGCCGCCCAGCCCTGCGCGCCTGCCTTGACCATTGCATTTTCATGCGTGCAGGTCAGCCCGGACAGATACCACAGCACGGGCACGGGGCCGTCCTTGGCCTCGGCTGGCAGGAACAGGCCGAAGGTCATATCGGTTCCCGTGGCTTTCGAGGCGTGTTTGTAGACGCCCTGCACGCCGCCGAAGCAGGCATTTTCCGAGAGGGTTTGCATGAAGATGTCTCCTTTTCGGGTTTGGGGCATGGCTCGGCCAAGAGCACCCGCCCCAGAAGATTACAGCGTCGAAATCCAGCCGATCACCAGCGAGACCGTCACGATGCTGAGCGCGGTCGAGATCAGGATCGAGGAGGATACCCGATGCGGCGCCACGCCGTAATGCTGCGCCAGCATGTAGACATTGCCCGCCACCGGCAAAGCCGCTGCCGCGATCATCACGCCTGCGGCATAGGGTTCGACCGGAAAGATCAGCAGCGCCGCAACGGCAACAGCCGCCGGATGCAGCACCAATTTGCAGAATGACAGCCATCCCGCCACGAAGACCCGTTCCGCCGATTTCGACGCAAGCGAGGCGCCGATGGCGAAGAGCGCGCCGGGGGTCGCGGCATTGCCCAGCAGGATCACGAATTCATTGAGCGGGCCGGGGATCGGGATTTGCAGACCCGACCATGTGAGGCCCAGCACGATCGAGACGATCATCGGGTTCTTGATGAGGCCCAGCCCGATGCTGCGGAAGATGCCGAAGGACAGCCGCCCGTCGCGGGCACCCGTGATGATGATCACGATCAGGCTGCCGAAGAC
>Ga0209345_10005231_pt1 | contig 12140 bp, 10 predicted proteins | sample Cruoilmetagenom7_FD_187294 | JGI IMG/M metagenome (GOLD analysis project Ga0209345, IMG submission 187294) | Oil polluted marine microbial communities from Coal Oil Point, Santa Barbara, California, USA - Sample 7 (SPAdes) (version 2) | ecosystem: Environmental > Aquatic > Marine > Oil seeps ...
AGTTTTTGCTGAAACGGGCGAGCCTCAACGCTATTTAAAAATCTTCGAATTTTGTGACGCCCGAACGGCTCGTTTGATGGTTGATTATAACGTGTTTATTTCAGCTTACTTGCCTTGTCGAGTATCCATGGTTGAACGCAATGATGGAACGTTTGCTTTATATTCTATGAATATGGACATGATATTGCATGGTGGAGAAACATTGCCTCCAGAATTGTTTAAGAAAGCTTCTCGAGTCAAAGAAGTTATTCTTGCAGTGATGGAAAAAGGTGCAGCTGGCGATTTTTAAGAAGTTTCATATAAGCTTATAACAATAAAAACCCAACATGATTGTTGGGTTTTTTTATGCCTAATTATAATGATCACGATAACCAATGAGTATTCCTATGGTATTCAATATTGTGCCTAAAACAAGATCCTTCGAATCCAATTGATAACCCCCTTTTAGTGTGAAAATAATTTCTTAGGGACATTGCAAATATGTGTTATCATCTTTATTCTACTATCAAAATTGAGATCAAACTTTAACTGAAATGAAACAGCTTAACCTACCTATACATACACAAGGCAGAGGATACTCAATCATTACTGATCAGATAAATGCTGCTATAGATAATAGATATTCAACATGTGAAATGTGGTTTACTGCATGTGTTTTTGCAACACTCCAGTGCCAGCCTAACCATCAATGAGAACGCAGACCCAACGGTAAGAGAAGACTTTAATATTTTTGAAGAAAAATTGGTTCCACGTGATTTCCCATATAAACATAATTATGAAGGGGCTGATGATCAGCCTGCCCACATAAAATCTTCATTAATGGGTAGTGAATTAACCGTCCCCATTACAAACGGACAATTAGCATTGGGCACGTGGCAGGGAATATACCTGTGCGAACATAGAGATGATCCTCACCTAAGACACCTTCTTTTAACACTTTACTGGTAGTTAAAATTATGTATTCTTGACATAAGGGCACATCAATTTATTTTAAGTCTCTTTATTAATGTTTACAGCTCTTTTCTATAGTGCTATTATTATCAACTGTAAGCAATTGATTCTTAAAATATTAATAACGGTAATGATAATATTTATCAAACATGTGAATCATCCACTAGACCTGAACAGTAATATTATTTGGTTGGTTGACTATGCCTGATGTATTAAGTAGGCCATTATGGCGCTCCTTCCTATTTGTTTTGTTGGTTTCACTCCTTATTCTTAGTTTGGGTACATATTTTTTATGGCAATCCATTTTAGATGAAGAAAAAACCAAACTGATCTATTCGAATAAAATTGTTTCTAATTCTATGCAAACTGTCTTAAATAAAAATGAAGCCCTACTTAAAGTCATGGGCAAGAGATTACAAGAAGTTGGTCTATTTTCTGAACCTAAAGCCTCTCTATTATTAATCAATGAACTGTTACAAGAAAACCCTGAGTTAGCTGGTGTTGGTATTGCTGATATCAATGGTCAGTTACGCATCACTAGCTCAAACATGTCACAAGATAACCTGCCAAATTTGCTGAATAAAAATGAAACTGTTGATTCTTTTGTTGCAGCCTTAAAGACTGATATACTGGTCATGGGGCGGACATATTTTATGAAAAGCCTTAAACAATGGGTCGTCCCTTTGCGTTATCGCATCACCAATTCAGAAGGACAAGTGGTGGCATTACTGACCACTGGATTAAAGTTAGAAGATGAAAATAGTCCATGGCAAAGTGAGATTGTCAATCCAGGTATGAGGCTATCAATTATCAACTCCGATTTTTATTTTCAGTATGCCTCTTTTTTTAATGCCGAAGAATTATATAACATCTATAACCAGCCCATTGATCAAAGATATTTAGATTTATTTGCATCTTATTTATTTAAACAAACAGGGTTAAGTTTTTCCGATTTTTTAGAGAGTCGACATGGTGTGGTTACCTTAATATACCCTCGGCCCGACGGAACCAAGTCTATCTCAGCTTTCAGTTATAACAAAAAATATAAATTGTTCACTTTTACAATAAACAATTTTTCTTCATTATATATTAAGATATTGGTTCCTCTAGTTACCCTGTTTAGTTTATTGTTCGCCTTTAATATTATCTTATTTTTCCTGTTTAAAAAACAGAATAAGCTGCAACAGCGATTTAAAAAAGACTTAGAGTACCAAGCCCAACACGACCACCTTACAGGGTTGCCAAATCTTAGGTATTTGAAATCTCATTTTCAAAAATGGCAAGAAAAATGCAACTCTTATTCTGTTGTTTTTATTGATTTAGATAATTTTAAAAACAGCAATGACCTTCATGGTCACGCCATAGGCGATAAAATTCTTTGTGAGGTTGCTTGGCGAATAAAACGATTTTTTAAAGAGTGTATTTGGATAAGGCAAGGTGGTGATGAGTTTATAATTATCACGCCTGCAAACTACTTTAAAACTATTGAAAACACATGTTATGAATTTTTAAATGTTTTGAAACAAACCATATCAATTGAATCTTTAGAATTTTCAATACGTGCCAGTATTGGCGTGGCAAGTTCTCCAAGCGACGGAACAAATATTGAATCACTTTTTAGAAAAGCCGATATTGCAATGTATGAAGCAAAAAAAAATCGAACAGGCGTTCATATCTTTTCACATAAACTCGATATTGATAATTCTCGTGCTTCTTTGGTTAGTAAGGAGCTAAATAGTGCCCTTGAAAGAAATGAAATGTATATTCTTTATCAACCACAAATAGATCTAAAAACAAATAAAATAATTGGCGTTGAAGCCCTTCTTCGCTGGAATAATAAACTATTAGGACAAGTTCCACCAGATGAGTTTATTCCAATTGCAGAGTCAACAGGGGTGATTCTAGATATTGGGAATTTTGTATTTGAAACTTCTCTCAGAGAGTTCCAAGATACATGTAAGAGTATATATAGCAATATAGATGATACTTTACATGTTGACGGAAAATTAAGGCTCTCTATCAATATTTCTATTCGTCAATTATCAGAAGAAAAATTTTCTGAGAGCCTTTTTTCTATGGTGCGTCAGTATGACTGTAAGCATACGAAGTTAATGTTAGAAATTACCGAAACCATGACAATCAATCGAATCGATGAAATTGGTCTTACCCTTAATAAAATTCAACAAGCAGGAATTGGTGTATCCCTAGATGATTTCGGTACAGGCCATTCATCTCTTTCACACTTAAGCAAACTACCTATAGATGAAATAAAGATTGATAAATCTTTCATTCAAGAAATACCTAATAATAAACAGGATATTGTATTAATAAAAAGTATTATAAACTTAGGAAAGAGTCTTAATATTAAAGTTCTGGCTGAAGGTGTTGAGTCAATAAAGCAAGTTAACTTTTTAAATAGATTAGGGTGTCAATATTTTCAAGGATTTTACTATTCACACCCTGTTGATCAACAATCATTAAAAAAACTAATGAAAACTAAACTCAAATAAACTTGCCTGTGAGATCTTTCAAACTAGTATAAATTTACCAATCAACTCCACTATAATAAGTTTACATTAGCTTAAGTTTGATACTATAATATAAAACATCCTACATTTTGACAATAACATTATGCAAACCAACTTGCACTCTCAATTATTAAAGAGTACAGCCAAAGATGAATCAACTGCAATCTTAGAGGTTGCCAAGGAGATAGCAGTACAAGATGTTGAAGGAATTATTTTTTTCTGCTCTTCATATTATGATTTAGATAAGCTCAACCAAGGATTCAACAAAAATTTCAGTTGTCAAATAGTTGGCTGTACAACTGCAGGTGAGATATATAATAGCTATGAAACAAATAGCTTAGTTGTTTTGGTTCTTTCATCAAAATTATTTGCCATGCATTCTGTCCTGATTGAGGATGTTCATTCATTTAATTTGTCTAATGCCATGAAAGTGGCGAGCCAACTTGAAAGTCAATTAACTTTTTCACATTATTTTGATGCTCAAAATATGTTTGGTTTTTTATTAACCGATGGATTATCGCTAAAAGAAGAAAGAGTGACATCACTCTTAAACCAAGTTATGGGAAACGTCAATATCATTGGAGGGTCAGCTGGTGATGACCTTGAGTTCAATAATACGTATATTTATTCAGATAACAAATTCAACATTAATGCTTCTGTACTTATTATCTTAGAATTAAAAGCTGACTTTGAAGTCTATAGAATGCAACACTTTGCTCCAACCAACAAAGAACTCATCACTACAGAGGTTGATTTTCAAAAGAGAATTGTCAAAGAAATAAATGGAGAACCTGCTGCTACAGCTTATGCCAACATTAACGATTTGGATGTAAATAATCTTAATAGTGAAGATTTTGCCATGTATCCACTTATGTTAAATATTGCCAATAATTGGTATATTCGTTCCATCTCAAAAATTAATCCGGATAAAAGTCTCAGTTTCTATTGCGCAATAGACAATGGTCTACCTTTATCAATCGCACAAGGAACTGACCTGATTAAACGTTTAGCTGATGAAGTTAGACGAATAGAGAAAGAGTTTGAACACATATTCTTTACACTTGGGTGTGATTGTATTCTTAGAAAAGTTGAAATAATAAGTAAAGGCTACACAAAAGAAGTTGAAGCGCTACTAAAAAGAATTAACTTTATTGGCTTCAGTAGCTATGGCGAACAATATAATGGTATTCACTTCAACCAAACAATGGTTGGTACAGTTGTTGGCAAAAGAAGAAACGTTAAATGAACAGTTTAAATTCAAAACAACTTCAACAACAAATTGAGGACCTACAAAAAAGATTAGCTAGCCAAGAAAAAATCTCAAAAGCTTTGCTAGAAAGAGTCAAAAAAGATTTAAAATACCAACTCAACACTAATGAAACTTTTGAACATAACTCCTTTTTGTTAAATCAAATTAAAACAACTAAAAAGAAGCTATTTGATGAAGCAGAAGTTTCTGAAAAATTTTCCTATTTGGCAAGACATGATTCATTAACTGGCCTGTATAACAGAGTTGTGTTTAATAAAGATTTAAAAAGTTGTGTGAAATCAGCACAAAAAAATAATGAAGCTCATGCACTATTATTTTTAGATCTTGATCAGTTCAAAATTATTAATGATACAGCAGGCCATTTGGCTGGCGATGAAATGATAAAACAGATTGCCAATATATTGCTAAATAGCTTAAACAAGGGTGAAACCTTATCAAGGCTTGGTGGCGACGAGTTCGGTATTATTCTCAAAAATTGTACGCCAAAAACCGCGAAAAAGAAAGCCGAAACATTACTGGCCACCATTGAAAAATATCACTTTTCATGGGGAGAAAAAATATTTACAGTAACGGCAAGTATCGGTCTAATCATGATTGATGAAGATACAGTTTCCCATATAGAGGTTCAAAAAAATGTAGATATAGCCTGCTATGCTGCAAAAAATGCAGGTAGAAACAGAATTCATACCTATCAGGAAAAAGACCACAAACTACTAAAACACCACGCAGAAATGCAATGGATTCCTATATTATCAGAAGCTTTGCAAAACGATTTGTTTTGTCTATATACACAACCTATTAAATCAACTGATCCGTCTATAAACCACCTCGATTACGAAATATTAATTCGTTTAAATTATAAAAACCAAGTGGTTTTACCTGGGGTGTTTTTGCCTCCTGCAGAACGCTATAATCTTATTATAAAAATTGATTCTTGGGTTATAACTAATACCTTTAAATGGCTTGCAAAAAACATCCATTCATTTCATCCTAATACCCACTTTTCAATCAACTTGTCAGGACAGTCTTTAGGTGACGAAGGTATTCTCAGATTAATAACAGAGTTATTAGAGCAAAATGATTTTTCAGGAAGTATGGTGCATTTTGAAGTAACGGAAACAATGGCTATCTCAAACTTACACTCTGCAAATAACTTCATTAAAAAAATTAAAAAATACGGCTGTGGGTTTTCTCTTGATGATTTTGGCAGTGGCTTATCTTCATTGAGTTATTTAAAAAACTTAGATGTAGATGTTTTGAAAATTGACGGGGCATTTATCCGAGATATCTTAGACGATAAAATTGATGAAGAAATGGTTAACTCTATCAATAATATCGGCCATGTTATGGGTATAAAAACTATTGCAGAGTATGTACAAGAGGAAAACATAGCTACAAAACTTGTAGAAATGGGGATTGATTATTTACAAGGAAACAGTATTGGAAAACCCCTTCCCATCGAACGTCTATTAGAATAGTTTACTTCTTAGGGCTCTCTTAAATATACGGGTTCGATATTTTCAACACCTGTTGCTAAATCCGTAAATTCACCTTTAACCATTAAAAGCATTTCTTTTGCTTGAGAATAAACATTCGTTTCAGAATGACAAGGATGTATCTTGGCAAAATCAACTAACTCTTGATAAACAGTAAAACCACTACCAATATACGCTTCTACATTGGACACATCTACATCAGAGGCTTGGCCAACTGATTCTTCCGTTAGCTGTTTAATTATTTTTCCTTCGATTAAATATTTAGCAGAATAGACTTCATTCATACGGGCATCAGTAGCCACCAACACTGTTCTTTGTTCATCAGTTTCTAATCTTTGATAAGCAGTAAATGCTAATGTTTTCAAATTTGAAACCGCTACAACAGGAATATCCAAGGCCAGTGCTAAACCTTGTACTACACCTGCCCCAATTCGAACACCAGTAAAAGCACCTGGACCTTGCCCAACAACCAAGCCTTCTAAATCTTTCTTGTTAATATTTGACTCTTCTAATAACTCATCAATAAAAGGTAATATCAACTCTGCATGTAAACGTGGTTGAGTAGTTGATCGATGATATAACTTACCATTGACCCACAAAGCTGCAGAACAAGATTCAGTAGCGGTATCAATGGCAAGTAAATTCATGATCGATAATCTTTAAAAGCGTGGTTTGTCTTTTTCTGCTTCAAAGCTAGCAACAGAATCTAAAATCTCTTGTTTTGCTTCCTCTGCTTCTCCCCAACCATCTATTTTAACCCACTTCCCTTTTTCTAAATCTTTGTAATGTTCAAAGAAATGTGAAATTTGATCTAACATTACTTCTGGTAAGTCCCTAATCGAACTAATGTCACGATACAAACTCGTTACATTACTAACAGGTACTGCAACAATTTTTGCATCCTCACCTGCTTCATCTGTCATTTTTAAAACACCAATTGGGCGGCATTTAACGACAGATCCAGGTAATAACGGTGTTGGCATAATGACCAATACATCTACAGGATCGCCATCACCACATAGTGTGTGTGGAACAAAGCCATAGTTGCATGGATAACGCATTGAAGTATTTAAAACACGATCAACAAAAATTAAACCCGAATCTTTATCAACTTCATATTTTACCGCTTCACCGTTGACTGGGATTTCTATCACTACATTTATATCATTTGGTACATCACTACCAACGGAGACATGTCTAAGACCCATAATAATATCCTAATTAAAAAACGGGAATTATACTGATTTTAGTTTTAAAACCCTAGCATGCTTAAGCTTAAAGAGCTGAAAATCATAAAAACGACCTTTTTTGCCTTCTCTATTCTGATTAGATGTCAAGATTGATTGTTTTTTCAGAAGCCAATAACTTACAATGCCTGAGCAATAAATTTGCAAATGCTAAATTAGGTGTCAAATTTATGTTTAATACAAACATATCTTTGGTGAAAAGGGAATCTGGTAAGAAAACATTTCAAGTCCAGAGCTACCCCCGTAACGGTAAATATAGTTGAAGAATATCACTGTAAAGCCCGGAGACCTGCCTGATTTTAAATAAAAATTAATCAAATCGCGGTGGGCGATGGAGAAACCAATGTTCAAAGAATTACTCTTGCCAATTCTGGCTACCTTTACCTTTTCTGTAGAAATTCAAGCAGAAGAAATTTTTCAACAACAAAAAACGATTGTCACAGCCTCTCGCTATGAACAAGCAATAACTGATGTCATTCCCTCTACAACAATAATTGAAAGGGCTGACATTCTCAATTCACAAGCCAACAGTATTATGGATGTCCTGTCTCTTCAACAGGGTATTGATGTTGCCCGAAGTGGTGGCAAAGGTTCACAAACCAGTATCTTTATGCGCGGTACAAACTCTAATCATACGCTTGTCTTGATAAATGGAATGCGTGTTGGGTCATCATTTACAGGTAGTTTTGCTTGGGAAAATTTACCTGTCTCTCAAATTGAAAGAGTTGAAATAGTCAGAGGAACTCGTGTCAGTTTTTATGGTTCAGACGCAATTGGTGGAGTAATCAACATAATAACAAGAAGCGATGAAAATAAAAGCCTACGATATACATTAGGGTCTTATGACACGCATAATTTTGACTACGGACTTGGGCATACATCCGATAGCAGTAGTTATAACTTGGTTATTAGTAGCCAAAAAACTGATGGTTTTTCTGCTACCAACGAAAATAATCTTTATGGCTTTAATCCGGATAAAGATGGCAGTGAAAATCAGAGCATAAATTTTAATACTTCACATCAAATAAATGATGGGCAACTTAATTTCAATATTTTAAAATCAGAAAGTGACACAGATTTTGATACAGGAAATACTGACACTCAAGAGCTTGTTGCCCGTTTGTCATGGAAAAATACATTTTCAAATGGGTGGGGCTCTGAATTGGCTTTGGGAAATAATTATAATAAAATTGCTACGAAAGCCTTTAGCTCAATATTTGACTCACAAAGATATAGTTTTGACTGGTTATTAAATAAGCAAATTAACAACAACCATTTTTCTTACGGTCTAGTTTATAGAAAAGAGCAAGCGGAGTTTATAAATCCTAATGCTACTGAAGTTAGCTTTTCAAATGATAGAAATAACATAGCCGTCTTTGCCAACTGGAATGGTGTATTTAATAAAAATGTTATTGCCAGTGGATTCAGATACGATGAGAATAACGTTTATGGTAGTAATCTAACAGCAGACCTAGACTGGGCATTCAACTTCTCTGAACAAGCTAGAATTAGTTTTTCTATAGGATCTGCATTCCACGCCCCTAGCATCAGTGAACTCTATTCACCAAACTTTCAAGGATTTGTTATTTCTCCTATTTCGGGAGAAAGCAGTTTTGCTTTTGCCATTGAAGGCAATTCTGATTTAAAACCTGAAGAGTCTATAAACTATGAGCTAGGGCTAAAAACAAATCTTGCCGACAATCATCATTTATCTTTTAACTTATTTTACTATAAAGTGGATAATCTGGTGGATTTTCAAGGATTCACTTTTAAACCAGTCAATGTAAACCAAGCGACCATTAATGGTTTAGAAGTTGAGTACAAGTATTCTTATGAAAATCTTAGCTTTAATGCCAACGCAACTATTCAAAATGCAAATAATGATGAATCTGATACGCCATTATTACGAAGACCGGATAAAAAATTTAATATGAGTATTGATAAGTTTTTCAACAAAGCATCTATTGGCTCTAGTGTGCGTTATGCTTCTAAAAATCCAGATTTTGGTGTGGCGTTAGCGAGCTATACAATTATTGATATTCGCGCTGCTTATAAACTCAATAGTCATTGGAAAGTTTCGGCAAAGATTGAAAATTCCTTGGACAAACAGTATCAAATTATCAATGGTTACAATACTCCTGATTTATCAGGCTATTTAACCATTGAATGGCAACAGTAATTAGTTTTTTGTTTTATTAATTCTTACAGGAACCGCAACTGAGCAAACATCAATATAATCATGTTGATGAACAAACCACTCTCCATTGCGGTTTTTCCTAGACTGAATTAAAGCTTTAAAACTCTCTGAACCTGTCTTCATGGTTTGTAAAGCAAGTCGTTTTTCTGGTTTTAAATCACTGGCAACTTTAATACTAATAATTTTATTGTCTTTTTTTACGTCAACCTCTCCATTTAATGCTGTACTTCTTTGTAAAGCTTGAATATGTTGCATGCCCGAAATAACTCTACCAAAAACCGTGGTATTTTTATCAAGATAGCGTTGTGCCGTTCCAATAACAACATAGAGCTCAGTACCGCCGCTATTGGCTTCATTTGCTCTGCCCATGGCTAATGCTCCATAACAATGAAGCAACCAATTTGACTTGTTGTCTTTACTTCTACCCGCAGGAAACCCACCAACATATCCAACTTCTTCTGCATAGCCATCAAAAGCATTTAGCGGTGTAAATTCAAAAGGCTTATTAGGCGAAATAGTAAACTCTGCATCAACTGTTAACTTACCTTTTTTTGGTTGAGACTTTTTATCAGGATCTGCAGGGCCACCTTGAGCCACAAATCCATCTATGACACGATAGAAACTTGTATCATCAAAAACACCTTCTTTGACGAGATTTATCGTATTTTCAACATGCTTGGGTGCAAATTTTGGAGCAAGTTCAACAACCACAAGTCCTGACTCAAGTGTGATATATAAAGTATTATTGACATCTAAGTTGCGCCAATCTTTATTGGGAGCATCTGCGATGATTTGATAAGGGGTTTTTGACTTAACTGGTTTTTCAGCTTTGCAGAATACTGGCGTAGCTGTGAGGGAAACAATTAAGAAAACTGTTAGTTTCTTCATTTTGCTTTCTCTAACATTTCAAACATTTTATGTTGCAACAATTTTAGGCCTTTCAATGGCCTAATCATAACTTTGAAGTCAATAAATTTTCCTTCAACATTACATTCAATTATATCTACGCCATTTATCACAATCCCATCAATGACGGTTTCAAATTCTAATACCGCCTGATTACCCTGAATCACCTGTCTTGTATAGACAAAATCATTGTCTTTAAATACATAATAAGCCGCACTTAAATACATTTTGGTTAAGATTTTGCCTTTTTGTGGTGTATGTAACACTGGAGAGTGGAATACCACATCTTGTGCTAATAATTCATTGAGTACGCTTAAGTCTTCGCCTTCAATAAACTCATGCCATTTTTTAATTGACTTATTTATATTCATCACTTTTCCTCTTTTCTAATTCGACTTTTCCAAGCATTGATTTGGGGATTTCTTTTTTTACTTTTACACCTAAATCAAGCAGTTGTTGTGCCTGATTAACTAAGTTGCCACGACCTCTAGTAAGTTTGCTTAATGCATCATGGTATGTTGATTGCGTGGTATCTAATTGTTTTCCTAGTTTTTCTATGTCCTCAATAAACCCTCTAAATTTATCATAAATATTAGCGGCTCTATCAGCAATATCGCGCGCATTTTGATTTTGCTTCTCATAACGCCAAAGATTTTCAATGGTTTTTAATGTCGCCAATAGCGTTGTGGGAGTGACCACAATTATTTTACTAGAAAATGCATCTACAAATATTGTATCATTTTTCTGAAAAGCGATCATAAAAGCTGGTTCAATTGGAATAAACATCAAAACAAAATCTAATGTTTTTACACCGGATAAGTTTGTGTAATCTTTTTCACTTAAGGTTTTGATATGGTTTTTAATCGCTTCCATGTGCTCATTTAATGCCATGTTTTGATCTTTAGTTGATTCTGCTGAAGCGTATTTTTCATACGCTACCAATGAGACTTTAGAATCAACGATAATATCTTTCTCTTGGGGTAAGTGAATAATAACATCAGGTTTAAGTATGTTGTTTTCTGCATCACGAAACCCACCTTGTGTCTCATATTCTAGCCCTTTACGTAAACCTGACTGCTCCAACACTCGTTCTAAAATCAACTCGCCCCAATTTCCTTGCAGTTTTTTATCGCCTTTTAATGCTTGGGTAAGGTTTTTTGCTTCTATATTTAATTGCTGATTGAGTTCACGTAAACTTTTGACTTCTGTTATTAACGATGCCCTTTGTTTACCTTCGTTGTCATAAACATCATCTATCTTTTTCTTGAATTCATTGAGCTGCTGTGAAAATGGGTTAATAATCGCATTTAATTTCTCTTTACTTTGTGCGGAGAACTTTCTGTCTTTTTCATCAAAAATATCATTGGCCAATGTCTTAAATTGATTTTTTAATTCATCTTTTGTTTCATTTAACAAGATCAATTTTTCGTCAGCTGCTTTTTGTTGTTGTGTATTCAGCGTTTGCAATTCTGCAATCATTGTTTGTGATTTGATGTTTTCAATTTCTTTTTTAGACAAATGTTGTTTGAGTTGATATATTTCATC